>MDTA01075698.1_pt1 | contig 12853 bp, 5 predicted proteins | sample 811151 | NCBI WGS metagenome assembly MDTA01 (sample SAMN05326648, study PRJNA326480) | marine metagenome | isolation source: seawater | place: Indian Ocean: South | collected 2010
GGTAGGCTCCCTATTGCAGCAACGCTAGATGTGTAGACCACTCGAGGAACGCCTGCTTCTGCTGCCGCTCTGAGTAACTCTATACCTCCCTCAGTAGAAGGACGAACTATCTCGTTTTCTGGATCACTGGATTTTGTACGAAAAACCGCTGCTACAGCGAATAATCCATCGATACCAGAGAGAATATCAGCCCATGGAGGATGTTTCATCAAATCAGCTGAACGAATAGAAAGACGCTCTTCAGCCCCTAGTGAGTTTGCTATTTCTCGAAGATGATCTGTCCTAGATGGGTCTTCAGCATCACGAACAGTGGCTAAGACATTGTAGCCATGTTCGAGAAGATCCTTCGTCAAGGCTGTACCTACATGGCCATTAGCCCCAGTCACGACAACTTTCTTCGCCATGTGTGTGAAGTATCGCAGGTGTTTATCACGATGTGTGCTACGTCCATGTCGGGACGACGATGACGCTCCACCTCTATGACACGCGCCGGCGGGAGAAGGTCCCGTTTCAAACCGAAATCCCGGGCAAGGTGCAGATGTATGTCTGTGGCATCACCCCCTACTCTCCCTCTCATCTAGGCCATGCACGCTGCTACATTGCATTCGATTTACTTCATCGCTGGTTGGAGGCATCTGGTTATGACGTAGACTACGTTCAGAATTTTACTGATATTGATGACAAAATAATCCGGGCAGCTAACGAAGAGGGGATTGATTTTCTTGAAGTCGCTAACCGAAACATTGCAGATTACTACGAAGTAATGGATGCACTAGGTGTCCTCCGAGCAGACCATTACCCTCGCGTAACGGAACATCTTGAGGGTATTATCTCAATGATTGAAAAACTGATTGAGAAGGGGCACGCATACACCGCAGAAGACGGTGTATGGTTTTCCGTCGCCTCCGCACCTGAAAAGTTTGGAACATTAACCGGTAATACACTCGATGCAGTCCAAGCAGGCGGGTCAGGGCGACTAATTGAATCTGGGAAAAAGGACCATCACGACTTTGCCCTTTGGAAAGCAGCGAAACCTGATGAGCCCGCATGGGATTCACCTTGGGGTCATGGCCGCCCGGGATGGCATATCGAATGTAGTGCAATGAGTCTGCACCACTTCGGGGAGTCTTTCGATATCCACGGAGGAGGGTTCGATCTTCGTTTCCCACATCATGAAGCCGAGATTTTTCAATCAGAATGTTGTACTGGTCGCGAACCTCTTGTTGGAGTTTGGATGCACAATGGATTCGTACGAGTTGATGGAGAAAAAATGAGCAAGAGCCTCGGCAACTTCTGGACAGTAAGAGATGCGTTCGATAATTTCGACCCGCTGGTCCTTCGCTATGCTCTACTAAATGCTCATTATCGAAATCCAATCGATGTAAGCGAACAATTGTTGGAAGATGCGAAGACCAACCAACGACGCCTCGCTGAGGGATATGGTCAAGCTCTGATCGCGAAAGAGGAGGGAGATGCTCTCGAACCTCTGCCTCCACTTCCAACTCCCGATTCTACATCAGACGCCTATCTTCCAAAGAGACTAGGGATAATCGAATCGTTAGCTGAAGAAGCAGCCCGAGCACTCGATGACGATCTCAATAGCCGAATAGCGCTCGCCAAGGTGCAAGCAGGAATTCGTTCAATTGATGAGACACTTGAATCAAATCAAATCGATGAACATGATACAGCCTCCTTCGCCAAATACGCTGTTGATTGGATTGAAGAAATTGCAGGTGAAATCCTAGGAGTTCTTCCTGAACCTGCTATTGCAAAAGCAATCCGTGACCCTAGATTAGACCCTAAACGGATTGCTGTTAAAGAAGAAGTCGAAGCTCTCCTTGCTCGACGTAGTATTGCCCGTCATGCCAAAGATTGGACTGCAGCAGATGAAATTCGTGATCGACTCAACGAAATGGGGATTATCGTCAAAGATACATCCGAAGGTGCTGTCTGGTCAATCAGAGATTGACGATTCTCGCAAAATACGAGTAATCACCACAACTGAGCCGGTTAGAACCAATATAGCTAGGATAAATATCGCCCAGAACCATACCTCATCAGTCACTGAAGAAGAAACTGTTTCATCCATCAAATCACTCGGAACATTGTCTTCTATTATTGGCACAATCCACTTCGAGGCGTCTCGACAAGTCCAATCTCCGACTCTTGAGTCATTACCTCTTACAGGGGATGTCTCGCCAATAATTAGTGCTTGAGCAACTACTGAATCATCACAATTACGCCCAGGAAATGTAATCGCGCTGCCTAATTCATAACTTGGATCGAGACGACTTACAGGCCAATTACCCTCCTCTGCTGATTCACTAACATCTACGTGAGGTTGTGTCCAAATCGAATCACTAGGGCAATCGTTATTGTAAACAATTTCAACATCCATTCCATCCTGTTCCGGCCAATATTCAACGAAGCAACCTTCCGATTTAGACATCAAAATCAAGATTGCTCCGCAACCACGAACACGGCCATCATCAGAGGACGCTGAATCTGTCACACATTCTTCGATATGGATTCCCTTGCCCCACGTAGTATTGGAAGGATGTTGCTCACCACCATAAGGTCCGAAGGTCGGGAAAATCAGTGGGAGATCTGCCTCATCTAAACTAGGTCTATCCTCACCATTATCCTGGTTATCTGAATCATTTGAACCATCCCCAATAGGTGTTGTAGTAGTATCATCCTGCCCATCATCAACAGGAGGTAAGATAGCATCGACATCGGTACGATTGCCATTCTCATCCAATGTGATATCATAGTAATTTGACCATAAGTCGACACTTCGACCATGCTGGAACGTACCTGATCGATTCAAGACATCGAAGTAGCGGTCATCACCATAGGTGTACCATGGGTCGAATGGACGAGGGCCAATAGAGAGGTTCTCAAGACAACTCATCAGGCGTCCAGATATCTCAGCGTAAGACGAAGTCCCCCCTGGAATTCCTTGGAATTTTACATCAATCGTCTTCTGGAAGCCAGGTGCTAACATTACCTCAGGATCATCGGACATCTGTTCCATTAAATCTGCATCACCAAAAACAGCAATTCCTCCAACTGTAACTAAGCGAACATCGGGATCAACAGCCTCAATGAGGTTCCTGTATGGGTCGGAATGAAATGAATCCACGACCAGCAAATCAGCTGCTAGACCTGCCTTAATTCGACCTACATAATCTGTCCACCCCACCTGATCAATTGCATTTGTTGTCATCATCTGTGCCATCTCAAAGTCCGTAAATCGGTCACCTAGGACATTGGAATCCCACCAATCTGCAATTTTGACCTCATGGAGGACACTCTTTGCCCCTGATGGATTCCAATCCGGCGATATATGGATGGAAACACCTGCTTCATCCGCTGCAGCGATATCAGCTGTGTCACCATAGAGTAAGAGGTTCGACATCGGAGACCATACTAAACTAGCATCCACAGCAGCCATCCGCGAAAATTCGTTCGACGTTAGGGCAGTCCCATGGATGACAATTAATTCATCAATTACGAGATCGTTGTTAACGAGAGCGTCAAACTCTGCGCGTGAAGGTTCATCTATTCCCTCTGCTAGGTGGATCATCCATGCATCTAAGTTACCACTAGCCTTCGCATTCTTGATGTGGGAACCTGAATAATCTGGAGGGAACCAAGATCCCCCTACACGGGTTTCGATGTTGTCCTGTCCAAAATTTGATTTCTCAAGATTTCTCGCAAGAATAGAATCGAAGGCACTCTCACTCTCGGATGTTGAACCTTGAATCGCTGTTGTGCCACCAACAATGGATTTGACTTCAGCATGCTTCATTGAATCAATCATGAGTCCGCAGCCATCAGAACCACCGTCATTCAATCCGTTCTCAACCTTGGTAATCGCATTTTTGTAATCGGTGACTGTTCTCCATTCGTATCGATTGTTCCAACCATTGGGATCAACTTCTCGTGCACCACGACCATGATCCCAAATCGGAATCGCATTGTAGTGTGGATGATTATGTGCGTCTATTAATCCAGGGTAAATTACTCCGCCTGTGTGTATACGATCTACGCCTGTGGCCACTCCAGGTTCTGGTTCACCATCTCCCCACACGGCTTCGATAATTCCGTTAACAACCAGAATATTTCCCGATAGGAGTACGCTTGTTTGGGATTCCATTGTAACGATTGAACCTGTAAGAACATACGACCCATTATGCTCAATCCCCTCAAATGGTTCGCATTCAGCTCCTACGCCCGACGTGGGCCGTGTCTCATCGGAACTCCACCCCGGTGTAGGGGCCTCAACGAAATTTAGTGCACCACCTTTGGAATCACGAGTGTATGAGATATCCCATCCATAGTTCTCTGCCTGCCAAGTTGCAGAAGACAACTCATTGCTAGATGCATCCATTACTCGGATTGTTCCTCCCTCGAAGTACGACAATTCAAGCATAGTTGTTGCTCGGAACAAAACTAGTCTGGACTGGGCTTCTATAGTGGGGACATTGAACGTATAGGATTCAGTTACACCAGCAGTCTCGACCTCGAGAACCCAACCTTGGACATTAATAGCAGATGTATCTGGATTGTAGATTTCTACAAATTGATCACTTGTAGAGCCTGTCGAACCATCACAATTCCAGTCTACACCATCATAACTAGCCGTACTCGGTGAAACTAGAAACTCCGAAATGTATGCGGCCTGAGAACCATTTGCAGTGGTCACGCCAGTCATCGGAAGAAGTAGAAGAAGAAGGATGGCGAACCCGGCCCGAAGGAAACTGCGACTCTTCACGTCGCGATATTCGGGCGTGAAGAACTTGAACCCTATCCCTTGTTACTCATTGTTAGAACAGTGCTCCGACAGGGACAAAAGCATGTACTTAGCCCTGAATAACATGGGGGGCGAGTCAACAAGCAAGATTGTTGCATCACTTGCAACGGTCTTATTGCTCCTTCTCCCAGGTTGTTTCGGAGAAAATGAGGAAATTGTTGATGGAAATGATTGGGCGAAAGGATTCGCTTACATCGATGACCCAGCGGGATTTACTGGTGAAGATCGTATACGACCATTCAACGTAATTAATCCAGATCCATCAATGAACGAAACATGGGGAAATTCGTCTTGGGCTGTCTTCGGAAATCCAGAAGGAGGAAATTGCTGCGAGCACTATCTTGCTGCAACTGAATGGGGGTGGATTCTGAACTTCGGTGGAGAATACCCTACATGGTCGGAAGATCGAGGACATTCCTGGCAGGAATGGATGCCACCAGTTGTTCAAGATCTCAATTGTCGGACTCCGAAACTTACCTTACCTGGACAAGAAGGACTTGGTGAAGGAAGTATCGTACAAACGACTACTGGAGATATTATCGCAATGGGATGGTTTCCTTATCCATCTGCCTCAGGTGGAGACCAATTCTATGCCTTCTTTTGGGACGCTGATGAAGAAGATTGGACATGGTGTTTCAACCGATTTACTGAACCATTCTACGACCGCTCTTGGCAAATGGAAATCATCGGTCCTATCGACGCAAATGCACCATGGGGGTCAGGAGAATGGGCTAGCCTAGTCATCTCAAACTTCTGGCATCAATCCTCTAATCGTGGAGGTCAGATGTCAACTGATGGCCTGAACTACTATTACTTCGAATTCCCAGATCGTGGCGCACAACTCGATACCTACGAAGTCGATCTAACTTCTATTGATCTACCCCTATCATGGGACTACACTAAACCCCACAAAGAAATGCGTGGATTCCCAGTTCCTTCTGGTGGAGCATACTTCCCGAACTTTTTCTCCGATGGAGGAGATGCTTTTCTTGATACTGGCCTAAACTGGTGGAGAGCTACTACTCTAGATGGAAACAGTTTGCCTAGCGAATATTGCGCATTTGATTCGAGTTCTCATCTTCACTGTGTTCTACAAACTGGAACTAACTTTCTGCATACTGTATCTGACGATGGAGGAGAAACTTGGAGAAATCAAACTTACAATCTGAGTGGAGTTGCTGAAGAAATAGAAGAGTGGGAATTCCACGCCAATGGTGCCCATGATCTCTTCGTACTCAATGTTCGCTACCAGAGTTCTGCAGGCCCAGATGTAGATATCGCGTGGCATGTGCGTGGATATTCTGAAGACCTCTCACCTGATTCGATGACTTTCATTGGGTTAGGTGACTTAGATGCAACATCCGGTGCAGGGCAGGACATCAGATTCGACTTTGCAAGTATGACAATTCTCCCTGACGGAGGGGCAGTGATTGCCTACCACGACGCTTCTGATCCAGACCCATTGTTCGGACTTGAGTTGTTTCTTCCACAAGAATACTCAATCAGTCAGTGAATCTGTCAGCAAGTTGGTTAAACAACTCCGAAGCAGAGCCCTTCGAACGTGCAGCCAATCTTCGGACAATGAGTTCGGGTGTTGATCGCGCCAACAAACCTCGTTTTGGTGTGCGATCGACAATCAATTCCAGATTCTCATCAAGCCCTCTCGCCTCAATGCCATCAATCCTCAAATTAGCTCCTGAGCGGGATTGAATCTGGTCACCTATGTGAGTAACTAGGACTACTGAACTTGAAGGATTAGACATTGCAGCCTCCAAAAGACCTGAGAGGATTCGTGCGGCTGCACCCGGTTCAGTAATCGCCTCTAACTCATCAGCTAGGACTAATTTAACAGAAGGCGATGTGAAAACGTCGGCAAGACGAATCAAAGTTCGTTCGAGAGCACCGGCTGACTGAGTACCACTTACCTTAGCAAGCATGTGAAGTTCATCTACTAGAGCAACGCGACCTTTAGCAGCGGGAATAGGTAAGCCAGCATGTGCAAGAAGAACACACATTGCCACCGTTTCCAGTAAAGTCGTCTTTCCACCCGAATTCGCCCCCGTCAATAATGCAAGGCGATCTAAGTCACCTTCGGCTGCGACTGAGCCCAATCCATAGGTGATAGGAGTCGGATCGACATCGAGTAGCAGGTGTCGTGCCTCATCGAGACGAAAGCCCGATTCTTTCGATACTATCTCAGGCATTACACAGCGATTACTTATCGCCCAACGAGCAACTGCCATCCACATCTCAATCTCTGTCAAACCGAGAATTGCAAGACGACAATCTTCGAAAAGCCGGGATGCTTCCCGTGAATTCCGAATAAGATCCTCTCCTTTCGCAGCAATAATTGCAGCATCCAAAGCGGACTCGATATCTTCCAAAGCCCGTCGACGAACAATAAAAGGATAATCTGAATCAACCCAATCATGAGGGATTCTGATGGATACATCATTGAGATATATGTCTAATTTGTTACGACCATCTTGTACAGCCTGCTCAATCCCAGTAGCGACTGCTGCTTGTATACGCCGATTCAAACCATCTGCATCTGCGTAGAAACTCAATACTTCCTCACCATCAAGAGAAAGATTCGCATCGGAAGTTGAGGCAACAATAGCATCGTTGACCGACCCTTCAATTGTCTTAATTTCAGCCCACAAGCCATCCTTGATGGCTTCGAGAGAGGATAAATCTCCTCCTTCCGAACCAAGAACTTCAGTGAGTTCTCTTAATCCGTTCAGAGGTTCAACCAAAGTAAGTATGGAATCAGAAAGAGAATGTGAACCCCAGTCAAACGAGGAAATTGAAACAATAGACTCAATGGACGAATGATTCTCATGAAACCATTCAATGCTAATCTCTGGAACCGCTTGGTCGATTCTGGTAATTGATGGTAGAGCTATCCAACCTGGAGGAGGATCGCGTGGACCTCCTTCTCCAATCCAAGTAACTGTATTGAACACGGCATAGTCCTTCCACGTCTCTTTTTCATCCCGGACAATAATACGGCAGCGGGATTCTAGACCTTCAACACTGTTCGCTACCTCTTGACTTGGTACTACGACTACCCTGTCCAAGCGGCCATTTCCACGCTGAATACGATGTAAACCAGAAGTCAACGTCTGCCACTCTTCGGATTTACTGGGATGTTTCAGAATGAAATCCATTGCCTCCTCAATTCGTCTTCGGTTAGCGACAATCTGTTCTCGCTCTGTGCGAGGATGTGGGCCCAAGAGTTGGATACGTTCCTTCGCAGCAGAGTTGGATGCACCTTCAGCAATCGATTCTAGAATTCTGCGATGAAGTGCGTCACCTTCACCAGAACGGCAGATATCAGGATCTGAACCCCGGGCTGCTTTTATTAGCCGAATCGCACGATTCGCCGAGAGTCCTTCCACAGCGGTCAAACTCGCAACATCTCCTCTATCCAATGCCTCGATTACTGCATCCTCAGAACCAAGAGTTCGACTCAAACGATCAGCCAAGGAGGAACCAACACCTGGGATGTCCTGAAGCGCAAGCATCGACGAACATCGATGTTCGGGAGTTATTGAGAACATCGGTCATGATACCGATACTAAGTAAGAAATCTCGAATTCACCATCTAGGGCGAAGACGTCGCTTGCTTCCGATATAGCAGTACCTGGCTCAACACGATGGAATGCTGCAGATGATGCACGAACTTCTGAGGCGACATGAGATTGATCCTCATCCGACATATCAGGGGCATTGGACGGTAACCATACCTCCAATTCGATTGCAGCGTTGATATCTAAATCGAGATCTTTTCTTTTCGACTGAATACGCCGTATGATATCTCGGGCTAAGCCCTTTGATAGCAATGCATCTGTCAGAGCCATGTCCATAACTATACTGACATCCATTTCACCATCAGGGCCATCGAATTGAATTGTTGAAGCAGCAAAACCTTCTTTCTCAACACGACGGATTTCTACATCTTCCGCTGTAATTTCATATCCGGCAAGAGCACCAAGTCCTGCTTCAATCTCAAGCAAGAAAGATTCAGGATCTACCTTGCTTAGTTCTTCAAGAACCGCTGGCAAATCCTGTCGACACTTACGGCCGAGAGGCTTACGATTAGGTGCGAGTTCGATACGTTGGAAACGATCGAGGTCCTCTTCGACAGCTAAGGACTCAACGTTCAGTTCCTCAGCAAGGATGTCATGGAACTCGCTGATGTTAGGCCCTCCAACAATCCATCCAGCCTGACAGGGTAGACGCTGACGACGATCAGCATCGATACGAATTCGGCGACCTGTCTCTGCTAACGAACGAACTAATGCCATCTTTGCTTCAAGAACCATATCAATAGGTGGTAATTCATCCTCGCCCTCAAGAGGTCCACCACTGCGGATTGGCCAATCTGCAAGATGTACTGAAGTTCCACCAGTTAAGTTTCGATGAATCTCATCAGAAATGAATGGGGCCACTGGAGCCATTAGACGAGTAACAATAGTCAGAATCTCATGTAGGGTATGCTCACAAGCACGTGCGTCTGAGGATTTTGTATCTTCCCAAAGCCGGCGTCGTGAACGACGAATATACCAATTCGAAAGATCATTCACAACAAATTCTTCAAGATCACGACAGGCCTTGTGGAATTCCCAATCCTCAAACTGACGATGGTAAGAATAGGCAACTTGTGATAGACGACTTAGCACCCAACGATCCAATGGTGATCTATCTTCGACAGGGATGTATGTATCTGAGTTATCAGGATCAAACTCATCATCCTCAGCATAATCAGCATAGAATCGATAGCAATTCCAGAGAGTCAAGAACATCTTTGCATATGTCTCTCGTACACCATTTGGATCGAACTTTAGTGGATTCCATGGTGCACCTGCTGTGACCATGTACCAGCGAGTCGCATCAGCTCCCTCTCGATTGAAATGATCCCAAGGATCTACAATATTGCCCCGCGACTTCGACATCTTCTTCCCTTCTGCATCGAGAATGAGACCAAGACTCAAACATCGCTTGTAGCAAATAGAATCGAAAACAGTAGTTGACACTGCGAGAAGTGTGTAAAACCAACCTCTGGTTTGATCCACACCTTCGCAAATGTAGTCAATGGGGAAATTATTCTCAAAGGTCTCTGGGTTATCGAATGGATGATGCCATTGTGCAAAGGAAGCACATCCTGAATCAAACCAACAATCCATGACAAATGGTTCACGATGCATGGGTTCGCCGTCATCTCCTAGAAGGACGAAGCCATCGACAATTGGTCGATGGAGGTCGACATCATCGGGGCAATCAGGATTTTCAATTCCCGCTGCACGTGCTTTCTCAACCTCTTGTTGAAGCTCTGAAATCGATCCAATACATTTCATTTGGCCCGAAGAAGAACGCCATACTGGTAGAGGAGTGCCCCAGTAGCGCTCACGGCTAATAGCCCAATCTTTCACATTACGAAGCCATTCTCCAAATCGGCCTTCACCTACCCAATCGGGAGCCCATTCAACCTGATTATTGAACTCAAGAAGGCGATCTTTCACAGCAGTCATTCGCACAAACCAAGAATCCATGGCATAGTAGAGAAGTGGATGATCAGTTCTCCAACAATGAGGGTAATCGTGAGAATAGGCCTTCTCACGATAGAGAAGTCCGTCATCACTGAGAATCTCAATAATTTCCTCGTCACAGTCCTTGACGTACCTTGCATCAAGGCGCGGATGCGTGCCCGAGATAAACCGGCCATCCATATCTACTGTGTGTTGAGCAGGTAAGCCCACCTCCATACCAAGGTTGTAGTCATCTTCACCATACATTACGGCGGTATGGACTACACCTGTTCCATCGGTGGTTGTAACCCAATCAGCACTAAGAACAGTCCAAGCGGTCTCAGAACTTCCACGATTCACAGCACCATCGAATAACGGCTGGTAGGAACGACCCACTAAATCCGATCCAGGGAACTCTTCAATGATCTCAATATGATGGCGTAGAACCTCTTTCATCAGATCCTTTGCAAGAATCAATTCCTCGCCAACATTAGCACCACCTGATCCATCCCACGAAGAGGCTTCTTCGGACACACGAACACGGACATAGGTAACTTCCGGACCAACGGCTAAGCCGACATTTCCGGGTAGTGTCCAAGGAGTCGTAGTCCAAGCAAGGATACTCGCATTATCTCCAGTCAAACGGAACTTGACGTAGACAGAGGGCTCTTCGACTTCCTTGTAACCGAGAGCAACTTCGTGACTGGAATAAGATGTTCCCGTTTGCGGACAATATGGGAGGACCTTGTGGCCACGATAGAGAAGACCTTTGTCGAACATCTGCTTTAGCGCCCACCAGCATGATTCCACGAAATCGTTATGCAGAGTGACATAAGGATTGTCTAGATCAACCCAAAATGCCATCCGCTCTGTCATCTCACGCCATGCCTGTTCGTAAGTCCAAACCGACTTCTGACATTCTTCATTGAACTCTGCAATTCCAAATTCCTCAATTGCTTCGTTGCTCATGAGGTCCATACGCTTCTGTACCTCAATTTCCACAGGGAGGCCGTGAGTGTCCCAACCACCTTTACGTTCGACAAAGTGGCCCTCCATCGCCTTCCAGCGACATACGAGGTCCTTGTAGGTCCGAGCTACAACATGGTGTATCCCTGGCTTTCCATTTGCAGTAGGAGGCCCCTCAAGGAAAATGAAAGGCGTTCCACCACGACGTGCCTCGACGCTGGCATCGAAGGTCTTCTCCTTTGACCAGCAATCCATCAAGGCCTCTTCAAGGGCGACTGGATTCAGTTCACCAGCACGCTTGGGAACAGCCATCGACCTACGGACCTGTGATGCTGCCTTCAAACTGATGGCGGAGACAGAAGATAACTAGAGAAGTAAATACAGAGATTAATTTTGGATACGAGCCATGAAGAACCCATGACCGGACCCCTTACCATGAAGTCGAAGTGTCTCGTTCTCCTTCTGTTGACAGGTCTTCTTTCAGGATGTCTTTGGGAGGCGCCACCTGAAGAAGTAGATGTGATTGAAACACAAAACGAGCATCGTGCAATAACGACAGCTTTGGTGAATAACACAGACGCTGTTCCCGTAACCGCAAATATCCGTATCCTCAATGTTGACGGAGACGTCACCACTGAGATTGTGTTTGCTGAACCCATGGAAGGCAGGATAGCATGGATTGATTCAGAATGCATCCCTAATTGTGAGAATCTGACTTCTATCGAAAATCTTGGTTCACCAGTACGAGTTGCAGCAGGTGATGTTGATGGAGACGGAATCAATGAATTAATTGTCTCTGACATCGGCATATTGTTTCCATCTAACGACCTCGCAGGAAGGATTCTACAAATTAATACTACAGGCGAAGTGAGCGTACTCGCAGACGGCCTCGGTAGAACAGTATGTGCAGAACCGGCTGATTTAGATGCAGATGGAGATTTAGACCTGACACTGTGTGAGTTTGGTCACGATGATGGCAGCGTCGGCTGGTTAGAACAGGAAAATGGAGGATGGACACATCACGTACTTGATCCTCGACCAGGAGCAATTCACGCAATTCCTGCAGATATCGACGGAGATGGTGATCTTGACATTGTGGCGGCTGTATCTCAAACCGTAGAGCAGTTAATGTTGTACAGAAATGACGGAACTGGAGTATTCTCTAACGAAATCATTTTCGATGCACAGACCGAACATCATGGGACCAGTGGCATCGATCTTGTCGATTTAGATAACGATGGGGACCTAGATATTGTTGCAACAAATGGGGACTCAATGGATTGGAATCTACCGGATGATATTCATCCAGATGACATTCATGGCCTTTCTATCTTGATGAATGATGGCAACGGTTCCTTTACCCGTGAACAAATTGTAGGGGTTTGGGGAGCATATGCAAGCACAATGCATGATGTAAATAACGATGGGGAACTTGATATTGTTCTTGTCTGCATTCAGATTCCCCAACAATTCCCAACGATTGAACGCACACCCCTCATCATCCTTGAACGAAATGGAACAGAGTGGGATAGAATCA
>MDTA01151962.1_pt1 | contig 12853 bp, 17 predicted proteins | sample 811151 | NCBI WGS metagenome assembly MDTA01 (sample SAMN05326648, study PRJNA326480) | marine metagenome | isolation source: seawater | place: Indian Ocean: South | collected 2010
AATGAGATTGGACTTTACAATCACACTATTAGGATTGTTGGAACTAAAAAATATGTTTGATTTAAGTCAAAAATTAAACACAGAAATATTAACAAAAGTAATGTTTACTTTTAGTGAAGAAGAAATATTGAGTCCTTTATCTTTGCCTAAAGAATTATTACATGACATAATAGATGAAGCTTTAGCTTACATGGAGCCACGAGCAACATACAAACAAAGAGCACTTATAGATGTTTTAAAAAATTTAAAAAATAGAGAAACGTTTACTGCTACAAAAAAAGGAAAATTAAGACAGCTTTGGATTGACAAAATACGTAAACAAGATATAACAAAAATATTAAGCAAAGACAAAAGGATTTTGGAATGGTGGAAAAGTATTTAAAATCAAATGTTTGTCCTTTGCCTTGGACACATTTAGAAGTTGACGTAAATGGCGGAGCATCACCTTGCTGTTTGTATAAAGGTTCTGTACCAAATGTTAAGGTGTATGAAACAAGTTTAAAGACAATACAAAAAGATTCTTATATGCAAAACTTAAGACAGCAATTTAAGGACGGTAAACGTCCTACAGGTTGTCAAAGTTGTTGGCAAGAAGAAGACGCTGGCAAAACATCAAAACGTATGAATTCAATTTACAAAATGCGTAACAGTTTAAAAAACTGGACCCCCAACAGCGAGCCAACACTAAAGTTTATTGATTTTAAGCTAGGTAATGTTTGCAATTTAAAATGTAGAATATGTGGAAGTTGGAGTTCAAGTAAATGGGCACAAGAAGAATTAGATTATGGAGAGAATCCTGTTGCAAGAAAAAATTTAAAAGAAGGCGGATGGCCAAAACGTAATCCACAATTTTTTGAAGATTTAAAAGAAGATTTAAAAGATGCAGAATATTTTGAATTTACAGGTGGTGAACCTTTTATGATCAAAGACCATTTTAAAATTTTGATGTATTGTGTAGAAAAAGGTTATGCTAAAAATATTGATATACACTACAACACAAATGGCACACAACTGCCACCACCTGAAATATTTGATCTTTGGAGTTACTTTAAACACGTTGAAATTGCATTTAGTATTGACGATGTTGGAGACCAATTTCAATATCAAAGACATCCTGCAAACTGGAGACAGGTTGGTGCAAATTTAGTTAAGTTCAAAGAACGTAGAACACCAAATATGGAATTTCAAATTTGCACAACAGTCAGTATTTTTAATATTTTTAGTTTGGCAAAAATTGCTTTTTGGGTAAAGCAATATCAACCAAAATTCTTTTATGTAAACACTTTGTTTGATCCTGATTATTTCAATATACAAACACTTCCAAAAAATGTTAAAAATATTGTTAACAGTAGATACAATATGCTTACAGATTTTAAACCAACTTTAAGGTTTATGAATTCCGTGGACAGAGATTCGCCAGAAATAAGAAAACAAAGAAGTGATAGAATTTTACAAACAGATGCATATAGACATGAAAATTTTGGTGAATACTTTCCACTTTTAAATAAAGTACTAGGAATTTATGAATAAAAACATTATAGCAGGCGGTTGTAGTTTTACTAGGGGCAATGAGTTATCAGACGATACTTTACGCAAAGGTAAAAATCCTTCTAATAAAACTTGGGCCAAAGGTTTGAGCGATTTAGTTCAAGGCAATTATTTTTGCACCGCAGATGGTGGCATTGGTAACAGTGCTATTGCAAGAAGGCTATTTGATTACATATCAAAAAATCAAACTGACATGGTGCTTGTAATGTGGACTTTTATATCAAGATACGATTGGGCGATGCCCAGAAGCAAATATTTGGAAGATTCACGTTGGGCTTCAATTACGCCATGGGACACAAAAGAAAAGCAGGCCGAAGTATTCAAAACTTTAGCCAATTCAGAAACACAGCAAGAGCACTACAAACTTCGAAGGGAACAGTTAGAAACTACAGGTGTAAACCGTTTTGCTGATGCACTGTATAGATATGCGGCCAACGAATACAATGAAGTTTACCTAAGTTGGAAAAGCATTATTTGGTTACAAAATATTCTGGAGAAGAAGAATATTAAGTATTTTTTTACATTGGCGGACAACACATTGTTCTACAACGAAATGACACCGCACAGTCAAATAGATCCTTTTATGGAAAATTTACATAAAGAGATAGACTTTACCAATTGGTTTAGTTTTGGTGAACGAATGATGGGCTTTAACCAATGGGCATCACTGAATGATTATCCTAGAGGCACAACACATCCACTAGACGAAGCCCACAAAGATGCTGTACAATTAATGAAAGATAAATTTTTAGAAATTTATAACAAGGAGAACAAATGATCAAATGGATAAAATCTATTATAGACAAAATCAAAGCAGAAATTGCCTATAAAAAAAGATTAAAAGAATTAAAGAAAAAAGATCCTTTTATTTACAAATAGAATATTAGATGGAAATGTTAAAAGATAAGATAAATGACAAGTTTGTAAAAAAACCTCAACCTAAGTATGAGCTAATTGAACTTGATACTATAGATTGTCGAGAAGATCCAGTCAGACCTGAACTTGATTTAGAATTTAGAACTTCTTTTGGAAGAAAAATTTATGGCTGTAAAGATGAAGATGGTGATACAGCGGCTATAATTTGTTTTGCTTTTACTAATCAAGTGCCAAAGTCTGTAGATGAAATGGATGCTTTAAGTCAAGATGCTTATCAACAAGCTGTTTTAAGAGCTGGTGTGCAAGGATCAATTGCTATCGCATATACAGTTTGGGCAAAAAAAAGAGGAGGCGGCAGAGCCATAATAAACGAAGTGTATAAAATGGTAAAAAAATCTCACCATTTGAATAGACTTGTTACCTTAAGTCCTCTAACAGATATGGCAAGAAATTTTCACATCAAGAATGGAGCAAAAGAACTTCAAGTCAATGAAACAACACAAAATTTTGAATATGATATAGTGCTTGAAGATTGGGAAAACTATTTGGATAGGGCCAAAAAACTTTTTAAAATAAAATGAGAATATTAGGAATAAATTGCATGAATCACGATGCCGCTATGGCAGTTGTAGACGGCACAGAAATATTATGGGCCGCACACTCGGAAAGATACAGCAAAGTAAAAAATGATCATTATTTAAATTGGGGAATAGTAAACGAAGCAATGTCCTATGGTCCGTTTGACAAAGTAGTTTATTATGAAAAACCTTTATTAAAAAAAACAAGACAATTTTACGCAGGACAATATGGCGTGGCATTTGACTATACTGAAATGCCACAACGCCATTGTGGTATATTTGGCATTAAAATAGATGAATGTGTTTTGCATCATGATAGTCATGCCGCGGCTGGATATTTTACATCCTCATTTGATGACGCAGTAATATTAACTGTTGATGCAATAGGTGAATGGGACACTATGTCTATATCAGTTGCAAAAGGCAATCATATTGAAAAAAAAGAAAGTGTGAAATATCCACATAGTTTGGGTATTTTATATTCTGCATTTACAAAAAGAGTAGGGCTAAAACCTTGTGAAGAAGAATATATCTTAATGGGAATGGCCGCTTATGGACAACCAATATACAAAGATAAAATTTACAATGATTTTATTAGTGCACCTTTACATCTTAAAAAAAATCTACATAGAGGTATTGGTGATTGGATGCCTAATGCTGATCCAATGGATTTGGCCGCAAGTATTCAAGCAGTAACCGAAGAATGTTTAGCAACATTATGGAAACAAGCATCTGCATGGCTATCACCATCATCAGTTCTAGCAAAAAAACGTAATTTAGTTTATGCAGGCGGAGTGGCTTTAAATTGTGCCGCTAACAAAACACTTGCCAACTTAGGCTTGTATGATAACATATGGATTATACCCAACCCAGGAGATGCTGGCAGTTCTTTAGGATGTATAGCCGCAAGTGAAAAGAAACATTTGAATTGGCAACATCCTTTTTTAGGACACAACATAGAAGGTGAATATCCAATTGATAATCTAATTAAAGAATTAACAGAAAACAAAATGTGTGGAGTGGCAAATGGCAGAGCAGAGTTTGGCCCAAGAGCACTTGGTAATAGATCGCTGTTGGCTGATCCAAGAGGACCTAAAGTTAAGGATTTGGTAAACCAAATTAAACGTAGACAGAAGTTTAGACCGTTTGCTCCAGCCATTTTAGAAGAGGACGTAAACGACTATTTTGAGCTACCTACTGCTGTCAAAAACACCCCTTATATGCAATTTACAGCGGCGTGTAAGCGTGGTAAAGACTTTCCTGCTATCATACACCATGATGGCACTTCTAGGGTCCAAACGGTGCGAAAAACAGACAATCCGGGCTTCTATGAGCTGTTAAAAACCTGGAAGAAAAAGACAGGTTGTCCCATACTTTTGAATACCAGTTTGAACATTAAAGGCCAACCAATTGTAAATGATAAGGCAGATGGTAAAGCGTTTGAAGACAAGTATGGAGTAAAAGTATTTTCGTGAAGCATTGTTTTATATCAGGTGATAGTTTTGAAGATGATAATTTAGTTTGGACTCCTTCTGCAGGCCAATTGGTCAGTGAACATTATGGATACAAATGGAGTACTTTTGCCAAAGCGGGTCAAGGTAACTTTTATATTTTAAACACTATATTAGAAAACATAAAAAGCAAAGATTATAAATTAGCTTTAATAAGCTGGTCCTCGATTAATCGTAAAGATTTTATTACAGCTTTTTCAAATTGGCAAGTCACTAGTAATGTAGATGCAACAAAAATTAAGAATTCACATTTTTCTTTAGCAGATCAAATTATTTTTGAAAATCTAAATTATATAGCGTTAGCTCAACTTATATTCGAATCTTTAAATATTCCATATTGTATGTGGTGGAGTTATAATGATTTGGATCAAACTGAAAACAAAAAATGTCTTGAATTAATAGAAAACATAAAAGACAAAAAAACTTTTTTTAACTTTGAGTCGTCATCATACGAGCACGCCAAATCAATTAAACAAATACATTCGTATGACGGAAAGCATCCAAATCAAGAAGCACATAGAAGATGGTCATTAAAAATTATTGATTTTATAAATGAGAATAAAAAATGAAAATTCTAGTAACAGGCGGAAATGGTTTTATTGGATCTAAAATTGTTGAATTGTTATGTGAGAAACATTCAGTAACCGTTTTAGATAACAATGAAACGTACGGACTAATAAAATCAGAACAATTAGCAAAGTTGCTAAAATGGCGTCAAAGAAATTGGAATAAAGTAGGCACAACAATTACAGGTGATATCAGACAACCTTTAGTTGGATTACAAGCATTTAAAAATAGACCAGACGTCGTTATTCATTTGGCATCTTATCCAAGAGCAAAAATTGTGCAACAAAATCCTGTAGAAGGAGTAAGTCAAATTGTTGATGGTACTGTGAATATGTTATGGCACGCCGCAAAATTTGGTGCTAAAAAATTTGTTTATGTTAGTTCAAGTATGGTATATGGACACTACAAAGATGGTACACGAGAAGATGCTGACACAAAACCAATTAACATATATGGTGAAGCAAAATTAACCTGTGAAAGATTAACAAAACTTTGGTGTTCAAACAATAAATTAGATTATGCAATAGTGCGACCAAGTGGTGTTTATGGTCCTGGTGATTTGCCTGATAGAGTGATAAGCAAATTTTTTGAGGCCGCAATGGCTAACAAAACTTTAAACGTACATGGCAAAAACAAAGTTGATTTTACATATAGGAAAGATGCCGCACAAGGAATAATAGATGTGGCTTTATCAAAACATTCAAATACAAGTTTTAATATCACTGCCGGCAAAGCCACAAGTTTAAAAGAAGCGGCAAAATTAATTGTTAAAATTTGTAAAAGTAAAAGTAAAATTAAGGATACAGGAACAAAATTATTATATCCAATTAGAGGTACGCTAAACACTAATAGGGCAAAAAAATATTGTAATTATAAACCAACAATGAAGTTGGAAGAAGGACTAAAAAATTATTATGAGTGGCTACAAAATACGATTTAATGGACTGAATAGATTGTATGATGCTTATAGTTGGCGTCTTACAAGAAGGGCCAAAAAAGCATGGCAGACTGGACAAGTTATTGAAGGAAAATTTTTACAAGACTTTGAAGCCAAAGTTGCTGATCAAAGTTTAAGAAAATTTGCAGTTGGAGTAGGCAGTGCTACAGATGGTTTATATTTTGCAATGAAATCATTAGGACTAACAAAAGATTCAGTTATAGCTTGTCCGGTGTTGACGTACATAGCAACAGGAGGCGCAATAAAAAGACTTGGTGCAAGAATAGAATACATTGATGTTGACCAATATGGTAGTATAGGAGATTTAAAGAATACTCCAAAAGTAGACGCTGTTGTTTATGTAAATTTATATGGTAATCCTGCGGACTATGATAGATTAAGAAAATTTTGTGATGACCGAAGAATACCTTTGATTGAAGACGGAGCTCAGTCACAAGGTGCAGTATATAAAGATATTCCTAGTGGCAAAATGGGAGATATAAGTGTTTTAAGTTTTGCTCCTTCAAAAAATTTACCTTGTTTTGGCACAGGTGGTCTAGTGTTGACTGATAGTGTTGATGTTTATAACAAAGTTAAAGCATTAAGAAAGCACGGTAAAGGCACAAAAGAATATGGTTACAATAGTTTTTTAAGTGATGACCATGCAAATCAATTATTGTTGTTACTAGATAAGTTTCCAAAACTACAAAAAATGAGGCAAAAAATTTACAAAAGATATCAAAAACAACTAGAAGATATTCAGTTTATTTTAAAACAAGACAACAACATCAAGCCAAGCTATCACAAATGTGTGATTATGAGTAATCAAAGAACAGAACTAAAAAGCTACTTGGATAGTTATGGTATTGAAACTGCAATACATTATCCTTATCTTTTGGACAAAACTATGACTCATCATTATCCAATGGCAGAGTTGATACAGGCACAGTGTTTAAGTTTGCCAATTTATCCATATCTGAAAAATTCTGAAGTAGACTATATTTGTAACAGGATTAAAAAATTTTATGGCATATGATTGTTTTTGCATAGATCTTAAAAATAAAAATAGCGAAAAAAACATAGCTATCATAAAGGAAAAATTTCCTTATGTAAAAGTTCTGCCTTTTGTTAAAAATTATAAAAACACGATTGATTATGCAGTTGAAGATTCAAAAACAAGTCACGTATGGATTGTTACAAGTGTATGTGATTACACAGAGTTTGACTTTGATTATATGCCTGAACAATTTGAAATTGATCAAATACACACATGGTCAACGTTCAATCAAAAAGAAGGTGATACTTTTTTAGTTCCAAAAAGCTATAAAAAACAAAAGATTAAATTCTTACGTGATTATAAAGATGTAAATTATCATGTGACTCCTTATTTGGAATATGATAACAACATACAAGAATACACATATGATCTTTCAAACACTGTTGAATCATTGCCAAAGTCTAGCATACCGGCACACGAGTATATCTGTTATAAAACAAGCACTGGATATAGATGGCCGTTTTTTCCTAGCTATTGGGATGATTTAAAAATTGTGCAAGATGATGACGTTTTTTTCATACCAAAAATTAGTTTAGCACAAATTAAAAACGACATTTATGATTATCCTTTAATTTACAAACGCCACGAAGCCAACACTAAAGATTGTTTTGATATATTTTTTATATCTAATGGCGAACCTTTTGAACAGGACAATTTTAACTTATTACAAAAGCATTTAAAAATTTATAATCTTAAAAATAAGTTAGTATGGGTAAAAAATATAAAAGGTAGATCAAAAGCATACAAACAAGCGGCAACACAATCAACAACAGAATATTTTTATGCTGTATTTGCCAAAAGCAGAATACAACAAAGTTTTATGTTTGACTACACAGTTGATAGATGTAAATCCAAAAGACATTATATTTTCCACTCTTATCTGCCAGAACTTGATTGTGACTATGGCACATTTAATATAAATTTATACAATCGTACACTATGTCAACAAACAGACAACGATGTTTTAGACTTTACTTTAAGTAAACCTCATGAAGTTGTTAATACAATAGCATCAGTGGCTTTGTTGGCTCCTGACAGTTATACTGCTTGGAAAAATGGATTTAGAGAAGTGTCAAAACTAGTTTATTGGAATAACAAAACCCCTACTGTAGAAACAAACTTTAGAATTAAAAAATGGTTAGGATGTAATAATAAATGGTTAAAACAAGGTGCCGAAGATGGAAAACAATTTACAATTGATAAAGCGTACAACATTGATGCTATTCAACAAACTTATTATTGGGATTTTTGTAGAAATTATTTTAAAGAGAAGTATCCAACTGAAACTTTTTATTAATATCTAAATTATCAAAATAAAATTTTTGTTTCAAAAACCAATCAATATACTCAGGTATTCCAGTTTCGATATCAACTGTTGGCGCCCAATTGAACATACTTTTTGCTTTGTCACTGTTTAAAGTATCTCTGTTTGGATAAAAATTATCATGTGGCACAGTTACTATATCGCCATGTGACAATCTAGACTTGATAAGTTCAGCGGCCTCTATTATTTTTCTTCCGTATCCTCTAGTGCAATTAAAAGTTTCATTGTATATTTCACTTGTTGTCGCAAGACAAAAATATTGTGCAACGTCATGCACATTACTAAAATCTAATTTATTGTTAGGTCCTTGCACAGTCATTTTACCATTTACTAAACAGTTTTTTGTCAATTGACTAATCACTCTAACTATTGCGTCGGTGGTACCATACAATGCAGAAGGTCTCATAATGATATAATTGAGTCCTTTTTCTCTGTGCCAGATTTTACACATCAGTTCACCTTGACGTTTAAAACTACCATACAAAGTGTTGGGTTTAGGATCGACGGTTTCATCTGGCACATTGTTTTTGAAATCACCATATACCATACTGCTACTGGCAAAAACAAATTTTTGTACTTTGTGTTTAACACACAGGTCAAGAATATATCCAGTTGCAGTTATCATATTATTAGTGGCATCCACTAAATTTCTTGCAACCATTTTTGCATTAGGATAAGTTGCACAATGTATTACTCTATCTGGCTTAAATTCCTCAAATACATTTTGCATAAATTGTAAATGTTCAATTTGACCAATGTATTCTTTGTCAGCTTGTGCGTTGTTTTTTCTTTGTACTAAAATTGGAATATACTCCCAATTTGGTAGAGTGTAATATTGATGATAACAATCTACAACTGCGACTGTGTGATTTTGTTTTTTAAGTTTGTTTACTATGTGGCTTCCTATAAAGCCATAACCGCCAAGAACTAAAATTTTCATACTTTATTGTATATAACTTTAAAAGTTTCTGCAACTTTATTTTCTCCCAAAAAGCTACCTCTGTATTTGTTGTAGTCAAAAATACTTTCTATAGCTGGTTTAGTAAAGTATGATGCATAAGATTCTAAAGCCAATCTTTTAATTTTTTTATATTCTGTAATATCAACATAAAGATTTGGGCTAAAATGTTTGTAGTGTAAGTTGTAAGGTGTTTGATCCATACACCAAAATTGTTCAAAACCTTTTCTGGCAACGCTTTTTGCTACGTCATAGCAGACTTTATGATCTTGATGATAGTCTTCTTTCCAATGTGTAATTAGAATATCGTAATCAACTGCAATTTTTTCAACATAAGTCACTAGGTTATTTGACATTTTAAGATTAGGTCTACCATTTTCGTGTAATGGAGTATCGTAAACGATTGGCATAAAGTTTAAAATGCTTTGACTTTTTTGCAATTCATTTTTTACAATTTTTTCATCTCTAGATTTATTTTCTTCTTTACTTGGTTTTACTAAAATTAAATTTGCAACACTGCCGCCATTTGCATTTATTTTTGCTACTAGTCCGCCACAACCAGATTCTATGTCGTCAGGATGTGCGGTTATAATCAAATATTTTTTATTGAACATTTACTTAAAACTTTTGGATAAAACAGCTTGAGTTTTGTTATTCATATCATATTTTAATTTTTTGATATTGAAAGTTAAATCAACCATTTTTATTTTTTTAAAATTTTTCTTTATGTAGTTTTGTAGGATTTTAGCTACTTTTGGTTCACTATTAGCTTTGGATAATTTTCTAATGTTAAATGCTATTGATATACCATTTTTTTGTGTTACAGTGACCACCTCCACATATCCTATTGGCATATTTGTTAATGCCATGCCTTCTAGAACTTCTGGCCACTGTTTAACAAAATTTCTGGATAGTTCTATCCAGGATTGTTTACTTCTTGGTAGTTTTCTTTTTGCCGGCATCTTTATTCTCTTCTGATTTAGTTTGAGCCGGTGTTGGATCTTCAACTGCTAGTTCAGAAACTTTAACGCCTTTTTCTTTAGCAATTAATTTGTTTAATTCTGCTAAATTAACTTCGCCAGTTGTTCCTGCTCCCATTGTAACAATTATTTGGTTTGTTTCCATTTTCTTAAGGAAATTGTTTGTGTGTAAAAACGCCAACATATTTGTTCCGTCTGGAAATTGTCTTCTAGATAACACTGTACCAAGTTCAAATGAATTTTGTGCTTCATCTGATTCTAGTGTTTTCATAAATGCATTATGATTTGTATCATCTAAAAATTTAGGACCAAACACCAAACAATTATTTGGTGAGTCTGGTATAGTTCTGAAAACTACTGCAACATTGGCACCACTTTCTTTAAGTTTACCTATGTGCTTGATTTGTTTTCTATTAGATGCTACTGTTTCAGCTGTCCCTTCGATATCCATTGGCATCATTTGTTGTACCATTGTATCTCCTATTTTTTACCAGCTGGCGCCGTAGTGCCTGCTGTTGGTTGAGCTTTGTCTGCCGGAGCAACTTTTGTAATAAATGCTTGTAATTTATTATACATTGCACCTACTGTTGCCATTTCGCCGGCTCTGAAAGCACCTCTTGTTGAAGCCACATCAATTATTGTTCCTAAATTTTTAAGATCAGCAATTGATAGATCTTGTCCTGCTGGTGCGTTCGCATCTGCAGTTGTACCTGCAGGTGCTACATTGTCAGGTTTAATATCTGTTTTTGTTGTTTCTGTTTTTGTAACCATTTTGTTTTACTCCTGTGTACACATTATACTAAAATTAATTATCCAAAGCAACCTTTGAATTCCAAAATTGTGGCAGTTTGGTAATTTATTTTTTCAGTCCGCTTAATGCAAACAGAGTCATGTCAGCTGGATTTTCAAATCCTATTGTGATTCGTGGACGCATACGATCTTTGGCCCATTCGGAGGATTTGATCATGCAGTATCTACCAAAACAGTTTTCATATATCCATTTGTCTATAGAAGATTCTGTTTGGTAATCTGTTGTGTACAGTGATGTGGTAACAAAATGTGGTGGTATTGAATCTATTTTTCGATCAAAGAAATTTAAAGGATTAATCTTCATAAGGCACCGTTAATCCAAACGGCGCTTCTATGTTTCTCTCGTAAGGATTGTTAATTAAAAATATTGTATCACAATAGTCTGGATCACCCCAGCTATCAAATGGCCAGCCGTCTGTAAACATTACAAACTTTTTAGGTTCAATACCATTGTCTTTCATGTATTTCCAGTTGCATTCAAATTCTGTTCCACCACCATTTCCAAGTGTGTAGTCTAATAGTTCATCAGCATTGTCAGGTGTGAACACTTTAGGATTGAAAACATCTGTATCAAAACTCCATAAGTGTATTTTAAAGTCTTTATATTGATCCATAATGTTTTTTACTTCACTTAAAAATATTTTGCACTGATGCGTTGTAATTGAGCCTGAAGCATCAAGAGCCAAACATATATCAATCATTTCATCATTGTTTTGTCCTGGTAGTATAGCAGATGTATGCCATGACTTTCTGCTGGGTCTCATCCAAGTATAGTCTGACTTAATAGTGCTCATTATTTGTTGTTGTAGTATTTCTCTCCAATCCATTTTTGGCTCTAATAGATCTTTGATCATACGTTGTAAAGCACCAGGCAAGTTGCCTGCTCCTGTGGATTGTGCGGCAGATACCATTGCCTCTTTTACTTCGTCTCTAATTTTTTTAAGTTCTTCTTTACTATAAACTGGTTTTCCTCCCCCTTCTTTCTTTTTATCTTCATTATCTGGGCCATCACCTTTACCCCACTCTTGGTGATCGTCCATTAGTTCACCCATTTTTTCTAAAGCCTTTTTTCCATTCTTTTTTGCTTTTTTCAAAAGGTCATCATATATTCTTTCTGCTGGCCAGTCTTTGTATTTGTCATCTTGAAATCCTTTATTTTCACCTTTTTTGCCTTTAGGCATTTCACCTATTCTGGCATCCATTAATATTTGATTAACTGCATAATCCGCCGCAATGTTCCAAAGCATAGGATCTCTGCCTCCAATCCTTACTAACATATGTTCAAATACATTGTGTAAGACTTCATGACCAAATAAAAATTCAGCTTCGGGTGGAGTAAGACTGTCTATAAATTTTGTGTTGTAATAAAAATGTCTACCATCTGTACCAGCAGTAGGACACCAGTCATTGGCATTTACAAGTTTAAGACGTGTAGCAAGATTACCAAAGAAAGGATGTTTTAGCAATAATGCAATTCTTGCCGTAACCAATTTATCTATTATTTTTTGATCAGCCATTAGTTATAACTCGCGTATACAATGAATACTATAATAGAAATAAAAATAATTGTTAGTGTGTGATTGCCAAGGTTAGCAAAACTTCTACCAACTGTATGAGGATTTTTTGGATCTATTAAATCTTCTTTTTTCATTATTTAGACTCCATAGCAGTTATGACATACTTGCCAAACTTCTTATGGAACCTATC
>MDTA01049731.1_pt1 | contig 12851 bp, 23 predicted proteins | sample 811151 | NCBI WGS metagenome assembly MDTA01 (sample SAMN05326648, study PRJNA326480) | marine metagenome | isolation source: seawater | place: Indian Ocean: South | collected 2010
AAAGTTATTGTTACACTGGATCCGAATGATGAAATTCCATTATTCTCGGATATTTAGTTTTATGCACCTTTAATAATTTTTCATGGTTATCAAATTATATAAACCAAATACACCCGGTACTCGTACTCGGGCAATTCTTGATTACAGCGATTTATCTAAAGTTAAACCGCAAAAAGCGCTAACAGCACCAAAATTCAAGAAAGCAGGAAGAAATAATCGGGGTGTTATTACAGTTCGACATCGTGGTGGTGGTCATAAGCAGAAATATCGTATTATCGATTTTCTTCGAAACAAAACAGATATTGTCGGTAAAATTGCAACAATTGAATACGACCCCAACCGCAATACAAAAATTGCATTAGTGCATTATAGTGATGGTGAAAAACGCTATATTCTTTGTCCCGAAGGTCTACAAGTCGGGGCGGAAGTCCAATCTGGTACGGAAAATGTTCCCATCCAAATTGGAAATGCTATGCCTCTTTCTATGATACCTCTTGCAACTGAAATTCATAATATTGAATTAAATATTTTTCAAGGTGGGAAAATTGTACGGGCGGCCGGTGCTTATGCAACTCTTTTGGCAAAAGTAGGTGATTACGTTACTTTACGTTTACCTTCAAAAGAAGTTAGGTTAGTACATAAAAACTGCTACGCGACAATCGGTCGTCTATCAAATGTTGATGCTTACGGTGTCAGATTAGGTAAGGCTGGTCGTACAAGATGGCTAGGTCGTCGTCCAGTTGTTCGTGGTGTTGTAATGAATCCATGCGACCACCCTCATGGTGGTGGTGAAGGGCGTTCTCCGATTGGTCGAACGAAACCGTATACACCGTGGGGTAAACCTGCTTTGGGTATCAAAACACGAGCAAAGCGAAAGTACAGTGATGTTTTAATTATCCGACGTAAAAAATAAAAAAAAGTAATGGGAAGATCTATAAAAAAGGGACCTTTTGTAGCTTACCACCTGTTAAAAAAAGTCGATGCTTTAAACGAACAGGGGAAATTAGAAGTAATCAAAACATGGTCGCGTGCGTCAACAATTATGCCATCAATGATTGGACATACAATTGCTGTCTATAATGGTCGAATTCATGTCCCGGTATTGATTTCTGAACAATTAATTGGTCATAAATTAGGGGAATTTGCACCAACTCGAACATTCCGTTCACATATTAAAGCCGATAATAAGGCTCGCAGATAATTTTATACAAAAATTAAGTAATTTTAGGTTATGGCTATTGAAGAAGTTATTTCGGCCCAAGCCGTTGCAAGATATATCCGCATGTCACCAACAAAGGTACGTCGGGTTTTAAACCAAATACGCGGTTGTACGTATGAAGAAGCATTAATTCTTTTAGAATTTTTACCATATCGTGCATGTGAACCTGTGTGGCAAGTTGTACAATCTGCAGCTGCTAATGTTCAATCTAAGCATGGTTTGAATAAACAGGATTTAATAATTCGTGAAGTTTTCGTAAGTCCAGGACCGGTGCTTAAACGTTTTCGACCACGTGCACAAGGTCGAGCATTTGCAATTCGTAAACCTACTTGCCATATTACGGCAGTTGTTGGTATTAAAAATTAAATTTATTAAAAAAAATCGTGGGTCAAAAAGTTCATCCATTGGGATTTCGATTACATACCACACAAAAGCATAAATCAACTTGGTTTTCTCAAATTAACCAGTATTCTTCTTTATTAGAACAGGATGCTAAAATTCGAGACTACATAACCAAAAATTATGATTCTGCTGGTATTTCAGATATTGAGATTGAACGTACTTATAAATTAAACAATATCTTTTTAAAAATTTACGTAGCTAAACCTGGTGTCATTATTACAGAATCAGGATCTGGTTTAGTAAATTTAACGAAGAAATTAAAAAGCTTATTGCCTCGTGTAAATAAAATTAGTATTGATGTCTTCGAAGTTGCTGAACCCGATACACATGCTAATTTATTAGCTCAATTTATAGCCAATCAATTAGTCCGACGCGTTTCTTTTAAAAGAGCAGTTAGAAAGGCTATTGATCGTGCTCAAGCACAAAATATTAAAGGTATAAAAGTTCAAATCGGTGGGCGTTTAAACGGAGCGGAAATTGCTCGAACAGAATGGGTGAAAGAAGGGCGTATGCCTTTACACACTTTACGAGCAGAAATTGATTACGCAACGGCGTCAGCGAAAACGATCTATGGGATCTTAGGCGTTAAAGTGTGGTTATTCAAAGGCGAATCGATGTCTTAATTACACAAATTTACAATTGTTTTGATTACTCAGTATATATATGCTTAGTCCAAAAAGAACGAAGTTTAGAAAGTCACAACGAGGGCGAATGAAGGGTCGTGCATCTCGTAATAACACCGTTAATTTTGGTGAGTACGGTCTTCAAGTCCAAGAATGTGGTTGGATAACTTCACGTCAATTAGAAGCAACGCGTAGAACGATAACTCGTTATACTAAGCGTGGAGGAAAGCTTTGGATTAAAGTTTTTCCTGATAAGTCAATCACGGCTCGAGCAGCAGAATCTCGTATGGGTTCTGGTAAGGGATCACCGGAATATTGGGTTGCGGTTGTTAAACCAGGTAATGTTATCTTTGAAATATCAGGGGTAACAGCTAATGTTGCTCGCCAAGCAATGAATTTAGCGTCTTATAAATTACCACTTAAGACGAAATTTATTTCGCGAGTTGCCTAAACTAAAAAAATTATTTGGTTTAGTAATATAACACAAATTAGATTCAAAGGATTCATTATGGCTCGTAGACAAAAAATAGGAGTTGTTGTTAGTAACAAAATGGAAAAAAGTATTGTAATAGCAACAGAAACAAGATTCAAGCATAGATTATATGCTAAGACGATGTCGAAAACAACGCGTTATCTTGTTCATGATCCGGAAAATACTTGTGCTATTGGGGATACTGTTCTGGTTGAGGAGCATCCACCCATTAGTGCCAAGAAACGCTGGATTTTAAAAACAGTATTAAAATAAGCATGTAATAATATTCATGATACAACCTCAAACTCAATTAACAATTGCTGACAATACTGGTGCACGTAAAATTATGTGCATTCGCGTACTTGGTGGTAATAAAAATTATGCTAGTGTCGGCGATATCATTATCGGTGTTGTTAAGGAATCTTCACCACGTATGCCTGTTAAGCGTTCAGATATTGTTCGTGCTGTTGTAGTACGTACACGCAAAACGATTTCTCGTAAAAATGGCACATGCATTCGTTTCGATGATAACGCGGCTGTTCTTATAAATGCACAAAATAACCCGCGTGGTACACGTGTATTTGGTCCAATTGCTCGTGAAATTCGAGATAAAAATTTTACTCGAGTCGTTTCTTTAGCACCTGAGGTTTTATAGTTAAAGTTAGATTTGATATGAGATTAAAAATAGGTGATAACGTTAAAGTTATCTCAGGAAGTGATAAAGGTAAATTTGGAAAAATTACAAGTATTGATAAACCGGTTGTTACAGTGGAAGGTATAAATATAAAAACTAAACATGTAAAACCGGCGACAAAAGAAAAATCAGGTGAGATTATTCAGACAGAAGCACCTATCAACATTTCAAATATTATGTTGTGTGATTCCGATAATATCCCAAGTCGTATTCGAGTTGTTAAAACCGGAAAAGAGCAAGAACGATTTTCGAAAAAAACTGGTAAAAAAATAGATTAAGAAAATGGTTGCAAAACTTAGAAGTGATTATAAAGAAAAGGTATTACCTTCTTTATATAAGTCTTTAAATTGTACAAATATTCACCAAGTTCCAAAATTACTAAAAATTAGGATCAATCGTGGTTTAGGCCTATCAGCACAGAACAGTGCTGTTTTAAACAAAACAATAAATGAATTTCGTCTTATTACGGGTCAACAGCCCGTTGTCACATTAGCACGAAATTCTGTCGCAAGTTTTAAAGTTCGTGAAGAGATGCCTCTTGGAGTAGTTGTTACTTTGCGTGGTGATAAAATGTATTCTTTTTTAGATCGCTTTATTAACATAGCACTTCCCCGCTCACGTGATTTCCAAGGATTAAATCCTGGGGCATTCGATAAATTTGGTAACTACACAGTAGGGTTAAAAGAACAACTTCTTTTTCCAGAAATTAGTTACGATTCAGTTGATCAAGCTCGTGGATTCAATATAACATTTGTAACAAATTCAAAAACTCGTGAAGAAGGTGCAATGTTATTGCGTGAGTTCGGTTTACCCATTAGGGAAAAAATTTAAAGGTAGATAAATCTGTATTTATGGTTAATGATGTTATTTCGGATATGTTAACTCGCATTCGTAATGCTAGTAAGGTTAAGCACCATTTAGTTCAGGTTCCTTTTACAAAAATGACGTTGGCAATAGCACTAGTTTTAAAAGAAGAGAACTTTATTGAGGATTTTCAAGAATTTTCAGAGAATAGTCGTAAATTCTTGTTAATTTTACTTAAATATAAAGGTAAGGGGCGTAAGCAACAACCTGCTATTACAACATTAAAAAGGATAAGTAAACCTGGATTACGGGTATACTCAAGTGTTCAAAGTTTACCAGTGGTTTTAGGAAACTTTGGTATTGCTTTGGTATCAACTTCTAAAGGTGTTATGACTAATTTCAAAGCTGCCAAACTTGGTATTGGTGGAGAAGTTTTATGTTATATTTGGTAGTTATTAAATAAGAGAATCTTGTGTTATGTCACGTATAGGAAAGCTGCCGATTACATTGCCAAAAGGAGTTACTCTTGTGGTTGATGATAATTCGGTATCGATTAAAGGTCCGCTTGGTGAGTTAAGTCGTCAAATCCCACCAGAAATTCTTATTGATGTCCAAGAAGAGAAAGCTTTTGTTAAAGTCAACGATGATTCAAAACGAACACGTGCTTTACACGGGTTAGTACGAACATTGGTAAATAATATGGTTGTCGGTGTTCATAAAAAGTTTGAAATTGACCTTGAACTAAAAGGTGTTGGGTACCGTTGCCAAGCAGCAAAAACCCAAGTTACATTAAGTTTAGGTTATAGTCATCCCATCGTTTTACCATTACCAAAAGGTGTAGAAGTAAGTGTAGAAGCTAACACAAACATTAAAGTAGCTGGTATTGATAAAGAAGAAGTTGGTTTTATAGCGTCGAAAATTCGTTCGTTTAGACCACCTGAGCCCTACAACGGAAAAGGGGTTTTATATAAGGGTGAAGTCATTCTTAGAAAAGCCGGAAAATCTGGTAAAAAATAATATTGGTTTCATTTGTAAGATATTTTTATGGTTCAAGAAAAAAATACAAATAGTAATAACAATCGTTCCAATACTAATTGGGTACGAAAAGTTGTGAAAGTCCGCCGTATCACCAAAGTAGTGAAGGGTGGTAAAAAATTACGTTTCGGAGCCCTTGTTATTATTGGTAATGAAAAAGGTTTAGTCGGTGTAGGTGTTGGTAAAGCAGATGATGTTGTTGAAGCAGTTAAAAAAGCTGCAAATGATGGACGCCGCAATCTTGTTATGGTTCCATTAACAAAAACTTTTAGTATCCCCCACGTTTCTACAGGTCAATATGGAGCTTCAAATGTTCTTTTGAAGCCTGCTAGTGAAGGGTCAGGTGTAAGTGCCGGTGGTTCCGTGCGAATTTTACTTGAAGCTGCTGGTGTCCAAAACATCATGGCTAAGCAATTAGGTTCCGGCAACCTACTAAATAATGCGCGTGCAACAGTTTGCGCTTTACAAGCTTTAAAGACATTGAAATAATATTTCAAACGTTCTTATCTATAACGCTATAAATTCATGGGCTTAAATTTTTTAGGGAACGAATCCAAAAGTCGAACAAATTTAGTAAACAGAATCTTTTTAACATTGGGTATTATTTTGTTTGCTAGATTCGGCACATTCATCCCACTCCCAGGGATTGATCAAAATTATTTATATAAAGAATTACAAAACAGCCCAATTCTTAGCTTTTTTAGCTCGTTTTCACAAGGTGATTTCTTTGTATTGGGACCATTTACATTAGGCATTTTGCCAAATATTAATGCTTCCATTACCATGCAGCTTTTAACGTCAATTTCACCGGCTTTACAAAAATTGCAAAAAGAAGAGGGTCTCGCAGGTCAAAAAAAGGCGACTCAATACGTGCGTTATGTGACGGTTTTAATCGCTTTTATTTATGGATTAATTATCGCATTTTTCTTAAAACCATTTGTTTTTGGGTGGAGTTTGCCACAAGCTGTCCAAATTGCTGTTACATTAACAACTGGGTCAGTAATAATCTTATGGTTAAGTGAGCTTATTACAGAAAAAGGTATTGGTAATGGTACGTCATTATTTATATTTGTAAACATTAGCTCCGCCCTGCCTAAAACTTTAAGTAACTTTAACACAGTTGCTCCAACCCTAATTTCAAAATTAGGTTTTGGATTCATATTCTTTGCTGGGCTTATAAGTATTATTATTGTTCAAGGTGCGTTACGAAAAATTGAGTTGCTCTCGGTTAAATCTCTATTACGAGAGTCAACTAATAAGCAAAGTAGTTATTTGCCATTTCGATTGAATCCAAGTGGGATCATGCCCCTAATTTTTTCTTCAGGTTTACTGAATGTGTTGATTGTGGGTATTAATAAAATTAGTTTGTTAAATGGTCTAACCAGTTTTTCAAATTTAATTTACACAGGTGGTTACTTTATTTTGACTTTGTTCTTTAGTTATTACTATTCTACAATTGCGATTAAACCTCGTGATTTGTCAGAAAATCTTAAAAAAATTAATTTTACAATTCCTGGAACACAACCAGGTTTAGCTACTATGCGCTTTTTACAAGAGACTTTGAGTCGCTTGGCTTTATTGGGTGGATTATTTCTTGCCGTTATTGTCACACTCCCTAGTTTATTAGCGTTTATTAATCCTGGTATAAAAGGGTTTGGTATAACCTCTCTAATTATTTTGGTTGGGGTCGCAGTTGACATAAGTCGTCAAATACGATTCTACTTAATTTCTGAGGTGTATGATACTATAAGTTTATAGGAGCTCTTATTTATTGGCATTAATTGTCAAGGTTTTTGACACTTTGTCAGGTGTTTAGTAATGGTGGGATAAAAAATCGTTATTAATTATTTATTTAGGTAAAATTATGAAAGTTCGCCCATCGGTAAAAAAAAATGTGCCCGAAATGTCGGGTTATTCGTCGTTTTGGTGTTATTCGAGTGATATGCTCAAATCCAAAACACAAACAACGTCAGGGTTAATCACTGAATTATTAATTAATGGGAGAAAAAAGTGGTTCGTATTTCCGGTATTGATTTACCTAGTTCGAAAAAGATCGAATATTCACTTACAAGTATCTATGGAATTGGTTTAACCACTTCACGTTCTATCCTAGCTGTTGCTAATATTGATCCCAGTCTGCGAACGAATACGCTTGCGGATAATCAAGTAATGGTATTACGTGAAGTAATTGAAGAAAATTACAAAGTCGAAGAAGATTTACGTCGACAAACTAAACAAAATATCGTCCGCTTATCACAGATAAACAGTAATAGGGGCCGCCGCCACAGACAAAATTTGCCAGTTCGTGGACAACGAACACGAACTAATTCGCGAACGCGTCGTGGTGCTCGTTTAATGTAATTTTGTGAAATAAACAATTTTCTATGAAAAAACTCGTATGGTAGTAAAGACTAAACGGTCAGCAAAGAAGCAAAAGAAAAATATTGTCTCAGGTGTTGTTCATATAAATTCAACATTTAATAACACCATAATTACAATAACAGATTTAGCAGGAGATACAATTGCATGGTCATCTGCAGGTAGTGTGGGCTTTAAAGGCGCTCGAAAGGGTACTCCCTTTGCAGCTCAAACAGCTACAGAAGCAGCTTCAGCGGCTGCAATGGGTCAAGGATTACGTAAAGTAGAAGTTTTAATTCGGGGTCAAGGATCCGGTCGCGAAACTTCTGTTCGCGCGTTAGAAGTACTAGGTCTTGATATTGTGTCAATAAAAGATATTACACCGATACCGCATAATGGTTGTCGACCTCCAAAACGTCGTCGTGTCTAAAAATTTGTTTAAAAATGATGCAACAGTTTCAATTTGAGAAAGTTGAATCGTATTCAAATGATCTTGGGGAACAGTCAAGTAAATTCCGACTAAAAGACTTGACTCAAGGTCAGGGATTAACGATTGGTAATACATTACGTCGGGTTTTATTAACTGAATTAGAAGGAACTGCCATTACAGCTGTTCGCATAAATGGTGTTAACAATGAATTTGCTACAATCCCGGGGGTTCGGGAAGATGTTTTGGAAATTCTCTTAAATTTAAAACAAATTAAATTTAATGGTTTGTTAGAAACGCCGTTTATTACACGCATATTAATTCAAGGTCCACAATTAGTTACAGCAACAAACATTAGTTTACCTTCGGGATTAAATTTAATTAACCCGAATCAATATATTGCTGCTATCTCCGAACAAACAAATTTTGAAATCGAATTAAAGATTGAATCTGGTACCGGTTATAATTTTATGGATGAAGAGAGTCGAATAACCCCTGAAGATTTTTTAAGTCTCGATTCGATTTTTACACCAGTAAAAAATGTGAATTACCAAATAACTGATTCATATAAAATCGATGAGAAGATTACGGAAATTCTCGACCTTGAAATTATAACTAACGGTAGTATTGCCCCTAATGATGCATTAAATAAAGCTTCATTATTACTACAAACATTATTCGGTTCACTTGTTATCGATGAATCGCAGGCTAATACAGTTCCACCTGAAAAAACGGAAAATGAATTAGGCATATTAATTGAAGAATTACAACTTTCAGTTAGAGCATATAACTGTTTGAAACGTGTCAATATTAAAACAATCGCGGATCTTGTTCAATATTCTGTTAAAGAATTAAAAGAAATTAAAAATTTCGGTCAAAAATCAGCTAATGAAGTTGTTGAAAAATTACACGACCGTTTCGATATATGTTTAAGTTAACAAACCTAACACTCCATTAAAATGAAAAGTAATCCATTAGCAAACGCTAATAATAAAAAATGGTACGTGATAGACGCAAAAGGCAAAACTCTTGGTAGAGTTGCAACATTGATTGCAACGATTATAAGTGGTAAACATAAATCCATTTATAATCCCTCTTTCAATTGTGGTGATTATGTAATTGCTATCAATGTTGAAGATATTCAGGTTACCGGAAACAAGGCAAGTCAAAAAATTTATCGTCGTCACTCAGGAAGACCGGGGGGATTAAAAGTTGAAACTTTTGAAAAACTTCAGTCGCGTTTACCTGAAAAAATATTAGAAAATGCGGTGAGAGGTATGCTGCCTAAAGGGCCATTGGGCCGTGAACTTTATAAAAACTTAAAAACATATAAAGGTGATTCACACCCACATACATCCCAAAACCCTGAGTTATTAGTATATAAATAATTTTATGGTAATTGATACATCAGAAAGTACGCCTCTAGCAATTGCTATTGGTCGTCGAAAAGAAGCAACCGCAATTGTCCAAATTTATAATGTTGGAGCTAATGAAAAATCTGCAATATTGATTAACAACTGTCTTGCAGAAGTTTTTTTACAATTTAATGCTTCATATTTAAATTCACTGAATCTTGGTTTAATACTTTTAAATCTCGAAAATAGTTATAAAATCGTTGTTAAAACACGCGGCGGTGGATTAACAGGACAAACAGGTGCAATACAATTAGGCTTAGCACGAGCTTTGTGTAAAATAGATCCAAATAATCGCGCATCACTTAAGTCTGCCGGTTTGTTATCACGTGATTCACGAAAAGTCGAACGTAAAAAATACGGTTTAAAGAAAGCACGAAAATCTTCTCAATACTCGAAGCGCTAATTAGTATTAAATCAGTAAAAAATTAAAATTATGCCAAAAAAAGACATCCACCCTGAGTGGTATGAGAATTCCGAGGTGTATTGTGATGGACAATTGGTATATACAGTTAGTTCCACAAAAGAGAAACTAAATGTCGACATCTGGTCAGGTAATCATCCTTATTATACTGGATCAAAAAAATTACTTGATACTGAAGGGCGTGTCGATCGTTTTATGAAAAAATACAATTTAGAAAAAAATTAATTCAAAAAGTATTCTCATGCCTACAATACAACAACTCATTAGAAATAAACGCCAAACGCTAAAAAAGAAAACTAAATCACCGGCTTTAAAAAACTGCCCACAACGCCGCGGAGTCTGTACACGTGTCTACACTACAACACCAAAGAAGCCAAACTCAGCGACACGTAAAGTAGCGCGAGTACGTCTAACGTCAGGTTTTGAAGTAACAGCTTATATTCCAGGGATTGGACATGAACTGCAAGAACATGCTTCTGTATTAATCCGAGGAGGGCGAGTTAAAGATTTGCCTGGTGTACGTTATCACATTATACGTGGAACACTAGATAGTGGTGCTGTTAAGAATCGAACACAAGGACGCTCAAAGTACGGGGTTAAAAAGCCTAGTGCGTAATTCTCCTCACCCTACCCAAAAAGTAAATTAAATATTTTAAATATGTCTCGTAGGAAAATTATTAAAAAACGGTTTCCTTCACCAGATCCTGTTTATAACAATTATCTGGTTAGTATTTTAGTATCCCGTTTAATTAAAGATGGTAAAAAATCGTTAGCTCAAAATATTGTTTGTGATGCACTTGAAATAATTGCATACAAAATGGAAGCAGATCCTATTGAGGTCTTTGAGAAAGCAGTAAAAAATGTTACACCATTAGTTGAAGTAAAAGCACGTCGTTTTGGAGGTGCCACATATCAAGTACCTATGGAAGTAACAAGTTTCCGAGGCTCAAACTTAGCTTTGCGCTGGATTGTTAAAGCCTCACGTAAACGAACTGGAAAAACGATTGCATTAAAACTAGCGGCAGAACTTATGGATGCTTCAAAAAGCTCTGGTGACGCTATTAGAAAAAAGCAAGAATCTCATAAAATGGCAGAAGCCAATAAAGCCTTTGCCCATTTCCGTTATTAAATAACAGAAATATTTAACTAAAAATTAAAAATATAATCAAAACTTATGGCACGCGATAAATTTGAACGTAATAAACCACATATTAATATTGGTACAATTGGTCACGTAGACCATGGTAAAACAACATTAACAGCTGCGATTACTATGACTCTTGCATTAGGCACAGACGCAGCGGCTAAAAATTATGAAGATATCGACGCAGCGCCAGAAGAACGTGCACGTGGTATCACGATTAACACTGCCCACGTAGAATACGAGACTGAAACTCGCCACTACGCGCACGTAGACTGCCCTGGTCACGCAGATTATGTAAAAAACATGATTACTGGTGCTGCTCAAATGGATGGTGCCATCTTAGTATGTTCTGCAGCGGATGGGCCAATGCCTCAAACTCGTGAGCATATCTTATTATCAAAACAAGTAGGTGTACCACATATTGTTGTTTTCTTAAATAAAGAAGACCAAGTTGATGATGAGGAATTATTAGAATTAGTCGAGTTAGAAGTTCGTGAATTATTATCAAGTTATGATTTCCCTGGTGACGATATTCCATGTGTTGCAGGTTCAGCATTAATGGCTATTGAAGCAATCACAGCAGACGCTAATGTTTCACGTGGTGACAATAAATGGGTTGATAAGATCTATGGATTAATGGATGCTGTAGACGAATACATCCCTACCCCAGTACGTGATACAGACAAAACTTTCTTAATGGCTATCGAAGATGCCTTCTCGATCACGGGTCGTGGTACAGTTTCGACTGGTCGAATTGAACGTGGTACAATCAAAGTTGGTGAAACAGTCGAAATTGTTGGATTAGGTGATACACGTGAAACAACCGTAACTGGTATCGAGATGTTCCAGAAAATGTTAGATGAAGGTCTTGCCGGTGATAACGTTGGTTTATTATTACGTGGTATTCAAAAAAATGAAATCCAACGTGGTATGGTTCTAGCTGCCAGCGGAACAATTACACCTCACACATTATTTGAAGCAGAAGTTTACATTTTAACAAAAGAAGAAGGTGGACGTCATACGCCTTTCTTTACTGGTTACCGACCACAATTCTATGTACGAACTACAGATGTGACAGGAAACATCAAACAATTCACAGCAGATGATGGAAGCGAAGTAGAAATGGTAATGCCAGGTGATCGTATTAAAATGACAGCTGAATTAATCTCAGCTATTGCTATCGAAGACGGTATGCGTTTCGCAATCCGTGAAGGTGGTCGCACAATTGGTGCGGGAGTTGTTTCTAAAATAGTGTCTTAAAAATTTCATATATTAAATTATGAGTTCATTAAACAAACATATAAAAACACGGGTAAAACTAGAATCATTTGATCATAAGTTACTTACCATTGCGTGTGATAGCTTGATTGATGGCATTTCGAGCATTAACGGAATTGCGAAAGGCCCAATTCCACTACCAACAAAAAAACGAAAGTATTGTGTTATACGATCACCCCACGTCGACAAAAAATCACGTGAGCAGTTTGAAATTCGAATCCACAAACGCCTTTTGGAAATTTACACACCACAAAACGTAGAAAATATTGCTGATTCTTTCTTAAAAATTGCAATTCCACCAGGAGTATAAATCAAATTATCATAAGTTAAACGCTTCCGTATTATTATTATCAATAACGTTCTTTTGAAGGTATAATTATATTTAACAATAATTAGTTTAAAAGTTTATAACGTAATACGTTAATTTAGACTAATTATTCTGTTGTAAGAAAGTCAGAATAAAAATAAAAATAAGAGAGGTTTTTAGATGGCGTTACCTTGGTATCGAGTACATACAGTCGTTCTTAACGATCCTGGGCGTTTAATTGCAGTACATTTA
>MDTA01160411.1_pt1 | contig 12851 bp, 24 predicted proteins | sample 811151 | NCBI WGS metagenome assembly MDTA01 (sample SAMN05326648, study PRJNA326480) | marine metagenome | isolation source: seawater | place: Indian Ocean: South | collected 2010
CCCGCGTCAGCCACATGAGATTTGGTCGGGTATCTAGAGTCTGAATTTAATAATACTATTTTACATTTCATCTTAATTCTTATTTAGCTGTTTTAGAACCGTTAGCGTACATAGACTATTTATTTAGTATAAGGCGGGCCGTTGTGTATCTTACCTTTTACGTTGTAATAGGGGTGATAGTAATCATTTTCTAAATGATAATTTCTTCGTTCTCTGTATTTTTTTTGTCTTTTATCTTTGTCTTTTAAGTAGCTTTCATGCATGTATTCTTTTCTTGGTTTATTTACAAACACGCCGCCTTTCCAGTTGGGGTTCTTTGACATTGGCATACCCCATGTTTCTTTTCTTTTTTCTTTTGTCCATCCGTTTTCTTCAGTTTTTGGCTTTTTTCTTCCAACCCCTAATTCTGGCTTAAAGATACCTGTCTTAGTGTTTCCATTTCTAGCCCCTTTATACATGTGGGCTGTGGCTTTTTGATAAATTTTTAATATTGTAGCTTTGGCAACCGCGCTCTTACTGGCTTCTTGCCATTCCTTGGGTGTCGAATATTTTTTTGCGTCTTCTAGAATTTTCTCTTCGGTCCAATAGCCGTTTGGTTTACATAGCAGACCTAAGTTGGGCATGTGTCCAAATAATTCTTCATCAGAAATTTTATAAAAACTTGCCGCGTTTTTTGCGCCACCACCTTTCTCTCTAAATTCTTTCTGTGTTTTATATTTTTTGCCTCTTCGATTACTTTTTCGCGTGTCCATTTTCTCTCTGGAGAACCTAGTTGACCGCCTTCTAGCTTTTTATTTAGAAGATTCCATCCCTCTTCAATATATTTTTCAATAAAATATTTTTCTTTTTTTATGACATTCTCTACTTTTATTCTTCTTGTTAATTTTTTAAAAATAAAATTAGAATCTTTAGCCTCAATATGTTTAAAAACTGGGCTTTTGGCTTGGGTAGTATGTCTATGGAACCTTTCTTCTGCATTCCAAGTAATCCCAATATAAGCAGTATTGGTTTTAGGAAATTCAAAAGCATAAACAAGCCTTTTCATTTTGTTGGCTTTTACTTTCATGTGAGAGCAACACTCTTTTAAGATGCCCAAGTCAGTAGCAAGGTAATACGCCTTAGCGTATTTTTTTCTGAATTCAGTACGGCTTTCGCATTTTAATGCAGCCTCTCTAGCTGTTTGCTCTGTCCAGTAGCCCTTCGGTTTTTTTATTTCAAGCATGTGAGAACATACTTCTTCGAGCCAGTTATTCCTACGAGCTAAAGAGTAAGGTCTGCTTCCCTCTTTATCTGGACCGCCATCCTTAAACTCATTGCGGGTTTTACATTTTAAAGCTACTTCGTGAACTTTTTCTTTTGTCCAGTAACCGATTGGTTTTCTCATCTCAACTCCTTCCTTAAAAGTCTCCAACGATCACTGTCAATTTTCTTTTCTCCAGAATCAATCTTTTTAATCATATCTAAAACTTCGTCGATGCTATCATAAATATAATTATGCGGCAGCATTCCCAGAATCCATAAAGGTGTTTTAGATTTACCGCCTTCCACAGAAATAAAAATAGGTTTTTTCATTCTTACCGCAGTAACAAGTTCTTCTGCACTACCCCAACTTGCAACGTCAGGAAGTATGTGGGCGATTATAAAATCTGATCTATCAACTAAATTAAGATCATAATTTCTAACTATGTGCATTCTTTTAGCTACGTCATTATAGTAGCCATTTTTCATATTGTCAGACATTTTCTGACGAACGTTATCGTCCTCTTCTACATCTTTTACAAAGGGTTTGCGGTAGGGATTAAAGGTAATAATATTAATTTTTTTTAATTCTTTTTCTACATGCACTCTCCAATCCTTGCCGTCAGCATACTGCATATGACCCACTAGGTAGGTTTTAGTTTTTTCTAAAAAGTTAGACATTTTAAACTTCTTTTACTTCGCAGTCTTCTAAAGAATCAAATGCTTTTTGAAAATTATCAGGTATAACTTGATTTTTATACTTATAAAAAGTTATAAAACGAAAATATTTTAGAATTTCATCTGGTTTATCTTTTTGATAAATAAAACTTATATAAGGTAAAAGATGGCAAATTTTTACAAAATCTTCATTAAAAGTATTTTCTTTTCCCATTACAACTAAAGAATCCACTTCCCTCTGTGAACTTGTAAAAAACTCAAGTAAATCACGATCCAGACTCGAAATAGATTCGGAAAAAAATACAGCACCTGCCTCGCCTTTTGATAAATACCTTAACCAAGAGTCTAAATCTTTATCCGATAAATCTTTAAAATTTTCATTAATCATTATTAGATTTTAATTCTTTTAAGACATTTAATAAAGTACGGCTATGAAAAACCATACCGCTTTCACCTTCAGCGGCGGTAGCCTTATTACTAGCAATCATATTTCTTTTATAAACTTCGTCTTCTTTAATAGCTAATTCATGTATATATTCAGCTAGATTAATAGCAATATCTATTCTAGGCTTCATGGATCGATGATAGTATTTTTTTGGTTTGATTGCAATCTTTTACATCGTAAAAGTTACCATCTTTATTTTTTTGTATATTTATTTTAGCATCATAATCGTTGCCACCTTTAAACCCTTTATCACCAAAATATAATATTTTACTATATTTATTTAAGTTTCTAACCCAGTTAATAGCTTGAGATTTATTTTTGTCCTTGGGAGAAATATCAAGGCTAATCATGCCTCCTAAACGTATATCTAGTTGGGGAAATTTTTTAAAAAGGTCGGAGGCGATAGTTTCTCTTTCTTGATGTAATTGATCCCACTGGAAATATTTTAACCTTTGGGAGTTATCGCTCTCACGACCTGCAACAGTAAAATTAAGCATCCCCACTCTATGCTCTATATATTTCTTTTTTTTATTGGGGTAAGGAGATTTACTATGCCAAGTTAATAGCTCTTGTAATAATTTTATGGGTGGTTTCCACGTATTAGAATAAACCATGTCATTGTCGATATGAAGCTCATTGGCCATTGAAGAAAAAATGCCTTTAGCACGCTTCAATACGCTAGAAGGAAGTTGTGAAGTTAAAGATTTATAAGAGCTTCCTCCCACTAGAAAAAAATCTTTGTTTTTGCTCCAATCTAAAAAAAAATAAACAAAATCTTCATCCATTTTTTGGCTAGGAAACGTCAGAGTTCCATCTATATCAAATAAATAAGCTGATCTCATTTTATTAAATTTCTAATTGCAGAAAAAATTTTTTCTTTATTTTTAATATTTCTTCTAACCCATGGCTTGCTGTACATGATTTTATTATTTATAATTTTTATACCGTCTTTTAAGATGGGTGATGTTTTTAATTTACTTAATGTAGGAAAAAAAGATAAAATTTCTTCTAACTCTAATCGAGTTTTAATATCCTTTAATTTTTCAATTTTAGCTCTAGATGATCTAGATTTATCTTGTTTATAAACTTTTTCTTGTAAAATTTCACAAACTGCATCATAAACTGTAGAAGATTTTAATCTTAGAAGTTTGGGTTTATATTTTTTTACCAACCTGCCTTTCTTTAAGCAAGCTGGATTTTTTTTCATAGATTCACTGGTGAAAACTTTTCTTCCATCACCCTTCCATCTAGGGCTACTTTTAACATTAACATTTGCGCCCTTTTGCCATATAGTCCCTACGGTTTCTTGACTTTGAGCAGTTATCATATAATAATAAGTTCCATAAGATTTATAAAGATAAGGAATACCTGAGACTTTTATTACAGGCTCTCTGTTTCTTTTAGTTCTTACGAATTGACTTAATTTACCTATTTTCTTAGAAGTTTTTTTTATCTCGTTTGCCGTGGGATATCTTAAAATACCATTAGAATCTTTAATTATTTTGTCTGCGTCTTTTTTAAAGAAAAAATTATTTTGAGAAAGCTGCGTATTAAAATTAGAAACAAATTTAATTTCATTGTTAGGATTATCGACAGTTAAAACAAGTCGAGCTTTACCTTTTACCTTTCCCCTTTTAAGCTTATCGTAAAACCAATTTTTTGCCTTCTCAACAGCTTCTTTTCTGTTTAAAGCCTCTACTTGAGAAGAAAATTTACCTTTGTAATAGACTTTATATTTTTTAAATAACATTACTTTTTCTTCTTTGGTTTTGTCCGAGAAGGGGCATGGAAAAGTCTTTTGGGTAATCTCCAACCATTTTGATAAAGAAAATTGCTACATACATCAGCAAACCGCGCTATGTCTGTTTCTGGCTTATCCCAGAAAAAAGCATGAGCTATCTCATGTATGGAAGTGTTAAGCTCTGATTTTTTAGTTAAATAAGGGCTAATGTAAATTTTAGGAATATAATTTTCTTTAGCTTCGCTGGGATCAACGCACAAGCCGTAAGTGCCTGAACCATAGGCATCCTTGCGGGGCTTTCGAAAAATTATTTCATACTCTACCCCTTTAGTGTTAGTGAACTTGAAATTTTTTTTCACCGTAAGTTTTCACTATTTTTTCTTTTTCTTTTTCTCTATTAACTTAAAATTACCAAAAGCTTTTTCAGTTTCGAACTTATTGATTCTTTTCTGTAGCTCAAAAATTTGTTGATTTTCCCATCGACCTTTGTGGATTAAATAGTTCATTTGAGTACGAATTTTATCCATTTTTATTTCAAAATCTGGGTGATCTTCGCCTTTAGCCTCTAAAAGTTCCGTCTTATTGATAAGAGAAGACATTTCTTTTTTCCACCATTCAATGCTATCATGGCAAATTTTAGCTTCCACTTCTAATTCTTCCCTAGTTTGGCTCATATAATATAATATGCGTTTTTTTTGTTTTTAGGTCAAGAATATTCGTTTTTCCAATTACAAAAACTAGTGGATATACCCTTGGGGTTTATCTTTTTTATCAAAAGTAAATTAGAGCATCTATTTATTTCTACCACTAGGTCTCTATCAGATGTTTTTTTATCTTTAGAAAGTTCATCTATATAGTCTTGAAAATTATAAAAAGCCGTTCTCCAAGGAACCCAATGGGCAGCTACATTGTCTTCGAAAACGTTTTTTAAATCTTCGGCAAGTGTTTTCGTCATCTTTTATAATTACACTTTATTTTTAAATATCTCCGTCAGCAGCCCTATAGCTTTGTTTTACTTTACCACCGCGTTTCATTTTCAAAAACATATTGACACGAGCCATAGCCCAAGAGCCTCGACTTTGACCTGGTCTGTGAGAACCTGAAAATGCACCCGCCCCTCGACGGTAAACTTTCTTTAACTGAGAAAGGGTCACCTTTCTGGCGTATTTATCGTTGTGCTCTTTAACTTTATTTTTTAAAGCTTGAGTAGTTTTTTCAGAAAATGTTATAGCTGCACCACTTTTTCCTGCGCTGCCTTTTTTATTTTTAGAAGAACCTCTTCTTCTTTCGCTTGGTTTAGAAGGAGTTTGAGCTGCGGATTTTGGTCCTGGTCTCTTTGCAGCTTTAAATTCTTCTTTGATTTTATAGCCCCCTCCTGTGCCTTCGGGATTAACTTCTTTTGATTTAGCTCTCTCTAGTTGATCAGGGGTAGGCGCACCTTTATCCCCTTTTTTTCTCATCTTTTCTCCAGAGCCGCTTTTAATTCTTTTTCTTTTCTCGTGGATATTTTTCCAAAGACTAGCGTAATCCTCTTCGGCTTTAGCTTGTTTTTTTAGGATAGCTTTTTGAAGTGCAGGTGGTAACTTTTGTTGTTTTTTGGTTAGACCTTTTGTGGGTTTTTCTTCTTTGTCTTCGTTTTTGTTATCGTCTTTATCGTCATCTTTATCATCCTTTTTATCTACAGTAGATTTTTCACCTTGTTTCTTTAGGATTGCTTTTTGTAAGGCGGGAGGAAGCTTTTGTTGTTTTTTGGATAATGCAGCTTCACTTTTTTCTTCATGACAACCGCATCCTTTTCCGCAACAATCATCATCTTCTCCTTCAGTAACCTCCTCTTCTACAAATGCGAGGGGAGGATTATTAGAAAGTAATTCATCAAAATCAAAAAAAGTTTTTCCATCCCATTCATAAGCATCAGGAACCATCACTATTTCTTGAGAACCGCTAGTGTAATCTGTGACAGACTTTTTGCTTTCCCACATTTTGCAGCTCCAGTAGCGAGCTTTTGTTTTGGGGCCAGGATTATCGCAATTATGACGGGCTCTAAAATTTTTACGACGGTCAGCATCATCTCTTTTGATTTCCATGTTAGGGTCACCGAAATTAACTTTTACAGTATTACCTTTTTCATTTTTTACATAAACAGAAAACTTCTTTGGGCCTTTGGGAGTGCGGAAAGGTTTGTTTAAAGTTTTGTTATCTTTAGCTTTGGCTAAAAAACTATTTGATTTATGATCCATCATTACTTAATAATATACACTTTTTTTGTGTAATATATAGAAGAAATGAATCTAATAATAAATGCTTATTTAAGCTCTGATCCCCCTTCAGAAGGGCTTTATTTCAGATTTTTAACTATGGTTGCTAAAAAAGATTTAAATTATTGCGTTTTGTTAGAATCTGAAGCCGAAATGGTTGATATAAATTACAAATTTTTAAAGAAAAAAGGATGGTTTGATTATGTAGATGATATAATTATCCCAGAGTGGAGGGAAGAAGGGGTAAGATTAGACACAGAATTAATGTATCCTTTAACCATTAAAACTGACTATATAAGATGTGAAAATACGCCGCTTTTACTTGGCCAGCTTAAAAATTTAAGAAATTTAAACTATTAATCGTTGGAAATAATTTCACAATTTATGGGAACATTGGGGTTTAAAAACCCTTCAAAATGTAAATACTCCAATAATAAAATAGCATGATCATCCGTTACTTTACTGTCAGGATCAAAAATTTTTACTTTAGTCTTATAAACTACCATGTCGATACCATTAACTTGTAGTTTTTTCATACTTATATATACACTAAAAACATAATAAAAAAGATGAACATAATGAAAAGATGGATAAACAAGATGAAAATCAAATTGGGCACATATTCCATAAAAGATGTGAAAATAAAAGATATGAGAATTTTTTTGCTGATATTAATATTAGGAATTATTTTTCATATAGGTTTCGCCAATTATAAAATAGAAGGTGACAGCATGGAGTCTACTTATGAAAAGGGGGAAAAGTTATTAGTAAATAAAATTGTTTATAAATTCTCTCCCCCACAATTAGGCGACGTGATTGTTTTTTACGATCCCAAGGATGACGTTGTTTTAGTTAAAAGAATAATAGCGTTACCCTATGATGTTGTAGAAATTGTAGAAGGGGTAATGTTGGTAAATGGATTCCCCTTGATAGATGATCACAGTTACGGCATGATAGGTATGTTATTAGTTAATGCAGAAGGAAAACCCTATATAAATTGGAAAACAGGAGAGCAGGTTTACGAATACTCCAATCTAAGTAAGCAGTATTTAAAAGAAGATGAATATTACGCCATAGGAGACAATAGAACAGCCTCATGGTATGGGAAAGTCAAAAAAGAAAATATAATAGGTATAATAGTAGATTAATTGAGGTGATACAAATGCAAGAAGAACATAGAGAACCTTGGGAAGCTTTAAGTATAACAATCGCAGGATACTTATCTTTAGTATTGTGGCACTGCACAATTACGGTTATTGACTATGGAGTATCAATCATAAAATACACAGAGGAACTTAATCTAATAGATTGTATTGAAGTACCTTTTTTATATTAATGTTTAAAGATATTTAAAAAATAATTACATCGTAACTATCACTAACATAATTACTCCATTTAGTAGAAGCTTTGGATTTAGTAGCTTTTTCGTACTGAGAATAACAAACAGCAGCCCTTTGCTTATTGTTAGGAAATTCATTCAGCATTGAGGTATCGTCCATACATTCATTCACGAAATCTTTTCGTTGCTGATTTTTATCTGGACGAGGTAACGGCACTTTACTCTTGCCCTATGTCACCCTGATCTTCGGTCTTATCTTTTTCGAGACTTTTCATTTCCTGATCAATATTTTTAATCGCGTCCTCGTGATGCTTACGTAACTCTTTTAAGGTTTCATGTTTAACATCATAAGAATCTTGACTTTGCATTTTTTGCCGCAAACCCTCTCTCATATTTCTAAAATGCTCTTCTATAGAGGAGCTATGTTCGGCTTTGGACTCCGACATTTCAATGTCAAACTCTTTAGCTTTAGCTTTGAGTTTTTTAAGTATTTTAGCCTTAACATTATCGGAAAGCTTAGACTGAGATAATCTAGCGAGAGCGTTGCGAACATGAGCAGCATCAGGAATAGGAAAATGTCTTAAACTACGTGGTTCAGTTTTACCGTCAACCTTTTTACCACCTGGTTCAATGTAAGCAAAATCTGAATCTGGCAAGTCGTTTCTTTGCTTTGAAGAGAGCTTTTTAGATAAAATTTGCTCAGTAAAGTCAATTTCAGTAAAGTATTTATCACTCATAGTTAAATTTCCTAACTATCTTTACACTTTATTTAGATGAAAAGGAAGAAAAAAGATATTTTAAATTATTCAGTAACAGCCCTACCTTTATCCTCTTCCCAGTCTTTTTCTGGGCGATCCACTTTTTCATTGCGGTTTTTTGCGGCTTTTAAAACCATAGTCTGTACTTTACTTTTTTTCATTTGGGCAAGCATAGATGACACATCTTTGGGGAAACACGTTCCTCCGAAGCCTCTTTTTTTATCAGGACCAGGAACATGGGAGTGACTATCTCCTATTCGTGAGTCTTGACACACAAGCTTTCTGACCTCTTTAAAGTTTAAATCATTATTAATGCAAAATTCCTGTATTTCATTAAAAAAAGAAACTTTTACGGCTAAGAAAGAATTTTTAACATATTTTACTAATTCTGCATGTTTAGTAGAAACAAAGGTTACTGCATTTTCTTTTATTTTATCGTGAGACTTAGCTTTTTCAAGTAATTCTCTAAATTTTAATAAAGTTTCTGGGAAGTTTAAAGTTCCATCTTGTTGGTAACTAGAGTCAAGATTGTCTAGCCCAAATATCCAGTTTTGATTATTATAAAAATCAATCTTCCATTTTTTTTCAGTAAGAAATTCGGGCATAAAGTTTACTTTTAATTTCCCACAAGTACCAACGGGCACGGTAGACCTGACTACTATTTTCTTTTTTCTAATCCCAGCTTTAGTTAAATCTTTTACGGCAGATTTTACAATAGATAAATCACAACTGCCGTTAGGCTTCATAGGAGTTGGCACGCATACAAAAACAAAGTCGCTGCCCTTTAAATCCTTAATCGTAGTGCCTAATGGGTTACATTTTTCAGGCTCCTTGTCGAACACCAAGCACTCTACATCCTCACAAGCGAAAAGTTGAGTAGCTTTACCTACATAGCCGTTTCCGACTATTCCAATTTTCATTTTACTCATGTTGTAAAATAATAATTTATTTTTGAAAATCTAGCAATAAAAAAACCCCCTTAAATAAAAAAGAGGGCTAAAGGATAATTAATAATGATAATTTTAATTAAGACATAATATTACTTAATTTTGCTATTACATATCCAGTAAATAAAACATTTAACGCTAAAAGTACTAAGGCTACTCTTGCATAATTCGTGTTAACTGTTAAAGGCGTAGAAGCCGATCTAGTTTTTTTCTTAACGCTTCTGGTGGCAACGCGTCTACTTGTTTTGTTTGTATTTTTATTCATACGGCTTTAATTATATTTTATTTTGTATATTAGTCAATATATTTTTTGTTATTTATTACACTTGTTTTTGGGTATCATTGGAATAATGAAATATAATAGAAGATGCTTCTAGACAAGACTTTAATTCCTTAACAAAAATCCAATTTGAATCACATTGATTAACTAAATCTTCATAGCAAAATCTTCCTTCTTCATTTAATGCGGCCCTTGTAGCGCAGCAAGCACCGTTTTTAAGAGTATCTCGAACTCTTTCTAAATTTTTAATCCACGTCTCTTCTCCTTCTGAAATTTCCAATTTAAATCGACGGATAATATCAATTAATTCGAGGCCATTTTTTATCTCAACAGTTTGATAATCTATTTTAAATGGAGATTTCAAAGTTTCTTCTATTTTTTGCTTAAAAAGAGGCTCTGATTCTATAGATTTAAGCAATTTTACAAATAGGTAGCAAGATTCTGGTTGGTTTAAAGAAGAGCAATAGTTTTTAGAAGAATCAAAACTCTCAAAGGAATTCTTATTTGCGTTTAAAACATTTGTTAAGGTTTGTCTATCTAGAGAAATCATAGTTTTCTATTATTTTTTTACAAAAAGTTAATATATAATACAATAATAAAGAAAATACAAAAGTAAAGGCAAAGTTGTAAACCGAAAAATAAAATAAATTAATTAATAAATTAATCCAAAAATTTATACATATAACACAGCAAATAAGCCTCGTAAAAAAACAATTATAATTAACTAGTAAATAAGGCACAAAAAGAAGAGTAGCAAAACTTTTTTCTTTGTATTCGTTGTAGCCGTGCAAGTATTTACCCCCTATGTTAAAATAATTTAAATACTCGTATGTAGCATTAGTTTCAAACCAAATAAATAAAAAAGAGCTACATGCAAAACTCAGAAAAAGTATATTATTCCAATCTAAATAAATCATTTTTTGGAATTTCTATTTTTTTAGCTTGGCTTAAACACTGTTGATCGTTCCCATTATCGTCGTCAGATATTTTAATTAATTTAATTTCATTAAAATCAAAAATACCTTTTATTAGATCAAAGTCTTCTTGCTCGTATTCTTTTTCGTAAACTACCGTCTTTACGCCATAAGCTGAAATCATATTAGCACAATATGAACATGGGAGTAATGTTACCGCTAAGATATTAACCTCTCCTTTCTTACATAGTGATAAGCAATTAGTTTCAGCGTGTATCATTAAGGGGCGGCGTTCGTCGCGAGTAAAATTCTCCCAACTTAAATCCCTCCCAGAGGCAAGTCCATTATATCCGACTCCAATAATCATATTTTGATAATTAAGAGCACAAGCACCCACCTTTACGAAGGGGTCTTCACTTCTAATTGAAGCAGCCTTAGCTAGCTCAAGAGCATATTCTTCCCATGTAGGTCTTTCGCTACTCATGAAAAATAATTTTCCAGAAAACAGAAACTATAAATACATATAATATTACTGCTACCGTAAGCATTTAAATTTTATTTAACTTTGTAAATAACATGTGGTCGTCCCATCTTGCCAGATGTTTTTCTCACAATGGTAATCTCTCCAGTTTCTACGGCTTTATTAAGTTTAGAGTGAACCGATACTCTAGATAATCTACCTTGCATTTGTTTAGCTACATCGCTTGCTGTAAACTCTACACGGGGCCATGTTACTTCGACGGGCTTTCTGCCCCTTTTCATTTGGTTAGGTTTATCTTTCATATATAAATAAAAGGTATAAACATTTTTTAAATTAGTCAATTATTTTTTTTGCAAAAAAAGTAAATAATAGTATTTTAAAAAAATGACAATTTTAGATATATGCATAGAACTTTATAAATGGTTTCAAACAAATGACTCTTTAAATGTAAAAAGCAATTTTAAAGATATATTCTTGATATCTGAAAACGAAGCAACTGACAAGGCTACATTAATCGCTGGACTAAAAAAGTTAGAGGAGCAAAAAGTAATTACAGAAGTAATAGTGGATGGACAAACTATTTTTATATTAAATCAAAAGCTAGAAAGTTTAACTCAAGATGTGGCATTAGACAGAAATACTACTATGAAAATTGCCACCGTAATAAATAATTTTTGCGATTCAATAGACGATCACATGGATATTGTTGATCCCAGCAACATACGACCCAAAGACGTGTTGCATCTTGCTCTAATTATGGAAGCTATGCAAAAAGAAGGTTTAGCTCCAAAAAAAATTGACTAGTTTTCAAAAGAATATTAAAGTGAGAAAAAGGGTTGAGAACCCCTTTTAAGCTCGCTGAGAGAAATCAGTGGAGTTTTCCTGAGATAAACCACATAACGGTTGGGAACTTGAGTCTGGGTTGCATTTTCAAGGGATACAGCTTCCTATTAAATACTAGGAGTAAAAAACGCTTGGTTAATTACCAAGGCATTACCCCGCGTGAGCGGTACATAAACGTAACTAGAGTTTTTTAAGTCGCAGTTTCTCTGGCCCTTTTAACAGGGGGTAGTTTATGCCAAATGTAAGTTTGGTTGTATTTTGTGTCTTGAAGTTTCCCTCTTCAATTAAAATAATAAAAGGGCCGAAGAAAAGAATAGACACTTAATAATACAATGCCCCCCTCTGTGGGGGTATTGTGTCTTTATTTCCGAGAAAAGTATTAACACTTTCAGAATCGTATTGATTTTAAATCAAAATATTATAATATATTTTAATAAGTATATTCTTGAATGAAAACTAAAATAATTGGCATAGCTGGTGTCGCAGGAGCTGGTAAAGATTTATTTTATAAATTATTATCTAAAAAAATAAAATGCAAAAGGTTTTCGTTGGGAGATGAACTCAAAAAAGAAGTAAAATCTTACTGCCTTGAACATTTTAATATTGATCCAACTAATTGCTCCAGAGAAGAAAAAAACATAATAAGAAAGTGTCTTGTGTCCCACGCTTCCGTAAAAAGAAGCATAACTAAGGGAAGGTACTGGCTTGATAAGGTCGATAAGCAAATTAAATATCATACTTTTAATCAATTAAGAGATGGATTAATAGAAGATTATTGCTGCATTACTGATATAAGATATAACGAGTACGAGCATGACGAGGTTTCTTGGTTGAAAAATGAATTAGGAGGGGTTTTAGTTCATATTTCACAATTCAAGATGGCTGGTAATAAAAAAATCTTCCTACCTCCTGCTAACGCAGATGAGGC
>MDTA01002280.1_pt1 | contig 12850 bp, 12 predicted proteins | sample 811151 | NCBI WGS metagenome assembly MDTA01 (sample SAMN05326648, study PRJNA326480) | marine metagenome | isolation source: seawater | place: Indian Ocean: South | collected 2010
ATCATGATTGTATTAATTCAGTCTGTTTAAAGTTTAAAGAAAAAAAGAACAAAAATACAAAAAAGAAAAAGGGTGATTCTCTAGATAAAAATATCTTGGGTAAAGAATTAAAAGTATGTTCAACAAATCATATGACTGGATTTTATAGAGATGGATATTGTAGAACAGGTCCTGATGATCCGGGTAAACATACAGTATGTGCTAAGATGAATAAATCTTTTTTAGACTATACAAAGGAGAAAGGAAATGATTTATCAAGCGTTGTGAAAAGTGGACAAAAATGGTGTTTATGTGAATCAAGATGGAGTGAAGCATTTAATGATGGAAAAGCTCCAAAAGTAGTAAAAAATGCTACAAATAGTTCTACATCAGTTAAAGTAAAGCGAAAAATAAAAACTTTTAAGGGGGGGGGAAGAGGAGAAAATAAAAAAAGTAATTCATTACCACGATTAAGAAAAGTAAGTTTTAAAAATAAAAAACATAAATACAAATTAAAAGATCCACAACATAAACGTATATTAGCCATTAATGAAGGGATCCGGAAAGAATCTAAAAAAGAAAATAAAACACTAAAAGAAGCAGCTATATCTAAAAAAGGAAGATTTAATATCCTTCGTATTTATAGGAGAAATAATAATCCAAAAGAATGTAAAAAATTAACAAAAGATATGAAATATATTGATAAAAAGTACAAACTCGGAAAGACTAAAGATATTTGTAATGGTGGTGGTTCTAAAAAAAGAAATCAAAATAAAAAGAGAAGAACTAAGAAGAAAGAATTCCTTTATAATCCTGATGACCCAAAGAAATCATTTGATGTATATATAGATAAAGATCCAAGTGATACAATTCCGATAAAATACACAACATTAGACGATGTTAAGAAAACTATTAGAAAATTAGAAAGATTATACAAAAATGGTATGTATCCTCATAAAAGAATATGGCAAGTAGGAATGATTTTACGAGTTCGTTTAAAAGTTTTAAAAGATAAAAAACCAAAAGAATACAAATTAGCTGAAAGATATTTCAAGCATTTAGGAAAAAGAACAAAAATAAAAGATGAAAAGGATAGAAAGAAATTTCATTTTAAAATATAATCTATATATAAATGTCAGGTTATAAGTGCGTTTTAAATATTGTTTTCTTTAGTGTTGTTCTCAATTTAGTTTTACCTATGATTGTTTCACCATTAGCAACTCCCCAAGAAAAGAATCCACCAAAGAGTGCGATATCTCTTTCCCCTAAGGGTCAATTTATGCATATGCTTGTTCATCATAATCAAGTGCCGTTTGTAAGTTCTTTAATAGTAGCATTAATTGTTGCTTTATCAGTTATGCTGGGGTGTAAATTTAAGCCTTTGGGTAAATAGTTTCCTACGATTCTCTATCTTTTTGATTTTAATATTCATATATTCTTCATCATAGTCATCTATCATATATATTCTCCATATAGGATGGATGTATATTAAGATAACTATACTAATAATTCTACCCAAAATATGCATATTATTTAATCTTATTTAATCTTATTTAATCTTTATTTCATTTATTAAATCAAATTTGATGTTACATTTTTAAGATTTTTATAAGATATATATAAAAATGCCTATTATTCGAACTTTTCATACTATTCGTAATATGAATATGTTTAAGTTTAATTCATTCTTTACTAAAGAAGAAAAAAGACTTCTTGGAAGATGGTCATCACCGAAAGACTTTCAAGAATTGGAAAAGAAAGTTTATTTAGCAAATCACGATCATTGTGGACCCTGTGGATATCAAAATCCTCAATATTACGAAAAAGAAGAAAAGGATAAAATCTATCAAATAAATTAATTATCTAATTCTCTATAAATATGATATCACAATTAAAATTTATTCATTTTCTAACAGCGACATCAATAATAGAGGTAATTATGCTTTTTTTATTCCGTTTCACTACAATAACGAGGAAAACAATCAACTCTTGGTATGATAATTTAGGATGGACAGCAGTGATATTAGATGTTCTATCAATATTGATAGGATTTTATTTAGCGAGATTTTTATACAACTATTTAGTTAAAAATAACTATATTACACAAAAGAAAGATAATACAGATTTTTTGAAATTCCTAATATTAGTATTAATAATACAAATTTTACACGATTTTATCTTTTATTTTAAAGTTATTAAACCAACACGAAAAGGCATCAATACTGTTATTGATGAATTTAAATATTATGCTGAAGACATAAAACAAGGGGCTGTAATAGCAGATTCTATTATATATCTTATAACTACACCATTACTTTACTATATTATTAAAAATAATAACGATGATGTAAATATATTTACAACAATTATTTCATTTTATCTGATGGGTTATTTTCTTCATCAAAAACCATTATACAATAAATAAATATCCATTCTCTTATAAATGATAAAGATACTACTTTTCATAACTGTTATTTGTTTTTTATTTTTGAGTATAAAAGTAAAAGAATTCTTTGATCCTGATTCTACAAATGATTCCACAAATATTTTAGGAACAAAATTAGAGATATGTTCAACTGATCCTATGACTGGATTTTATAGAAAAGGATATTGTAAAACAGGCCCTGAAGATAAAGGGACACATACAGTATGTGCTACAGTTACAGACGAATTTTTAGAATTTACAAAAAGTATGGGGAATGATTTATCTACACCTAGAGATAATTTTCCTGGATTAAAAGATGGAGATAAATGGTGTTTATGCGAATTAAGATGGCAACAAGGGGTCCATAATGGTTACATTACAGATGTAGATTTAAAAGCAACTAATTCTAAAACAAGACCATCTATAAGATATGAAATAGAAGCTCTTAATTTACAAGAATTCCTACAAGAAGAACTGAATATATTAAAAAATAAAATATTTTGATATTTGATTCTTTGTATTCATTACAAATATAACAAGATGACAGGGTTTAAGATAAATATTTATTGTGATAATGTATCAATAAATTGATATAAATTATATATATACATTTTATCTTGTCCTTTCAACTAATCTGGATCGTATACCCTATAAAATTCATCAGAGTATTTCGACCAAGGATCGCCGTTTTCCTCTAAAAACTCGGCAATACGGTAGCTCTTACTTTGTTTTGTTTTTATTTAACAAAGAGTTTTTTTTCCCTTTCTTTTTTTTTCTCGAACGATTCAAACGATTAATTCTTTGATTTCTTGATTCATTTCTAGACTCATTTCTAGACTTTCTACTATTACTTCTTCTAACACTTTTAACCATAATCTTTATACCATTAACATAGATAATAAATCATTACCACAATAAATCTTCATGAAAGAATTCATTTAAAAGATTTGTATAATAATCTTTAACTTCTTGTGTTATTTCAATCGGATCTTCTTTAGAATATAAATCAAACTCATTAAATTTAAGAACATTCTCTAAAGTATTATAATCTTTATCATTCATAAATCTTCTGTATTCACCTGATGTATGCCATGGATAAAAAGAATGATATCTAATAACATCTAAATATTTATCTGATAATAAATGTTTTCTTTTATTTTTATCATTTTTTAAAACTTCATATAAATATTCATCATGACCATAGGATAAGATTAAATTGTTTAGACCACATTTTTCTTTATAAATACCTAATTGATCATATTTGTTAAGATCAGGATTTAGCTTACTACATTCATAATATACAACACTTTTTGGAATTTCACAACCGAGAGCAAAAGTATCGCCAACTACTAAAAAACTTGGTTCACCAAATGAGAATAAAACTTTTCCTAAATCATGAATTAATCCAATAATTTGTAATTCTTTATCATCAGGATATTTTCTTCTTATTCTTTCAGCGGTTTGATATGCGTGAATAGAATTCGGAACATCTAAATCAGGATCACTAGGATCTACAAAGGCATCTAACATATTTAATGCGGAGTGAATACTCATTCTTTTGTTTTTTAATTGGGAATATTCTTTTCTTTTTTCTTTTACAAGATCTAACGTTTGATATTGATACATATCAGAATAAAGTTTATGTTGGGGGGTATTTAATTCATAAGTTCTTAAATCAGACATTATAATAATATAGAATAAAATAAAAGAATTAATATCTAATGTATTTTATAAATGAGTATTTTAAGTAAAAAAATAACAACAGTTAAGAATAGTAAGAGTTTTTATTTTTCAGCTTCAGACTTTAAAGCTGCGACACAGCCTTCAAAAAAGATTCGTTCAGCAACATTTGAAGTGATTGATCCACCAAAACAATGTGCGAATGTAAATGAAATAGTCGAATATTATACAACAAATCTACCAGATTTTTCGGTAGACACAAATGCTCTACAATTTATAAAGAATTTAGTGGATAGAAATATTTGTTACATATGTGGAAAAGTAATAGATCAGGATGAAGGTGGGACAGGTCCATTAGGTTCTGAATGTGAACATGTCTTATCGGCATCAACAATTGCGATGTTAATTGGTTTAGCTGGTAATCCTAAAGACGAAGGTAAAGCAAAAAGAGTTGGAGACATTTATTTTACTAAAGTGGGGATCTTATTTAATCTATTAAAATCTAATACCAATCACCCTGAAAAATATGATGAATTATTAGATGAATATAAAAAATTTAGAGGAGAGTTATTTCCATATTTATATGATTGGGCTCATCCAGCGTGTAATCGTTTAAAAGATAATTTACCATTCTTAAAGATAGATTTTACAACTGATGGAATAAAGATATCAGAAGTATCAGAAACAGAGGCTAATATAGAGTTTGTATTACAAGCGGTTTTAACGGGAATACATCCATCGACTAAGAAACCACATAGCGAATGTGTTGAATGGAAGAATACACATGTAAAGAGTTTAACAGTAAAACAGAAAGAAGACTTAGCACAAGAAAGATTAAGTTTAGTAAAAGAAAGAGCACAGCAAATAAAAAATAAAATAGAAGCGACAGAATTAGATAAGCGTAATTTATTTTCATTAATGTCAACAAAGGCTACATTAGAAGTAGTAAAAGAAAGAACATCAAAGTATGGATTGTTTAATTTAATGCCGATACTAATGCAATTTTTTAATGGAGCACAAGATAAAGTGAAACATTTTGTAGAAGGACTCAATAAAAGTAAAGATAAAATCGTTAAATTAAAGAATAAATTTAAAGAAGTAAAATCTACACTAACAACTAGATCTAGAGCATTAGTAGAGGGTAGAAGATTAAGAGGTAATATTAGGACTGTATATAAAGGTGGAGGATGGATAAGAGGACCAAATGGACGATTAGTGAGACAAGAAGAAGAAATAAAGAAAGAAATAGAAGAAGTAATAGAAGAGAGTGAATTATTTGCTAATTTAGAACAAGCAATGAATGTAACAGATGATACATATCAAATAGCTCTAACAATGTTGGGATTATCGCAAGAGGATACAGTTGAAGAAAAAGAAGATTATTTAAGTGATGATATTATATATGGGGCTTTATTATTATTAAATCTAAATTATAGTGAAGAATTAGAAGAATTTTTTAGTAAATATCCTATGGCGACTTCTTTAGAAGAAATATTTAGAATAACTCCAGAACAAATTTTGGGAGAAGAAGAGGGAGATCATGATTTAGATAGATTTAGAGAATTTTGTGAAATATTTAGAGCATATATGCGATGTAATTTATTACCATTGGTGGATGATGTGGGTAATATAATCACAAAAAATGTTGTTGATAGTTTAAGTTTAACAAGAGTATTAATAGATTATCATTGGAATGATTGGTCGACAGCAGACTCAATGATTAAAGGAGGAAAAGAAATACTGCAGTGTGCCTATGCGAAAGATTCTACAGCCGATCAATTAACAGGCTATGATTCTATAGAACATGAATTACCACATATAGAAAAAGAAGACTTAGCTTTATTTCAATTATTAGGTGATATATCAGAAAAAATAATTGATGGTTTAAATATGCGTCCTGATTCGGCTTTTGATGAAGATATACAAATTGAGGGTTAATTATCTATCATTAGTCAACATTCTAGGCATGATAGACATGCACTGAAGTTCTTGAATAAGCAACTTACAAGAATAGGGAATATATACTTGTGAGAAATTGCTATAATTATTACATTTTTTACATTCATATAATTGTTTATTGGGATTACCAGTAGAGATAATCCCACATTTTTCACAAATGAAGACAGTATATTTATCAGATACCTCCATTAATCTTTCTTTTAAGAATGAAGATGCTCCATGAGCAATCATGCAATCTCGTTCCATTTCACCAAAACGAAGTCCTCCATGACTAGATCTACCTTCAGCTGGTTGTCGAGTCATAGATACAACGGGACCACCAGAACGAGAATGTATTTTATCACTAGACATATGTTTTAGTTTTTGGTAATATGTTGGACCAATAAAGATAGATGTTTTAATTTGTTCGCCATTAAATCCACTGTAAAGAACTTCATTACCGTGACCTTGATATCCATTTTCTTCTAATACTTCTGCTATATCATGAACATCTATTCTATTAAAAGCTGTACCATCACCTAGATTTCCTTTCATAGAACAAGTTTTACCCAAGATACACTCTAGTAATTGAGCAATAGTCATTCGGCTTGGAACAGCATGAGGGTTCATAATAATATCAGGTTTAATTCCATCTTTAGTAAAGGGCATATCTTCTTCTCTATAGATCATTCCCATTGTTCCTTTTTGTCCGTGACGACTAGAGAATTTATCACCAATATTTGGAGTACGAATACTTCTAATTCTTACTTTACTAAATTTATATCCATCACCATTCGTATCAATATAATTATCATCAATATATCCTTCTTCATTATTACGAATATTAATACTTGAGTCACGATATTTGTATTCTGAATTATTTTTAAGAGGCATTACTTTACCTATGATAATATCACCATTTGATACGAAAGTATTCTTAGGAACGAACCCATCATTTCCTAATTTTGAATAATCACACGGTTTCGGAAATAATAGTTTACTAGTATCTGGTTTACAGAATATATCTTCTTCACCCGTTAGTTGATTTTTCTTTTCTTCTTCTTTATAAGTTCTGTAAAATGTAGATGAGAATAATCCTCTGTCTACAGCGGCCTGATTAAAGATTATAGAATCTTCTTGATTATATCCGGTGTAAGAAGCAATCGCAACAATTACATTAATTCCTGTGGGAAGTTTATCAGAATTAATATGATTCATCATACGATTTGATACGAAGGGTCTTTGAGGATAATAGAGGACGTGTGAAAATGTATCAAACCTTTGATTATTATTAGTAACATGAATACCAATCGCTTGCTTACCCATTGCTGATTGATATGTATTTCTAGGAGACTGATTGTGATGAGCGAAAGGAATACAAGAAGCCAAAGCTCCTAGTATAAGACTCGGGTGTATTTCACAATGACTATTAGATTTCTGAATTTTATCTTTATCCATCGCTATCATAATACCCTCTGATTCATGGGAATCAATATAATCAATACATTTTTCTGATAAGCTTAGAGAATTAGATAATAATTCTTCCCATTTTGTATCTTTGGTAATAGAGTCTATCATTTTAAATAGAACTATTTCTGAATTTACAACACGTAATAGAGGACGAATACATCTACCTTCATCACTGTAGATAAATACAGAATTTGTATGAAAATTCCAATAATATGAAACATATGGACTAATATTTCCATTAAGACGACCGTTCATAAAATATTCCTTACATTTTTCTGGCTCAGAAAGAATTCCTAACCAGTTCCCATTGATAAATATCTTTGTTTTTGATGATTTTTCATAAGAATATATATCTAGATCTTCTAACTTTGTAATAAAGTGTGATAGGAAATCACTTATAATTGAGGAATTACTATAATTTGTTATTTCACACATCATTGATAGATTTTTTACAACTCCTACCGATTGACCTTCTGGAGTTTCTGAAGGACACACAAATCCCCAATGTGTATTATGAAGTTTTCTAGGTGGAATCAACTTACCACTATTATCAATGGGTGTCGCTACTCTTCTTAGATGAGAAAGAGTGCTCATATATGTTAAGCGATTCAGGACTTGTGAAACACCTTGTCTATTCTGATTATTTTTCATCCCCCAATTACCTGTAGCCATCGCTCCTTTAAGAACAGTCTCAAGATAAGAAGATTTAATAATCTTACATATATTGATTTCATTTATAATATCATTATAATCCTTGGTAAGATTCCAAGAACCAGAAGATACTTCTTTATTGATATACATCTTAATATCTCTTGTAATGCGATTCATACACTGATATGTTAGATTTGCTATCAGATGTCCACACGATTCTATGCGCTTGTTAATATAACTATCTCTGTCATCAGTATCACTAAGACCCATATAACATTTTAGCAATTTGTTAGTCATTAAACCTAAGAAATAACACTTCTTAACATTTGAGCTATTTTCATTACCTAAATGTGGGAGAACATCATTATGAAGAACATTACGAATATATTTTATTTTGACATCTATATCGGCATTTTGATAATTTGTGTAGTTTGTATTATTAATGAATTTAACCATATATTTAAGGGCATCTACCTGTGTTTTAATTTCTTGTGAATCTATAATAGATGAACGAAGGATCTTAAATAGATTATTATCTATTTGTGAATTATCATTATCTATGATATGATATAATATATCTTTATCACCGTTACATCCCAACGCCCTAAAAAGAATGAACAGAGGAATTTCAGTCCTTAGATGAGGAACAGATACTCTGATAATATTCTGAAACATATCACCTTTAGATGTTATTTTAAGGGAAAGTGTTTTGGGATGACAATAGACATCATCCGGACAAGAACGAATTTCACAAACATATCCATATTTGGTATTTTGTTTAGGATTCTGAAATACTTGAATAATATTGGGTGCTATCTTTTCTTGTGCAATAATTACCTTTTCATTACCATTGATAATCACATAACCACCTGGATCATATTTACATTCATCATATGGGTTTGATCTAGTAACACAATATTTAGAACCAACAACTATTGGAATCTTTCCAAGGAGAACATCTTTAATAATCTTTTGTTTATTAACAACAGTTATTCCATCTTCATCAGTTGTAATCTCAACCACAATATCTACGTTGATAGATGATGAATATGTATAATTTCTATTTCTAGCTATTGAGGGAGTCATAATTGTAGAAGCTCCATTATTTTCAGTACATACTGGAATACCAACTTTGATATTCGTTAAATTCATCATAACACTTTTTACAGGTGAATCATCTGAATTAAAATTAAGACGAATTGGAAAACTTTGCGAAAGTATCTTAGGCAAAGTATTGTCTATAAAATCATTATAGCTCCCGATTTGATGATCAACAAGAACATTTTTTTTCTTAAAATATGCTGATATAACTTTATCAATCGTATCAGACATATCTCTATATCAATAAGTAATGTTTGCTATAAAATCTTAAATAAAAATCAAATTTAAAATTTATCATATATTCTTTTTGATTTCTTTTAATACATCTATATTATTATTAATAGTATCTGAATTAAATGAAAATAAACTATCTATCTTTTTATTCTTATTATTAAGTTCACTCTCTAAGTATTTCATATAATATGGACAGATATTTTCACTCTTACAAATAGTGTAATTTTCGGTTAAACGATTCCTGAATACTTCATTAACTATATCTGTTGATTCATTACGATAATATTTTTCATAAAATTTATACATTTGAACAAGTATTATAATCAATCTTAAAGAAGAAATATTAAGAGAATAATCATTGATTTTGGCTAAGTCCAATAATATTGTAAAAAACTTTTTTGGATTTAATTTTAATAGTTTGGGATCATTTTTCTTTTTTTCTGTTAAATATTTGGTTGCATTCACCTTTTCAGAATCTTTAAAATCCATAAAAAAACATACAAAATCAACCAATGGTTCTAAATCTGAACACTTTTCATCTTGATTCTGAAAAAGGTCATTACACTTCTGAAATATATATAGTTCAGAATATTTAAATGATAATGTGATACCAAAATCATAAACTAAAATAGAATAATCATTATCACTATTAATTCTAACAGACCAATTACCTCTATGAACATCAGCATGTATTAAATTTAAATTTTCATTGTTTTTCCCATGTAAAATTAAATACGATATAATTTTCTTTTTAGTATAATTACTTATTTCATCCATATCATCAAATTTAATACCTTCATTATATTCCATTATTAAGATATTCTTTGAGAATCCAATCGTTAGAGGAATAATATATTTTTTACAATCTTTATAAGAGTTATAAAATTCACACATATTATTTGCTTCATTTATCATATTTGTTTGAATATGAAATTCATTTATAAACCCAGTTAAATCAATCGGTAAATTCTTCTTTAGATAATTTCTGATTTGAGGTATAAATAATATAAAATTTAATAAGATCTGAAAATGTTTTATTTGAGTTCTAACTTCAGGGTGAACTACTTTCATAGCATAAACTTCATTCGTCACTAATTTACGTATCTTATATACTTGTCCAATACTACCTGAAGCAATTAGTTCTAATATTTCATATTTTTCATCAAACTCTATACCATTTTCATTATCTTTTAAAAAATCTTTGTTGTATATATTTTTTGTGTATTCTTCTGGATGTGTCAGACATTTATCATATATCTTTTCCATATGAGTAAACCACCTAGGTTTAGTATCATCTTTAATAAAATAAATGTCTATAATTGGTAAAAGCCACTGACTAAATTTAATACATACAGCCCCACATTGATTGATCCTGTTAAATAGAATATCTACATTTTTGATACTTATATCTGGGAGTTCTTTCTTCATTTGATAAAGATGAAAGAATAGTTTACTATAATTATATAATGAGTTAATAAAACCAAACATTTATTAATAATGATAATAATAAATTTATTTTTTAAACATAAGTTTTAAATTATTTAAGATAATCTAATCTTATATATAAAATCAATGACAACTTTAGAGAAAAATATTCGTGATTTAATTTATTTTTACGCAAAAGAGAATTACAATGATTATTTACAAAAAAATGAATTAGAATCTATCCCTGATGCAAAAATTGAGGAAGTTGTTAAAGAAATTTATACAGACCGTAAAGATCATTTAAAAAAATTTATTCAAGAATCATTAAAAACTCTTTTAAAAGAAGAACATCCAGGAGATTTAGTAGTTAATAATATATTAATAGAGGTTTTTAGAGATGATAATTATTGTGTGAATCGTATTACATTAGAAATAAAGATGTATCAGCAACAAAAGATAAATGGTAAAGTGAATTATACAGACATTCTATAAGAATAATACTCATTCTATAAGAATAATACTCATTCTATAAGAATAATACTCATTCTATAAGAATAATACTCATTCTATAAAAAAATATACGTATATATATAATGAGTAAAAGAATAAGTGGTGGTTTAGTTGTTAATAAAAGAAAAAGTAATGTAGTGAGTCCTAAAAAGACTAAAGGTGGTTCACAATACAGTTCATATCTTAAGTTTCAAAAAGGTGGTGATAGTTGTCAAGGAGAGGTATCTCCTGAAGGAACTGGACAAGATGGTAGTCAAGGTGGTAGTCAAGGTGGCGGAGGATCAAGAAAAATAACCATCGGTAGAAGAAGAGGAGGAGGAAAAATAAAACCCTGTAAGAATAGAAACAATAAAAAGAAAGATTTACCTGGTGAAATTCCAATCTTAGATGTTCAGTTTGTTAAGAAAGATAATAAAGACAAAATAGACAAAAAAGAAGGAGTTAAGAAAGAAGAAGTTAAGAAAGAAGAAGTTAAGAAAGAAGAAGTTAAGAAACAAGGAGTTAAGAAATATGATAAAATAAGATCTTCACAAAAAAGAGTTAGCAGAGTAAGTAAATCTAATAGAGCTAATAAAGTAGGAGGAGGTAATAAAGTAAGTCGCAATAATAGAGTCCGTAGAGTAAGTAGAATTAATAGGAAAGGGTCCAATAATAAAAGTTTTAATAAAAAAGAAAAGAAAGGCAGAAAAGTGAGTGTTACAACTACACGCAAATTAGGCAAAAAAGAAACTCAAAAAATGCAAAAGAAAATCAAAGAAATCCAAAATAAATCCACTACTGATATGATAAATGAATTAAAAAAAGATGGTATTGAGGTTTCAGGGAAATCTAAAACTATTCTGAAAGATATTTATATGTATCAAAAAATGTGTGGCATTAATATCAAACGCGAATAAAAGAATTCTTTTATTTAATAATTGAATGGATTAAGTATAAACTACCAAGTTTCACTACAGTGTTTACAAACTTTAGCTACTTCTTGTTTAATCTTATCTCTCTTAGATTCATATCTGATAATAATTAATCCTATTTGATCAATTGGATTATTCATGAGTTCATTTAGATCATAATCTATCTCGCGCGCGATAGCTATCTGCCGTGAAATTCTGGTAAATATTCCCAATTTTGGCTCGCGAATCTCGTCAATCCAATGGAACCGACCGAAACGCTGTCCCTGATTTAGAACTGAAAATATATGACCGATATTGTATTTCGCGTTTATGTTCACATTTGTCTCCCAAGAACTCGGCTTATTTATTAAATCATTATATACTTTAGTGTGGAAATCTCTCGCTTCATTCTCTTCAGTTAATCTTGCTTGCTCCATGTTTATTTCTATACAATTCCAATAATTATTAACATCAAATTTAAATTTAATGACTGAATAAAAGAATTCTTTTATCTATATTCTTTATAATGAATGATGATAATGTTCAG
>MDTA01120564.1_pt1 | contig 12849 bp, 16 predicted proteins | sample 811151 | NCBI WGS metagenome assembly MDTA01 (sample SAMN05326648, study PRJNA326480) | marine metagenome | isolation source: seawater | place: Indian Ocean: South | collected 2010
AGGACAAGCGAGATCTGATGTTGATTGACTCTTGATGGTCATGATTGATCTTTTTTGACTTTGGACCCAATGAAATAGAGACTTTCTCGAAAGCTGTCGTGGAGTTGAGAATGATTAACGGATAACCACTCAGCCTTGATCTGGATCGAGTTCTCCAGTCACTGCACGCTGAATTGCCACCACGCCGGAAGACGGTCCTGAGTGCCGTACCAGCTGTCGCCGAACAGGCCACCGTGCGCTGTGTCTGGCTGGATCAGCTGGCGGGCGTTGGTCAGCAGAGCTGAATTCACCGGAACCAGACCATCCCCTTTCACATCGGCATCACCGGCAATGCTTTGGTAACTGCTCCGAGCACTGCGTCGACTGAACGAGGAGGCGCTGTCGCTGTCCAGGTCGAGCTCACCGGCGATGGCGACATAGTCAACGCCGGGCTCATGACATCCCGGGAAGCGACGATCGACCATGGCCCTCAGTGGCGTCGCCCTGACGGCCTGATGGGGGCTTCCCAGGGTGATCAAACGATTGCAGTGCTGAGCTCCGCTGTAGGTGCGTCCCTGAAAGGGTTGGTCGCTGAGATACAAACGCAGCATCACGCCACCGGAGCTGTGGCCGATCAGCGTCACACGCTGCGTCGGTGACTGAGCCTGCAGCTGTTTCACCAGTGCATCAACCCGATCGAGCACCCGTCGCCAGCCAAAGCCCCAGCTGGTCAGCAGCCAGTCGATGCGGCTGACCGGCACCACCTGAGCACTGTGGACACCCTTCTGCCGCAGCCAGGAGGCCATCGGTTCATAGGCCTCCTCGGTGATCAGAAATCCTCCGAGAATCACCACGGGTTGTTGAGGGTCAACCGAGGTCATCACTCCACGACGCGCGAACCGCAGCCATCATCAATGCAGAGAGCGTTGACTGGATGGTTCCGGAACGGGTTGCTGACTATCCCAGGCCACCACGGCTTGAGGCCAGTGCCGATCACGTGCTGGTTCGCGTCGGAGGTGAGGTGCTCTTTGACGGATCTGGTTGCCAGCGGGTTCTCGAGACCTTTCATCCCCCCACTTACTACCTCCCCCCGGAGGGGATCAACCAGGCTCTGCTCAGTCCTGCCGCCGGTCGCAGTTTCTGTGAATGGAAAGGCGTGGCGGAATATTTCGATGTGGATGCAGGCGGTCGACGCGTGCATCGCGCCGTGTGGAGGTATCCCTCTCCGACCCAGGCCTTTGCACCCATTGCCGGTTGGTTTGCTCTCTATCCGGCGTTGATGGAGGGCTGCTGGCTGAACGGTGAAGTCGTGATTCCGCAGCAGGGTGGGTTTTACGGCGGTTGGATCAGCTCCCAGGTCGAGGGGCCTTTCAAGGGAGATCCAAGCCATCCCGAGCTGATCTGAGCATGAACGTCACCACTGATGATCTGATCCAGTGCTTGAGGACAGAGCCGAGGAACACCGGCATCGGCGAGATGGTTGACGCCATCGAGGGTGCCTCGAGTGTTGATCTCCGTCGCGACAGCGACCTTCTGAGCGGAGTCTGGGAGCTGCGTTGGAGCAGTGCCCGTCAGCCCTGGCTGAAACAGTCGACCTGGCTCGAAAACCTGCAGGTGCTGGATCCTGCCAATGGGCGCGGCATGAACCTGCTGAGGCTTGCAGGCCCTCTCGGAGCGTTGGCAGCCGTGACGGTGGAGGCTGAGCTCAGCATCGACGGCCCGTCGCGTGTTGGTGTGCGCTTTCGTCGCGGTGGTTGGAGTGGCCCGACGTTGCCAGGTGGTGCCCGTCTTCAGTTGATGAAATCGGTGAATCAGTCGTTCCCCGCCTGGCTTGAGATCACCGCCCTCACCACCACTCTGCGCATCTGTCGCGGCAATGCTGGAACCACCTTCGCTTTGCTGCGAAGGGATGACCTGGCGCTGAAGGATCTGCTGCCTGCATCGGTCATGTCGTGATCCGAGCGGTCGATCACAGTAGTTTCGTTGACAGACTCAAATCATCATGAAAGCTCTGCTCTTGATTCTGACTGCGTCCTCGTTGGCTGCAGGTTCAGCGGCACATGCTCAAAAGGAAATTCCCAAGGCCCCTGGTCATGACCAGTGCCCCCTCGGCTACGTCAACACCTTGGGCACCACCTGTGTTTCTCCGATTTACTACGAGGTTGCGCCCACCAACGGAGAAGCCTGTCTCTCAGGCTGGATGAACATCGGTGCCGGTTACTGCAAGAAGAAAACTCTCGGCATTTTCTGAGTTATTTCAATGACCGTTGAAGTGGCCCTGGCCATGTTGCAGCGGCAGGGGCGCTGGCTGTTGCAACTGCGTGACGACAGAGACGGCATCGTCGCGCCGGGATGCTGGGGGTTGTTTGGCGGTCACCTCGAGCTGGATGAGACCCCAGTCGTTGCCCTCCGTCGTGAGCTTGTCGAGGAGATTGGCTGGTGCCCGGCACGGCTTGATCGATGGTTCCAGCATCGGAGCGACCAGCGTGTTGTTCATGTGTTCACCGGTCATCTCGACGTGCCCCTCAGTCAGCTGCAGCTGCTTGAGGGGCAGGACATGACACTTGCCAGTGTCGACGAGATCCTCCATGGCCGCATCTGGAGCAGGCGCCTCAATCAGGAACGACAGTTGGCTCCTGCACTGACGCTGCTGACGGAAAGGCTTCACGAGCTCAATCAGGCCGACTGAAGCACCAGCACCACCACCAACGCGATCACTGCCAGCAGGAGCCAAAACCAGAGCCCACCTCCGCGCTGATTGATCCCTTTCAGTTGACCTCCAGCACCAGACGAACGAGCACGCTGATCGGCTGGAAACCCGCAATGGGAGCACACCAGACGTCCGCCGAGGGAACGATCAGCTCGGAATGAGATTGAGCCGCAACGGGCACAGCGGCGATTGGCCATCAGCAGAGGCTCACTTCAGATTAAGCATCATCCGATGCAACGATCGGGTCGCGACCGTCAAGTCAGCAGTCATGCATGGGATTTCAGTTTGATCAATGGATTTCGCCATTGAATTCTGGTCGAAGTGGTCGCTAATCATTCATCCACATCATGAAATCACATGAATGCCCTTGCGATGTTGCATTGCTGAGCCACCAGTAGCTGGAGATTGCGGCAACTCGATCTGGCTCCTGTTCAGAAATGATGGATTGAGACCCCCTTCAGCTTTGAACTTTTCCTGAAGACTGGTCTCTGCGTTGACCTTCTCAAGAATGTCTTGAGTTGGTCTTCTGAGGTGGGTCTGCGCCTTTGCTGTGTTCTCGGTAATGGGAATTTGAACTGTCCGTGCTGCAAAGTTTTAGTGTGTCAATGTGTCAGCGGTGCAGACGTTCACCTGCGAACAGACATGCACCCAGAGAACGTTGCGACTCTGCCTGCTCTTCCCGGTGATGGTCTTGGTGTCGTGAACACTCTGATCAGACCACCACTCGGGAATCTTGATGTGTATGGAAAAGACCGCTGCAGCATCTCGGAGCAATCCAATCGACCATGGGACGAGCACCTGCTCCGGGCTCAAGGTTTGTCAAGTTAGACGCTGGTGATGGGATCAGCAGATTGCGACTGTCACAACAGGTGAGTGTGCTCCACTTGCCATTGTTTCCAGCTCGTCTCCAGTCAGCCTGAATGGATCTAGGTCGGTTTTCTGAATTCTCAATCCTGCCCTTCTGGCGATTTCGGTGAACAATTGTTGGTCAGCAGATGCGGCAGCTTTGATCTGTTGTTGAAGTAGCGGATTGCCCTGAATCCTGGCAAGCGACGCCTGAAGTTCGTTCTGAGTCATGTTGGAGACCTCATCAAGGTGACACCATGAGCTTGATGATCAATGGGGTTGAAACCAGAAGTGAATCCGGTGAAGTTCAGGTCAATTTCAGGTGAATCAGGGGTGATCTCCTCAGAGTCGGGGACTGATTCCCAACTCTCATCACCATCTCACCATCAGAAGTCGCTGATATCTGGGCGATGTTGATCGACCGATTATATCCAACAACTATATCCATCAATGGATCGTTAAGATCACAAAATCGTAGCGCGTGATATGAGAGCATTATGCAAATTCTGGCTCACGTTCATTTCCATGGACGTGATTATGCATTCAGCGGTACGACCCTCATCAAAACCGTCTGCCAGTGACAATGACCGTTCAGGCGAAATAATCGAGTCAGAGAGTTGAATGGCCCTCGCGATATCCGATCACTGTGATCAAGGTGATGATCGACAGAAGGGCGCAGACTCCAGCCCAATCGACATTGCTCATCCGCACATCTCCGGGTCGTTACAGACCCATTAAAGGACGGATCGAGCATTGTCACAAGGGGTGGGAACCGAATGATTCAACCGATGTGACGGCAGGTCAGCCGAAGATTCCAAAGACCTGCTGGATGATTCCCTTGCCTGTCAGGGCTTCTGTTGCAAGGCCGATGGCAAGTCCAAGCATTGCGGCGCGTCCGTTCAGCTTTTCGCTGAACACCTTGGTTGAGTCAGGGGTGAAGTTGTCGGTTGCTTCAGGCATGGTGATGCGGCAGTTGAAGAAATATTAACGAACGTAACGTTGCTTTGCGATGGCCGCCGGTTGCCTTGGCTGGCTGGCGTTTCAGGGAATCCGTGTCAATCGGTCGATGCAGAGGTGATCCGTGGATCTCTCTACGGTGGCTGGATCAACTCAGGCAGGATGCTTGGCTCTTCATCTGGCAGCTGAAGGACAGTTTTCACTGAACAGCCTGGTCAGCAAGAGTCTCTGAGTGCGGTTGTCCAGAGAGTTTCGATGCCGTCTGAACACACAAGCGATTTCGGTTCAGCATGGCTGGATCTGCAGGCTGCAGAGGCCTGGATCGATGGTCAGCGTGTGGTTGAGGATCTGAGCCTTTCTCTGAGAATCGGAGAATCAACCGCGGTGCTTGGTCCCAACGGTGCTGGAAAAAGCACTCTGGTCAGGTTGATCAACCGCAGTTTGTACCCGGTGGTCAAAGCCGGATCCCACCTGCGTCTGTTTGGTTCTGAGACCGTCAATCTCTGGCAGTTGCGCCAACGCCTGGGCGTTGTCAGCAATGACCTGGAGCTGCGCATCCCGCCGTCTCTCACTGGTCGGGAGCTTCTCGTGTCGGCCTTTTTCGGGTCCATCGGTCTCGGACGCGAGCGCATGCCCACCCATGAGCAGTGGGCACGCTGTGACGAGCTGCTGCAACATCTGGATCTTGTGGCGCTGGCTGATGAGCGCTTCGGGCAGTTGTCCGATGGTCAGCGGCGTCGGCTCATGATCGGTCGGGCGCTGGTGCATGCACCGGAGGTGTTGGTGTTGGACGAACCCACCAATGCCCTGGATCTACGAGCAAGACACACGCTGTTCAGCTCCCTGCGCAATCTCTGCCGAAGTGGCACCACCCTCGTGCTGGTCACCCATCAGGTGGATGACATCATTCCCGAGATCAAACGGGTGGTCGGGTTGAAAGAGGGTGCGGTCTGCCTCGATGGCATGTCTGCCGACATCCTGACTGCTGACTGCCTCTCTCGCCTGTTCGACACGCCGCTCAGGGTTGTTGAGGCGGGTGGCTACAGACAGGTCTTGCCAGGATGACCCCATGACTGCCGTCTGCGCCTCGCTCACGTGCTTCTGATACTTCCTGCGATCGGCATGGTGGTCGGCGGACTGCTGGGCAGTCGTTTCCGTCCGGGCAGACGACTGCGCGGCATCGTCGCCCATCTGGTCGGTGGTCTTGTGCTTGGCATCGCAGCCGCCGATCTGATGCCTGCTGCCAGCGGCAGTGGCCACCCGCTGGCGTTGGCCATCGGTTTCTGTCTCGGCTTCTCTCTGCTGATTGTGATCAATGCTGTTCTGGATGATCCTGATGACACAGATCAGGTCATGGACACCAGTGATCGGCCCAGGCCCATGGCCCTGTTGATGCTGCCCTTTCTGGTCGACAGCAGCATTGATGGTCTGGTGGTTGGCATCAGCAGCGAAGCCGCCCAGCAGGGATGGGTGATTCCTGTTGCCGTCGCTCTTGAGATGGGTCTGGCGACCCTCGGGCTTGGAACGCTGCTGGGGCGCGGGGCCGGACGCTGGCGCAGCATGATGGCCGGTGGGCTGATGGCCTGCACGTACCTGATCGGCCTGACCATCAGTGTTCTTCTGACCAATGGTCTTCAGGGCCCTCCCCTGACGGCAACGCTGGCCTTCGGCACTGCCGCACTGATCTACCTCGTGGTGGAAGAGGTCATGAAGGAAGCCCACACGCGCGGGGAGGATGATTCCAGCGTTGTGAACGTGGCCTTTTTCCTCGGCCTGCTCTGTATCTGGCTGCTGGACAGCGTCAGCACCTGAACCTTGACGCGTCTTCGCCTGCAGCTGAGGATTCGGGTCGTGATGGTTGCGGCATCGCTCTTGATGCAGGCTGGCGCCGGTCTCACCGCCCCTGATCAGACTGAGACCACCACGTCACCGCTTGCGGCACCCCTCCATGATCTCTTTGAGCGCGCAGGCTGCAAGGCTGAATCAGCGCCTCTGACGCGATGGCAGGCTGCCGCTCTGCTCCAGCGCTGTCTGGCACAGGCCGAGCAGATCACAGCCCCGCTGGCGCGTCTGCTGCGTGAGCTTGACGCCGAGTTGACAACCCTCAGCAACAGGGTTGAGCAGCTCGAGCAACACCACAGGGGCTTGGATGCCAGCAGGTTCTCTCCCACCACCCGGCTGCTGGGGGTGAGCACGTTCATTGTCGGTGGAAACGGGTTTTCAGGCACCGATGAACAGCTCCTGAAGTCGATTCGATCCACCTATGGGGCCGTTGAATTCGGCTATGACCAAAAACTGATTCTGCGCACCAGCTTCACCGGCAGGGATCGTCTCAACATCCGGCTTCGAGCGGGCAATCTCGACACATCAAGCGATGTATTCGGTGGTGGCGGTCCGAGCACGATGTCCGAGCTGGAAGTGGCCTTCCAGCAGGGACGGACAGCCAACCAACTCGGCGTGAATCGCCTCTGGTATCAGTTTCCGATCGGTGAGGACTGGACCGTCACCCTCGGCAGTCGGGTGAACCAGAGCGTGATGCTCGCGATGTGGCCCAGTGTTTATCCGGAGGACACCGTGCTGGATCTGTTCACCCAGGCCGGGGCATCCGGTGCCTACAGCAGCAATCTTGGTCCCGGAGGTGGAGTGATGTGGGAACGCGGCCCATTCAGCTTCAGTCTCAACTACATCGCGGCCAAGGGGGCGGACAGCGGGGCTGCGTTGGGGCTGTTCGGGGTGGATGCGGGCAGCAGCAGCACGCTGCAACTGGGTTATGCCGCAGAGAGCTGGGGAGTCGCCGCTGCGCTGGTTTCGATCGAGAACGGTTCCGGGATCATCGATTACGCCAGTCCATTCACCCTGAGCAGCTTCAACCAGCCAGGCACGACCTTGAGCACGGCCATCAGCGGCTACTGGCAGCCCTCCGACAATGGCCTGATCCCCTCAGTGAGTCTGGGCTGGGGGTGGAACAGCACCCGCTACAGCGACGGAGTGGACAGCGCAGGACTTGTGTCTGTTTCACAGTCATGGACGGTGGCGCTTCAGTGGAGCGATCTCTTCGATTCCGGAACATCCATGGGAGCCGCCATCGGTCAGCCCGTGTTCGCGACTGCTCTTGTCGGAGGAGGCAGTCCCAACGATGCCGGCTATGTGATGGAGTGGTGGACGATGTTTCCTGTGACTGATTCCATCACCGTCACGCCTGCGGTGTTCTACCTCAGCCGACCGCTCGGGGCTGAGACGCCCGATGGCCAGCAGCTCGATCAGCTTGGTGCTCTTGTGAAAACCACGTTTCGCTTCTAGTGCAAGGCAACCCGGTGTCATAACCTCGCCACGCGTGCAGCGTGAAGCCTTGAACAGCAACGCCAGAATCGATGCCCTTCAGCTGATGCTGACCGATCTGCGCATGCGCAATGAGCCGATCCGGCACAAGGCCGCATTTCGAGGTTGCCAACCCGAATTCCAGGCTCTGGTGACCCAGCTGATCGAACAGCTGGAAGCGGAATTGATTGAGGAGAAGCAACGTTTTCGAGCGGCTCAGCGGGGTTGATTTCTGTATGCCGCGGGTGCGATCACCAGAAAGAGCATCCACCAGCCCAGCACAACCGCAGCGATCGGCAGAGTCACCCATAGACGTTGCAGCAGCAGCCAGCTTCCCGAGGTCACGACAAGACCGGTGAGAATGATCGACCAGGGCTGACACCACCAGGGCTTCTCATCCCAGAGACTCGGCTGCTGTTGTTGATCGGTCACCGCAACTGCTCGAGTGCTCCACTGCCATAAAGCCTGAGCAGATCCTCGTAGCCACCGATTGCCCGGCCATCGACAAAGATCTGTGGAAACACTGTCATGCCACTGCGTTCACGACAGGCATCGAATCCCTCATCACTGTCGATCGTTTTGAGAAGATGCGGGATCTCCAGTCTGATCAGAAGCTGGCTGGCCCGATGGCTCCATGGACATCCGGGAAGCACAGCCAGTTCGACGCGCTCGGTTGCCGTTTCCGGCTGCTGGTTGGGAAGGCCGCTGAGACCGAGCAGCAACTGAGCTCCCCTGAGCACCACAGTGCCTGGCTCCAAGTGGCCGCCCCACACCTGACAGGCTCCGTCGGACAGGCTCAGATGCAGATGGACACCGGTTGGTGAGAAGGTCCCGTTCAGGGTGATCACCTCCAGTTCTCCTCTCATCGTGGTGGGTTGCTCCTGACCGGGGCATTGAAAACAGGCCTGGGACAGATTGCCGACCACCCCCAGAACAAAGCCGCTCAGGTGACGCTCCGCGGCCAGCTCTGACAGTGCCTGATGCAGATCCTGTCCGGGATTCAACAGCAGGGGCAGAGTCTCCATCCACGATGTTCAACAGGTGGCCAACATTACCGCCATCACGTCGCGTCAGTAAGCGGTACGATTTGGTAACGGATCTGCGTCAATTTCGTGTCAATTCTGAAGAATTTGCTGGATGAGCTCCAGGCACAGCTGCAGGGGGAGCCTGCTGCTGTCACGGCTGCGGATGTTGCGGAGGCAGCGGATTCGGAACGGCTGAATGTCACCCTGCCAGGCGGCGTGATGAACCGCCTCAAACAGCAGGCCCTGGCGGAGGGCCGGAGCTGCAGCAGCCTGGCCACCTTTCTGATTGAGGACGGCCTTCGGCGTCATCAAACGCTCAGATGATCAAGCCGAGCGTCGTGGTCGGTGTCTTCATTCCAGTAATTCGTCAGTGATGCGCTTCACCTGCCCACTGCGCTGCATCTCCAGGAGCACAACATCGATGGGTGTGCGTAGGTCGCTGTTCGTTGGCAGCACGAATCCATAGGTCTGGCTGGCCAGTGTGAACGGGGCCATCTTGAAGGGCGCCTGTGGGTTCTGCCGCAGGTAGTAACGGAGGGGTGCTGCATCAAACAGAACCGCATCCACCTTGTTCTTCCCGAGCAATTCAATCGAGGTCTCGAGGTTTGTGGTGTCGATCGCCCGAGCGCCATACAGTTTTGCCCAGGTGTTGCTGGTGGTGCCGCTCACCACAGCCACAGTCTTCCCCCGCAGATCAGCGCGATCGCGGATTGCTGAAGGCTCGAGATTCGACAGGGACACCGTGAAGGCTGATGCCAGTCCGGCCGTGATCGATGACAGAGCCAGCAGCGACATCACCATCCAGACTCCGGCGATCACCCGACCGGTTCGGGTGGTCGGCGATCGATCGCCATAGCCGACGGTTGTGAGCGTCACAAGTGCAAACCACATCCCGTTGCCAACGCCGTGGAGGTAGTCCCGTGGGAAATGCTCAACATTGCGTCGACGTTCCGCCAACCACATCAGGTTCCCCACAAGGAACAGCAGCACCAACAGGCCACCGAGTGATGAGAGCGCCGCCCAGCCGAAGAATGGTTTGAGCCGTGCCCAGATCCCTGGCGCTTTCATCGGAAGCATCACACCCTGATGGCCATGGAAATAGGGCTGTGTGAAGTCGATCCTGGGGTTTGCCAGTCGATCGGGGGTGATGCTGATGGGCCCCACCGCGAGGTCGACTGCACCATCTGCCACTGCATTGACGTTGGCATCAGTGTTCGGCAGCTGCACGTACTGGAAGGTTTGGTCAAGCCTTTCGGCAACCTCTTCCCAGATCTGGATGCTGATTCCCTCAACATTGCGATTGCTGAGGCTGACATCACCGCTGTTCAGGCTCTTCAGCGCCAGATCGGACAGGTCGTCGGACTGGGCCATCACGAACGGTGGTGAACCGCTCAAGCCAACACGAAGGGTCTTCGCCGAGACAGGGCTGAGATCGACCAGACCGACCAGTCCGATCAGCAGCCCAAGCAATCTGAGCATCGAGACCATGACCGATCAGCCGTTGTTCTCAAGGCGTCTGACGATCAGACCCATGGCAACCAGAGAACCCAGCAGAGCCAGCAAAAGAGCCAGAGTCATCGGTCGACAAGCGTCTCAATCGAACCCGAGATTGGCATCTCAGAAGCCAGGACGCCATCACCACCCCTGATCAGAGGACAAAACGCATTCGAACCGATCACGTCGTTTCGGCACAGAATGGTGAACGCAAGCATCGGTGTCGCCGCCATTGACTGCCATCAGCGCATCGAACACCACGAATCAAGCCGATGGCATGCCAGGCACCTGCTCGCAGATCGACCATTCACAGTGCCGCTGGAACTGGAGAGACGAGGAGCTGGTGCTGCTGGCGCACAAGGCGATCTGGAGACCGTCCGGCCGCGAGTTGTTCATCGCCGATCTGCACCTGGGCAAGGCGGAGGTGTTCCAGGCATGCGGCATTCCCCTGCCGAGTGATGGCGACCGGGGAACGTTCGAGCGACTGGAGTGGCTGTGTGAGCACGTGCAGCCGAGACGGCTGATCATTCTCGGCGATCTGATTCACGGACGACTCGGTCTCACCCAGCGTCTGCAGAACGATCTCAACAGCCTTCACCAGCGGTTGAACACTGACGTTCTTCTCATTGGCGGTAACCACGATCGTGGTCTGCATCTGGCGGGGATGCCCCAGAGATCCAGTTTTCGCCTGGGAGATCTCTGGCTCAGTCATGAACCGGAAGCACCTTCCGATGGTCGTGAAGGGCTGAATCTCTGTGGTCACATCCACCCTTCGACCACACTCCGTCAGGGAGCGGATCGGCTCAGGCTTCCCTGTTTCGCCTACGACTCCAGCGTATGCCGGATGCTGATTCCGGCCTTCGGTGAGTTGACGGGAGGGCACCACTGCGGTCACCGTTACCGCAAATGGCTGGTGGCCGAGGGCACCATCGTTCCTTGGCTCGACCCAGCTCCCCCCTCAAGAACGCCAAAGCCGGAGCGGTGACACGCCGAGCCTCCGCCACTGCAGCTCCTCCGCGCAGGAGGCGTGTCCGGCCTCGACGCAGTCGCCGTCTGCGCAAGCGATGGCTCTTGCTGGCTGGTCCCTTGGTGGTGTTCACGGCCCTTGTTGCCCTTGCCCCGGGAACACCCCTGCCGTCACCCGAGCTGACACCCAGCGGAGCATCACGCGGTGATGCTCTCGGCACCTTCCGTTATCGGCCTGATGATGAGGTGTATGCCCTCGATTTCGATCCGCGCAAGGTTCGCCTGGGGCTGCTCGAAGGCTGGGACCGGGAACAGGATGCCTACGAGGATTCCGCCGCTCTGGCCTATGTGTCCGGCCCGATGTATGAGCGCCACGTTGACAACGGCGGTCAGGAAATCACGGTTCCACTGGGTGATCTGAAATTCGGTCAGAGGGTTTGGCGAGGCAGGAACCGCACCGCTTCAAAACAGCGCGCCTTCGTCGGGATCCAGCGCGATGGCACCATCGATTTCGGCTATGGAGAACTCACGCCGGAACGGGCTGAGGTCTACGACCTGTTCGTGGGTGGGCTGCACAGTGTCTACAACGATCTGGAGGAGCCGCCGGACAGCTACAAGGGCGCTTACAGCATCAGCATGGGCCAGCGCATCCGCTATTACCTGCCGAGGATTCGCATGCTGTTCGGACTGCGCAGCGACGGTCGCATGGAGATGCTCATGAGCCGGGATGGGTTGACCCTCGAGCAGACCAAAGACCTGGCTCGTCGGCGTGGACTGGTTGCTGCCTACATGCCTGACCATGCATCCAAGAGCCGCCTGATCATTCCCGGCGTGAAGGGATTCACCGAGGAGGACGCCAACTGGATCAGCGGTGGTGCCACCAGTTTTGTGCATGTCCCTTATCTGTTGCGTCTCAGTGAACGACGCTTTCCACTGAGGGGGGGGCTTGTCACCAACCTCAGCGAACGTCTGCGCTCGCGTGTGGATTGTGACGGGCCGATCAGCTGTACCCGGTCAGCCGGTCATCGTCTGATCGACCGTGCCCTGGCTGGACTCAACAGAGTCATGGAACAGGGTGTGGAGCCCGTCGCCAGGATGATCTGGAGTCCGAAAACCAAACCCGTCAAGCCGGGTGGGGGATCTGACGACCGTTTCAGCGAGCCGGACCGATCGCCACTGCCGGAACCACCGATCACAGCGGATCCTCTGGTGCTGCGTCAGCCACCGATTGACAGCAGCGCCCGGGATGTTGAGGGGCTGGATTCCGCTCTCCCATCGCTTGAACGCCCACTGCCTCCTGACCTGCCCCCACCACTGGTGCTTGAAGGGGAGTTCGACAGCCCCGACGCTTCAATGCCAATGGATGAGGCACCTCTCTCAACACCCGGGCAGATCGATGAATCCGCTCCCGATGGTGATCTCCCCTTGAATGATCACCAGAACGAGAGGGTGGTGGGTGCGCCACCGCCTCCGCTTCTGCCACCGCCATTGCCCTGAGATCAGCACCGTCTCAGCGCCATCACAGCATTCTCACAGGACGGTCACTTCGTCTTG
>MDTA01187041.1_pt1 | contig 12849 bp, 13 predicted proteins | sample 811151 | NCBI WGS metagenome assembly MDTA01 (sample SAMN05326648, study PRJNA326480) | marine metagenome | isolation source: seawater | place: Indian Ocean: South | collected 2010
GATCAAAAAAAAATATTAAAAAAAATTTCAAATAATTTTTTTAAAAATGATAAATTATGGCTCGAACAAACAAAAAAATTTAGGACATCAATAATAGATTTTGATCCAAATAATACTATTCTTAAAAAGATTATCAGAGACAGTATATGAGAATTTCAGATTTCAAATTAAAACCTTTAAAGGAAAAGCACGCTTCATACAAATATCTTTATTGGTTTAAAAATTCTCAGATCAAAAAAAACATAGTTTTTAATAAATATAACAATTTAGATCATTTAAAAAATTATATAAAAAATGCAAAAAGAAAAAAGGATTGTCTGTTTGGAATTTTTTTTAAAGATAGTCATATAGGAAATATAAAATTTGAGAAACCTAGTTTAACAAATAAAAAAAAATTAGTTTCCTATTTAGGAATTATGATTGGTGATCAAAAATTTCGTGGAAAGGGAAGTACACATCTAATTTTACAAAAAGCAATTAAAATGTTTACAAAAAAAACATCTGTGAAAATTTATAAATTAGGTGTCTCAAAAAAAAATTATGCTGCGATACATTGCTATAAAAAAAGTGGATTTAGGATATTAAAAAAAAACAAAAAAAAATTAGTTATGCAAAATAATACTGATCTTATAAATCTTGGAAAATTTTCATTAGGCACAGCACAAATGGGTCTTAAATACGGAATAAATAATAAAAGCAAAATTATAAATTTAAATAAATTAAAAAAAATACTTAATCAATGTAATTTGTTAGGAATTAGAAATATCGATACAGCTATTTCTTACGGAGATGCTGAAAAAAAACTTGGTAAAGTTGGTGTTAAAAATTTTAAGGTTACAAGTAAAATTCCTTTCATTGATTTTAATAAGAAAAAAAATATAAAAAAATATGTCATAAAATCCTTATCAAGGTTAAGACTTAAGCAGTTAGATTGTTTGCTAATTCATGATCCTAAAACACTCAAAAACAAAAAAAACCTATCTCATACACTTGCTCAAATGGAAAAATTAAAGAAAAAGAAACTTATTAATAAAATAGGTGTTTCAATAACAGATTTTAATGATTTAAATTTTCTTTTAGATAATTTTAAAATTGATGTCATTCAAGTTCCATTTAACATTCTTGATCAGAGAATTAAAAAAAGTCTAAAAAAAATAGAAAGAAAAAAAATTGAAATAGAAGTAAGGTCAATTTTTCTGCAAGGATTATTATTTAAAGAAAAAAAATTTATAAAGAATATGTTCAAAAAATATAATTTTAATTGGAATAAATTAAATTATTTTTTTAATCTGAATAAAATTTCAAAATTTTCATACATGGTCAATTATGTTGACCAACAAAAATTTATTAAAAGAGTAATTATCGGTATTGATGACGTTGACCAAATTAAGCAATATTCAAAATTAAAAAAAGATAATTTTAAATTTGCTGAAATTAATTGTAGTAATGAAAGAATTTTAAATCCTCAAAATTGGAAACTAATTCAATGAAAATAGTAGCTATAATACCCATTAAATCTAATTCAAAAAGGATCCCAGGAAAAAATTTTAAAATTGTGAAGGGCAAACCATTATACAGATATTTACTTGATAAATTAGATAAAACGAATTTTGATGAAATTTATATAGACACAGATAGTAAAGAAATTCAAAAGTATTCTAATAAAAAAAATTTTAAATTTATAAAAAGATTAAATTATTTAAGGAAAGATAATGCAAATGGAAATGATTTATTAAATTATCACTCTAAAATTATTAATGCTGATATTTATTTTCAATTATTTGTAACTGCGCCACTTTTAAGTGTGAAAACTATAAATAACTGTATTAAGAAGTTAAAAAACTCTAAAAATTTTGACTCTATACTCACTGTAAAACATATTTACTCTTGGTTTTGGTTTAATAATAAAGCTGTAAACTACAATCCTAAAGTACTCCCAAGAAGCCAAGACGCTAATCCAATTATTCAAGAGACCACAGGACTGTATGGTATTAAAAAAGGTTCATTGGCAAAATTAAAATGTCGTATAGGTAAAAAACCTTACTTTTATAAAATTGCTGAAAATGAAAGTGTTGATCTAGATACAGACCTAGATTTTAAAATTTTAGAAATGTATTTAAAAAAATAAGCTTATGGAAATTTTTTTATTACAGGACTCTAAAGATATTGCTTACTTTCAAAGTATAAAAAATCACAAAAATATTTTTATATTACCTCTATCTTTATCAGGGCTTGTAAAATGTGAAATTAATAATTTTAAATATCTCAATCCTCAAAATTTTTACTTGGATAAATTTCATAAAAAAAATTTATTAATGAGTGAAAAATTTGAAAAAAATATAGTTTTTTCACCTAAAATCAAAAAATACACAAAAGAAGAAATTCTTGTTTATTTAAAATTCAGATTTAATAGTGTTATTTTTCTAAAAGATCTCCTCGGTTTAATAAATAAGAAAAAAAAAATTAAGAAAATATTCATTCCCAATAAAAATTATGAAGAACATCAAATTGATACATTTTTTTTAAACGAAATATTCGATTTTTACTTAAAAAGTTACAAAATAGAAAAAGTTAAGATTTCTACAAGAAATAAAACTAAAAAAAATAAAATTAAAGGAAATTATATATATTCGATTGAAAATAAAATTAATAAAAACAAAAAAAATATTTTGTTAAATGATCTAGGTTATAATCTTAAGAGAATTTTATATTTAAAAAAATTTAAAAATATTAATTTATATTTTTTTAATGAAAGCAAATTAGGAAAATTAAAGTGGTTTTTAATGAAAATTTTGAAGATTTACCCTATTAATTTTACTAAAGTATATTTAAAAAATAAAAATATAAATTATTTTGCCAACGTAAAAGAAAATTTCTTAGGAAGAGATTTTCATAGGCTATTTTTTGTTTTATTAAAAAAATTTAATCTTCATTTTAATGATTATGAAAGAAAAGGAAGGGCAGTTAAAGATTTCTTTTATAAAAATAAATTTGATTTAATAATCATAAATTCGGTCAGAGGAATATCAAGACTTATCGTTGAAAATAGAGGAACAAAACAAAAATTACTTAATATTCCCCACGGTACTGTTTCTGAGAATTATAATAAATATGATAAAATTTATAAAAATAACATTGCTAGATCTGTTATATCTCAAAAAGCAGATTACGTAATGGCACAAAGTCAAATTAGTAAAAAATTTTTTTTAAGTCAAAATTACAAAAAAAAACAAATACTTCTTGGTAATCTCATTTTCTCTGAAGCAAAACAAACAGATAAAAATTTTATACTTTATGCTGTTACTACAAAACAGTTTTTTAATATGCATTTCTTAGGAGTGGATATGTTTTATGAATTTTATGAAAATTTAAAATTTTTAAATAAAATATCTAAATTATCTAATTTAAAAATTGTTGTTAAATTACATCCTTCAGAGTCTTATAATTTACCTGATCTATCAAAGATATTTAAAAATATTTACTTTTCCAATTTATCCTTAGATAAACTTTTAAAAAAAAGTTTAGTAACTTTAAGTTTTTCTTCAACCGTAATAGAAGACTCACTAAATAGTAGGGTCCCTGTTATTTTATTTGACAGATGGAATAGGTATAAACACTTTAAAGTGGGCAAATATAGAGGGAAAAAATTTCCGATATTTTATGTAAATAATAAGAATAAATTATTAAATTGCATTAACGAAATAATAAAAACTTCAAAATTCGAATTTGAGGATATAATATTTTTAAAAAATTTCAAAAAAAATATTAAACAAAATATATCTAATTTAATTTAAGTATGAGAGTGTTAGTAATTGGTGGCTCAGGTTTTTTGGGATCCAGAGTCTGTGATTTTTTGACTAAGAAAAAACATAAAGTAACAATTTTTGATAAAAAAAAATCAAAATGGATTAAAAAAAATCAAAACTTTATTAAAGGTGATATTTCAAATATAAAATCCCTTGAAAGAGCTATTAAAGGAAAAAACTTTGTTTATAATTTTGCTGCAATTTCAGATATTGAAGAAGCAAATAAAAAACTTATTCAGACAGCTCATATAAATATTGTTTGCAATCTCAAAATTTTAAAAATTTGTAAAAAATATGATATCGAAAGATTTATTTTTGCCAGTACTGTGTACGCCCATAGTAAACAGGGAGGTTATTATAGAGTAAGCAAACAATCAGCAGAATTATTTACAGAAGAATTTTGCAAAAGGAATGATTTAAATTATACGATATTACGTTACGGATCAATTTACGGACCAAGAGCAAGTAAAAATAATGGTGTCAATAAAATTATATTAAAAGCATCAATTAAAAAAAAACTAGAGTATGGTGGCTCTTCACAGGCTCAAAGAAAATTTATACATATTGATGATGCATCTAGTTTGAGTGTAGATATTTTGAAAAAACAATATACTAATTCAAATGTATTAATAACAGGAAATAAAAATTATAAACTTAAGAAAGTACTTAGTATTATTGGAAAAAAAATGGGAATTAAGTCCAAAATTCAGTTTAGAAATTTTAAAAATCAAGCACATTATAATATTACACCTTACTCTTACGTACCCCAGAAAGATAAAACATTAAAAAAAAGTAAATTTATTAGTTTAGAAAAGTATTTAGATGATATTTTAAAAAAATAATATAACATAATAACATGTCCTTATATAAAAAAAATATTCTTATCACTGGCGCTGGAAAAGGTCTTGGAGAAGAATTTGTTAAATATTTCATTTCAAGAGGGTTCTTTGTTTTTGGAATAACAAGATCAAAGTCAGATCTAATTAAGTTTAGATCTTTTAAAAATTGTAAAATTTATAAAGGAGACGTTTCAAATGAAAAAATAATTAATAAAATTTTTAATGATTCTGTAAAAGAGAAAAAAATTATCAATGGTTTAATTAACAATGCAGGTATAAGGCATCGACAAGAATTCAAAAAAATAAAATTAAAAGATTTAGAAAAAACTTTTAAAGTTAACTATTTTTCAATTTTTAAGATAATGCAAATTTATTTAAATTATTCTATTAAATTCAAGCTGAAATCCTCTATTGTTAATATTGGTTCAATAGTAGGAGGCAAACAAGGTTTTTCAAATTTAACAGCTTATGCTTCAACAAAGGGGGCATTAAAGAGCTTAACACAATCGTTTGCTGTAGAAGTTGCAAAATATGGTATCAGAGCAAATACAGTAAATCCTGGTTTCATAAAAACCTCCTATTTCAACAAATTTAAAAAGAAAAAAAAATTATATAATTGGACTGTTTCGAGAATACCAATGAAACATTGGGGTGAACCAAAACATATTTCTGGATTAGTGGAATATTTACTATCAGAAAAGTCAGAATATTTAACTGGTGAGACAATTAACATTGATGGTGGATGGACAAATGCATAAAGCAATAGGATTAATACCTACAAGGCTAAATTCTAGGCGTCTACCAAGAAAATCTCTGAAAATGATAGGGAAATTACCGTTAATAATACACACATATAGAAGAGTGAAATTATCAAAAAAATTAGCTGAGGCATTTATCTGTTGTGATTCAAAAGAGGTATTTGATGTAGCAAAAGAATATAATGCAAATGTTATATTAACTTCAAAAAAACATAAATGTGGTACTGACAGAATTTATGAGGCGTTTAAAACACAGAATAAAAAATATGATCAAATTATAAATATACAAGGTGATGAACCTCTAATAGATCCAAAGAATATTGATAATGTCATAAATTATCATAGAAGAAATAAAAAAATTGATATTATTTTACCCAATTTACCCAGTAAGTTTTCAAGAGACCCTCATTTAGTAAGATTAATATTTAACCAAGCAAAACAAGTTATTTTTATGACAAGATCAGACACACCTCATCAATTTATCAAAAAAGTAGATAAAATATATAAACATCTATCAGTAATATCCTTTACACCTTATGCTCTTAAAACTTATGCTGAAAGCAAGCAAAGTAAATTAGAATTAATTGAGGACGTCGAACTTTTAAGAGCATTAGATATAGGATTAAAAATAAAAACTTTTTCATCAAAAGGTAGTAGTATTTCAATAGACGTTCCAAAAAATTTAATTGAAGCTAGAAAAAAAATGATTTCGGATAAGTATTATAGAGTTTATTCAAAATACTAAAATTATATGAAAAATAATAATGATGGTGTGAAGTTTTTAGATCCTCAAATAGATTTTAAAAGAAAATCAATTGAAAAAAGATTACAGTTTTTTCCAAATACTAAAGTCCCTTTACCATCCGAAGTTGAGATAAGTGAGTCTGGTATTTGTAACAGGAAGTGTTCTTTCTGTCCCAGAAGTGATCCAAAATATCCAGATATTAATGAATTTATATCATCAGATTTACACAATAAACTTTTTGACGAACTGAGTGAATATAGTTTTTCTGGTTTGGTAATTTATTCAGGTTTTGTAGAACCATTATTAGATAAAAATATATATTTATTAATAAAATATGCAAAAAAAAAAGTACCAAATGCTAGAATTGAAATAATTACAAACGGAGATGTTTTAAATAAACAGCGACTTAAAAAATTATACTCATCAGGTTTAGATAGACTACAAGTAAGTTTATACGATGGGGAAGAACAATATCATAATTTTAAAAAATTAGGAGAGAGTCTTAAACTTAATGATGTACAATATGCTTTAAGGAAAAGATATTTACCAGAAGAACAAGATTTTGGTATCACTTTAAGTAATAGAGGTGGTCAATTAAAAAACTCCATTTATAAAAGAAAAGATACTGACCAAGCAATTAAAGAGAAATGCTTTTATCCTAGCTATAAATTTTTTTTAGATTATAACGGTGATGTACTAATGTGTTCACATGACTGGGGGAAAAAAAATATTTTAGGTAATTTAAATCATAAAAGCTTTAAGGAAATTTGGTTATCAAAAAAATCAAAAGAAGCACGTGATATGCTCAATAATGCGAACAGGAGTCTTAGTCCTTGTAATATTTGTGATGTAAAAGGAACACTTATTGGTGAAAGACATTCTAACGCCTGGAAAAAATTAGGTTAATTCAAGTGAAAATAAGACAAATCAAAAATTTAAAAAGAGATGACCTGTCTTTTTTTTCTAGAAAAAAATATATTAGACTAGATAAAAATGAAAAAGTCGACGTATATGGAAAAGATATATTTAAAAAAATTAATTTATCTCCTTTTGATCTTTCAGCGTATCCAGAGTCTGGGGTGGTTTATAAAAAATTAGCAAAGATAAACAAAATCTCTATTAACAATCTTATTTTAACTGCTGGTTCAGAATTTGGGATAAGAATGTGTTTTGAATACTTTTGCCATAATAAAAGCAAAAAAATAATCACATTAAATCCTACTTTTGGTATGGTGGATGTTTATTCTAAATTATTTAATATAAATCAAATCCAAATTGGATATAACAAAGAGTTAAAACTTGATTTTAAAAAGCTTGAGAAAAACATTAATTCAAAAATCTCTCTTATTATTGTTGCAAATCCAAATAGTCCAACTGGCACTATTTTAACTAAATTTCAAATCAAAAAAATTTTAATTAAGGCAAAAAAAAAGAATATACCAGTTTTAATTGATGAAGCTTATTTTGGCTTCTATAAGAGCACGTACTTAAAATATATAAAAAAATTTAAGAATTTGTTAATCCTCAGAACATTTTCAAAATCTTATGGTTTAGCAGGTTTAAGGGTTGGATATTTAGCTGCAAATAAGCACTTAATTAAGGAACTTTATAAGTTCAAGCCTATGTATGAGATAAACTCAATAGCCTGTAAGGCACTAACATTTTTTCTAAATAATCCAAAAATGTCTTCTAGATATATTTCAGATGTTTTTAAAGGTAAAAACTTTTTGGAGTCACAATTAAAAAAACAAAAAATAATATTCCTTAAAACTCATGCAAATTTTTTACATATTAAATTGGGCAAGAAAAAAAGATTTATAGAAAATCAATTAAAAATTAATAGAATTTTAACAAGAAAAGGGCCAGGTGTAAAAGGCTTAGAGGATTTTTTAAGGATAACTCTGGGACCAAAAAAAGAAATGAAAAAAGTTATTAATCTTTTAAAAAAATATAGAGTAAATGAGACTTATTGAAAATAAACAGAGACAATTCATAAGTCTTGTTAAAAACTATTTTAATATTTGTGAAAAAAAAGCTATTACATCTTCAATTAGTCCAAAATGTTATATTACCACTTGGACCCGAACTAGAGGTTATTTTAAATTAATGGAAATTATCGGAAAAAAAAGTTTAAATGGTTTAATTTATACTTTCAAAGATATATTAGCTATTTCTACTCTTTATGACTATGATCTTACCTATGGTGTGAGAAAAAAAAAAAATAAAAATCTTTTAATTTCATATTGTACAAAGAACAGTTTTGATAAAAATGGGAATTTTACAGACAGCTACTTCAATTTAAAATCTTTAAAAAACAATAATTCCTGGTTACTTATTTCTTTAGATGGGTTTATACCTAAAGAACTTAAAGAAAATATTTATATTTTTTACAAAAAATCTAAGAATAATTTTAGTATATTTTTTTTATTTAAGACTATTTCCTCAATCATTATAAATAATTTATTCAACTTCAAAAAGATATCTCATTATGTTTCAAAACAATACGTTTTCACTCAATTAATTAACAATCATTATAATGATCAATTTGAGGAGCAAAGTTTTAAAAATGTTATAATAAACTATGAAGGAATACCCTTTCAACATTCTTTAATAAATTCAATAAAGAAAATAAATAATAAAACTAAAATAATATGTTATCTTCATTGTGCAGGATGGCCTCTACAGACCGACCTAATTTATAGAGAAAAAAGTATAGATTTATTTCTAGTATCTGGAGAAGATCAAAGAAAAAATCTGGTTAAAAATTTAGGTTGGCCTGCTAGAAAAGTAAAGGTAATACCTTCTCTTCGTTTCAGCAAGAGCAAAGATGAATTTTCTGGATATTTATTTGTACCTTACGAATTATCTAATTTTAATTTACAATTAAAAATTTTTGAAAATTATTTGCAAAACTTAAAAAATAAAACTATTAATCAATTAAAATTAAGAATTCATCCGTTAAATAAAGAAAGTAAAAAACATATAGTATTTGCCAATAGAATGAATTTTATCTTAAAAAAATATAAAAAAAAATTCTGTAAAAATACTAATAAAAAAACCTCAATAATTTTTGGTTCTGCAACCGGTGTTAGCTTGCAGGCTCTAGAGGATGGAGTAAAAATAATTCATTTTCCAAAAGACAAATACCTAGATGTTTTTACAAAAAAAATGTGGCCAAATATAAATGTTAAAAATTTAGGTGATGATATATTTTCTTATGAAATAATAAAAAAAAATAGTATTTTTTGGGTAAAAAAAAATAATGCTAGCTATGATAAATATATATTACCTGAATTGAAAAAATGAATAAAAATATAATAAAGTACAAAATAAATAACGAAGATTATCGTGTAACATTTTGTTCTGATAAAGAGGCAGCAGATATAGCTGAAGATCTTAAGAGACTAGCTTCAGATAAAAAAATGCTTCTTGTGATAGACTCAAATATAAATAAAAAAATCTTATCGCCTTTATTTCAAGATCTATCTAAATCAGGTTTTAGTATTAGAATAATGTATGTAGATGGAAGTAAAAAAAATAAGAATCTTAAGTTAATGCTTAAAATTTTAGACAAATTAATTTCTAATGGTTTTACAAAAAGGTCAGTGGTCCTATCTTGTGGTGGAGGAGTGATTGGTGATGTTACCGCGCTTGCCAGTTCATTATACTTAAGAGGAACAATATATTATCATATTCCAACTACTATGACAGCCATGGTTGACAGCTGCATAGGAGGAAAAACTGGAATTAATTATAAAGATATAATTAATTCTGTAGGAAATTATTATCATCCTAAGAATGTTTTTATTTCAAAAAACATTATTAATTTATTGCCTAAACGAGAATTTTTTGCAGGAATACCTGAAATTGTTAAAATTGGTTTTATCGATAATAAAAAAATATTAAATCTCGTTGAAAATAATTTTAACAAAATTATTAAACGTGATTTCTCTTTCCTCGCAAAAATTATAAGTCTTACCTTAAAGGCAAAAATAAAGTTTTTTAAAAACGATATTTATGAAAAATCAACAAGACTGAAATTAAATTTTGGACATACATTCGCACACTCTATTGAAATGTCTATTAAATCAAAAGACGATGAGCTTTTAAGGCATGGTGAAGCGGTAGGTTTAGGAATGTTGTGTGAATTGTATTATCACGATGGTTTTTCTAAGAAATATCAACATTTAAAAAAAGTGCTTAAAAAATTTAATTTACCTATCCAACTAAATAAATTTGTAAAAAAAGAAAAGAAAGATTTTATAAAAAATCAAATTTATAAATTTTTGTTTTTAGACAAAAAAAAAATTACTATTTACCCAAGATTTATACAAATTAATACATATGGTAATGCTGTTATTAAAGAGATGAAAAATAATGCTAAAATCCTAAAAACAATTGAGGAGGTTTTATTTTAATAATTTGACAAGAAAAATCTCATATATAATTTTTTCAATTTTAAAATATTTAGACAAATTATTTGTTCTAATATTTAAAAGAAGCTTTTTAATATGGTTCTCTGATTTTATAAGTAAAGAAATGTATCAATCTTTATTAATTAATAATAAAAAAATCAGATTTTTTGTTCCAAATCAAATTGTAAAATGGAGAATAGATACTTTTTTTTCAAAAGAACCAGACACTCTCAAATGGATAAGAAATTTTAGTGATAAAAATCAAATTATTTTTTGGGATATAGGTTCTAATATTGGTTTATATTCAATATATGCTGCTTTATTCCACGACAATATCCTAGTTACAAGTTTTGAGCCATCAACCAGTAATCTAAGAATTTTAAGTAGAAATATTTCTATTAATAATCTACATGATAAAATTTTAATTTCCCAATTTCCATTAAATGATCAAAAAAATTCTTTTTTAGAGATGAATGAGTCCGAGTTTATAGAGGGTTGGTCAATGAATTCATTTGGACAAAAAAGGGATTTTGAAGGAAATATCTTTTATCCAAAACAAACTTATAAAGTTTATGGAACCAGCATAGATTATCTTATTGAAACTAATATTGTAAAAGTTCCAAACTTTATTAAAATTGATGTTGACGGTCTCGAACATAAAATACTTATGGGTGGAAAAGCATTATTAAAAAATACAAAATTAAGGAGTTTATTAGTTGAAATAAACGAGGGATATAAAGAGCAATTTGATAATCTAATTGAAATTATGAAGACTAACAATTTTGTAATAAAAGAAAAGGTTAAAGCAGATATTGCTGATGAAAAAAAATTTAAAAATTTATATAATTATATCTTTGTAAGAAATGAAAATTAAAGTCATAGATAATTTTTTGAAAGAGGAGGATCTCAATAAACTTGAGTCTATCAAATTAAATAAAGTTAACAGTGATGATATTAAAGTTTATCACAATGCAATTGATAGAGGATCAAATATTCTTTCCAATGATGTACTTGATGAAGGATTCATTAAAAAACTTCACGAAAATTATCATGATAAAGCTATAAATTTATTAAAAGAATTATTTCCAGAAAAAGTAAATTTATATGAGTACTCAGAATTTCATATAATTGAAACAGGTCAAAATTATAAGTTCCCCATTCATGACGATATACCTGATAAACTTTTAAGTGGTGTGATTTATATAAGACCAGAAAAAAATACTGGAACAATATTTTATGAAAATAGAAATGGTGATGGAAAAAATGAAATTAAATGGAAAAAAAATAGAGCAGTCTTTTTTGCTAGAAGTGAAAGGAATTCTTGGCATTCCTACCAAGGAGATGGTAGGTCTAATAGATTGGCCTTAGTATATAATTTAATGACAAATAGAAATAAGCTTAAAGAGGTTTACAAAATTGAGAAAAGAAATTACTTTATTGGAATGTTAAGATATAAGGTTAATCCATATGTTTTTAAATACTTTCGTTTTCTTTTCTAAAGAGGATAATTTATAAATGTCAGATATTAATTTTTTAAAAGACTACTTTAATAATTTAAAGAAGTTAATAGACAATGAAAAATATTTTGAAAATCTTGTTAAAGTAAAAGATATTTTAAAAAAAACTCATTCAGAAGGAAAAAAGACAATGATATTTGGTAATGGTGGTAGTGCTGCAATCGCTAGCCATTTCAGTGTAGATTTAACAAAAAATGCTAAGGTGAGATGTACGAATTATAATGAGTCTGATCTTTTAACCTGTTTCTCAAATGATTACGGATATGAACGTTGGGTTGAAAAAGCAATAGAATATTATGCTGATGAAGGAGACACATTAATATTAATTTCAGCTGGAGGAAATTCACCTAACATGACAAATGGTGCTAAACATGCTAAAATTAAAAAAATTAAAAACATTATTACTTTCACTGGAAATGAAAAAAATAATAATCTTTCAAAATTAGGTAATATTAATTTTTGGGTTAATAGCAAAGCATACAATCACATAGAAAATGTTCATCAAATTCTGCTACTTTCCTTAGTGGATCTAATTATTGGAAAAACAGAATATCCCCCTAATTAAACTAAAAAATTGAAAACAAATAACTCTTTTTTAAAAAGTTACAAAAACTTAAAAGTTTTAGTTACTGGATCAACAGGTTTTAAAGGTGCCTGGTTGTGCAATTGGTTAATTTTGCTTGGCTCAAAAGTTGTGGGAGTTGGTTTAAAGCCTGAAAAAGACTCAATCATATTCAATTCATTAAATTTAAACAAAAGAATTAAACAA
>MDTA01219852.1_pt1 | contig 12848 bp, 10 predicted proteins | sample 811151 | NCBI WGS metagenome assembly MDTA01 (sample SAMN05326648, study PRJNA326480) | marine metagenome | isolation source: seawater | place: Indian Ocean: South | collected 2010
TTAGTGATTTTTTTTATGTTATCTGCTATGACTTTTGCAGCTTTTTTAACTAAGTACTCACTATCTTTACTGTGATATTTTAATTCAATTTCTTTAATATCAGCAGGAGAGACATCGGGATACGAAAACATTACAGTCATTACTAATTAAAATTAATATCATAGATATGGGAAAATGATGATCTAATAATTTGTTTGATTATATTATCACTATCATTATATTTTCGAATTGATATGTCATCATAATTCTCCTTTTTAAATGCATAGATGTTAGATATATTATCAATTAATCCTAGTTTTTTTGCTTCTATTCCAGTGTAGAAAAGCCCTGAGAAGATTTCATCATTATTTGATATTAATTTAGAATTTCTGCTGCTTTGAAGATCAGAGATAAATTGCTGATGAATTTGATCAGTAACTTTTTTAACATGATTATACTGATCTGATGTTAGTTCATAAAAAGGATCAAGTATAAGTTTATTATTTCCAGAATAAATAGTCCTTGATTTAATCCCTAACTTATTAAAGAAGCTTCTAACGTCGTAGCTATCAAGTCTTACACCTATTGAACCAACTATACTTGTTTCGGAAGCTATAATTTCATCTGCTCCCATTGCTATATAATATCCACCGGATGCACCTACATCTTCAATAATTGAATATATTTTTTTATCACCTTTAGTTCTAATTTTTACAATTTCATCATATATAATTTTAGATTGTGTTGCACTTCCCCCACCACTGTTTATTTTTATAAAGATCACTTTACATTGCTCATTAGATTCAGCCTGTTGAAGTAATGGGATAATTTTTGATGCACTTGCTTCTGTGTCAGATGAAATCATACCATCTATTTCTATAACGGCAATGTGTGGTTCTGAATAGTTTAGACTAGAAGACATTGGAGCTATGAATAATAGAGATAGCACCAGTAGGATTATTACTACTCTAAATGCAATCTTATTTCTATAGTCCCTTTTTCTTTCAGCTAAAAGTGATTCTACAATACTATTTAATGCTTTATCTTCACTCATTATTATTCTCTAATAATGATAATACTTCTTTTAAATCATTTGGTAAATCTAATTTAAATTCATATTTCTTATCAAATTTGAATGAAATATAGTGAGAATGCAAAAACATTCTTTTTATCATATGATTTTTATGGTTTTTACCATTTTTGATACCATATTTATCATCACCAAGAACTGGATGTCCAATAGAATTTGCATGAAGACGAATCTGATGTGTTCTGCCTGTTCCAAGATCAACTTCTACTAATGTAAATTTATTATATTTTTTTATAACCTTAAAGATAGTTGATGATTCTTTTCCATGATTTTTAGAAATAGACATTTTTTTGTTTTTAGTATCCTTAAATATTTTTGTATTTACATTTATTGTATTTTTATCTAGAACACCATGTAAAAGTGCTAAATATTTTTTTGTAAACTTTCCCTCCATCATTTGTTTACCAAAAAAAGATGATGTTTTATAATTTTTTGCAATTAATAAACATCCTGAAGTTTTCATATCAAGTCTATGAACTAAAGAGAGTGTCTTACAATCTTTCAATTTTTTTAATGATGATAAAAAATCAAATTTCTGATTTGTCCCAGAATGTACAGCAATTCCGTATGGCTTATTTAATAAGATAAAATTTTTATTTTCGTGATGAATATATTTCTCTGGATCCATTGTCATTTTTTTATCAATAATCTCTGATGGGGTTAAATTCGGCGGTATCCTGATAATGTCCCCACATTTTATACGGTATAATTGATTTGATCTTTTTTTGTTAACCCTTACTTGTCCACTTCTTATTAGCTTATAAATAAGACTCCTCGGGAGTTTCTTTAGTGTTTTAAGTATATAATTATCAAGTCTTTGTCCCTCTTCCAAGGTACTTATTTTGAATAAATTAGGCTTTACATTCATTAAGTCAGTCATTATACGTTGATGATATCATCAATCATTGCTATATTAGTGCTTTAGAAAGTTCAAATATTGATATAAGCAAATTTTATAAGAACTAAAAAATATATAGATAGCGCCAATAAAGAATATAATTCATGCGCACAAAGAGAAAATAGAATGATCACAAGGATTCATAATGAAAAAAATTTTACTGAATGCCTCTCAGAGAGAAGAAGTGAGGCTTGCTGTCGTAGAGGACAACAAATTAATAGATTTAGATATAGATTATCCATCCAGGAACATAAAGACCAATATATACAAAGGTATAATATCTAGAGTAGAACCAAGCCTAGAAGCAGCTTTTATAAATTTTGGAAGGTCCAGACACGGTTTTCTACCATTCAAAGAAATATCTCCTGAGATATTTTCTAATTCAAATAAAACATCTAAAGATTGTCTAGAGTCAGGAAAAGAGATAATTGTACAGGTTGATAAAGAAGAAAGGGGCAACAAAGGTGCGGCTCTAACAACTTATCTTAGTTTGGCTGGGAAATATCTAGTTTTACTTCCAAAAAACCCCTCAACGGGCGGAATTTCAAGAAGAATTGAAGGAGAAAGTAGAAATAAGGCTAGGAAACTTATGGATAGCCTAGAAATACCTGATGGCATGAGCGTGATTCTGAGAACATCAAGCTTAGAGGCTTCCAACGATTCAGTTAAGTGGGATATGGATTATCTTATTCAAATTTATGAATCTGTCCTTGAAACATCAGTCCAACAGAGTGCACCTTTTCTTATATATCAAGAGAGTAGTATGATGGCTCGCCTCATAAGAGATTATTGTGATGAGAGTGTCAGTGAGCTTCACATTGATGATAAAAAGTTCTTTGATAGTTTTATTGGTGCTAAAAAACTATTTATGCCACATCATGATATAAAATGCGAGCATCATCCGGATCTGACACCAATATTTAGTAAACACAAGATAGAAAAACAGGTTCAAACTGTATACCGTAGGAATATAAATCTCCCATCTGGTGGAAATATTGTAATAGATTCTACAGAGGCGCTTGTAAGCATTGATGTGAATTCGGCAAAATCAACTAAGGGGAGTGATATTGAAGAAACTGCTCTTAATACGAATCTTGAAGCAGCAGTTGAAATTCTGACACAATTAAAACTAAGAGACATTGGAGGTTTAGTTGTAATTGATTTCATAGATATGATGTCCATTAATTCACAAAAAACTGTGATGCGAAAAGTTGCGGAATATGCCAAAAAAGATAAAGCAAAAATTCAGTTTAATAGAATATCAAAATTTGGACTCATGGAGTTATCAAGACAAAAATTAAAGTCCTCAATAATACAAAATAATTATGAAAACTGCCCCACATGCGGAGGAACTGGCCAGATCAAATCATTATCATCTCTGGCAATATCCTTACTTAGAATTATTGAAGAGGAGGCTATGAATGCAAAAGAAAAACAAACAGTCTATTTACCTGTAAGATTAGCTACATTTCTTTTAAATGAGAAGAAAGAGACGATTCAAAATATAGAATCTAGACATAAAGTCTCAATTAAAATAGTTCCGGATCCAGACTTAGATACATCAAGTTATGAAATAGATAATGAGGGATTGAATGAGTCAGAGTTTAAAGAAAAAATTAAAAATAACAAAAATACTAACAAAACAATCAATTCTAAAATTATTAAAGAAAAAGAAATAGCGATGATGACAGCTGTTAAACCAAAAACATCTCCACCAAAGCCAAGACAAAGAAGAGATGGACTAGATATTAGTAAAAAAGATAATATATTTAAAAGAATCTATCAGATGTTTTTTGGGAAAAATGAGGAAGAAAAAAAGACAGACAATCCTAAAAGATACTATAATAAAAACAAACGATACAATAGAAACTATAAATATAATAGATATAAAAATAATAGAAGGAATTTTTCAAGAAACAGCAGAACTAAAAATAATTAGAAATAATGATTAAAATTTTGCTTAGACTGCTCGTAGCTATCATATTTATTTCATCATTATACTTGATTTACTTCAATAAAAATTTCTCGAGCATTGAGCAACTTTTATATAAAAGATCTATTTCTGTAAAAATATTAAATTTACCTGAGATATTGCTAGAGTTAAAAGAAGAGAATGTAGGTTTTCAATATGACCTTTTAAATCATTATCTAGATAAAAAAAATTTAAAAGGGACCTATTCAGATTCAAACTATAATTTTGATATTGAAATAGATATTTCGTCTGATGTTTGTGCTAAATGTATATTGATTAATCAGGATGACTTATTACTAGTAAGTGGTCCCGCACTTGATAGTGGCGATGTTGAAATAATAGATGATTTTAAAAATATTTTAATACCTTCCTCCATAAAAGAAAAGTTTACAGTATCTTACGCTGACATCGATATTGATGAAGTAATGTATAATCTTAACAATGGTCTTATCGCACAAACTGTTGTCACTAGAAATACTTATCTTTTTTATAAGAAATATTACTCTTATTTAAAGATACAAGATAATTTAGGATTAATTAATCTTGTCTGGAAGTTTCCTTATGATGATGGAAGTATTATTGATGATGTTAATGATTATCTTTTACTAGAAGATACTCAAGATTTTATTACAGATCTTAAAGATAAATACTACTCAAGTAATACTATAACATCACATATATTCACAGGATCACGTATTTTTATTTCAGATATGATTAACAAACTTCCAAAATACGAGGATCTATTCAAATACAATGCAAATAAATATAATTTAGATTGGAAGTTATTAGCTGCGATCTCATATCAGGAATCTAAATGGAATAATAATGCGGTTTCACCTACAGGTGTGAAAGGACTTATGATGTTGACAAAGAATACAGCAAATATGTTGAATGTTAATAGATTGATTCCTGAAGAAAGCATTGATGGAGCAACGAGATACTTAGATAAATTGAAAAATATATTTAATGAGTATCAGGAAGACATGCGTATTAATCTCATGTTGGCAGCGTATAATCTAGGTCCTGGTCATGTACAAGATATTATACATCTTGCCAAAGGAAATAATATTCAAATACAAGAGTGGAAAATATTAAAAGAGTATTTATTAAAATTGCATAAGAAAAAATATTATAAAGATATGAAATTTGGATATGCAAGGGGCTGGGAAGCTGTACAATATGTTAAAAATGTAAAACAATATTATGATATACTTTCTTTCTTAGAGACAACAGATAATCTTAACAATGATATACTAAATGAGGTGCCTGATACATTATGACAAATATAGAAATTATAAATGAAGCATTTGCAAAGGGATTTGAAAATACTGATAAAAAGGTGATTTCAGAAGCTGTAAATCAGACTTTATCAGATTTAGATCAGGGACTTATAAGAGTGTCTGAAAATAACAATGGAGAATGGGTAGTTAATGAATGGATTAAAAAGGCGATATTATTATCTTTTAGATTAAATGATAATAAGTGCATCGATATGAATTATACTAAATATTATGACAAAGTTGATTCAAAGTTTATACACACTACAGAAGAATACTTAAAAGAGAAAAATATAAGGATTGTTCCTCAAGCTATCGCAAGGTATGGATCATTCATAGATAATAATGTAGTTCTTATGCCTTCCTTTGTGAATATAGGTGCATATGTGGGGTCAGGCACGATGGTTGATACATGGGCAACAGTAGGCTCTTGCGCACAAATTGGTAAAAATGTACACCTATCGGGCGGAGTAGGTATTGGTGGGGTCTTAGAACCTCTACAAGCATCACCAACTGTTATAGAAGACAATTGTTTTATAGGAGCAAGATCTGAAGTGGTCGAAGGTGTTATTGTTAGAAAAAACTCTGTAATTTCAATGGGTGTCTTTATTGGGAAAAGTACAAAGATTTATGATAGAGAAACTAAAACAGTTTCCTATGGGGAAGTACCAGAAGGTTCCGTTGTTGTTTCTGGCTCACTTCCATCTAAAGATCAAACCTGTAATTTGTATTGTGCTGTAATTGTAAAAAAAGTTGATGAGAAAACACTAAGTAAAGTTGGTATTAATGAAATACTTAGAGAAGCTTGATTGCTTCGACTTCTGAAATTATTTTGATTTTAAATTTCAATGCTTTATCTTTTTTGCTACCGGGATTATCGCCACATATAAGAATATCTGTATTTTTAGTAACACTAGAATTAACTTTATAACCTAAAGTTTCTAATTTATTTGTTAATTCAGAACGAGAAATTGATTTAAGTGAGCCAGTAATAACAATAGATACATTTTTATCTAATGACTTTTTATAAACTAACTTTAGGCCATTTTTTAGAAGACTTTTTATATTAAGTAGATTATCTTTATCAGAGAGATAATTAATGATGTTATCAGCTACGATTGGTCCAATATCACTAACTTGAATCAAATCATCTATACTACAATTTATAAGTGATGTAACATCTGAAAATTTTCTCGCTAATGATTTAGATGAGGCTTCTCCAACTTCTTTAATTCCTAGTGCATAAATAAATTTATCAAAGTTAATTCTTTTTGATTTTTCTATAGAATTAAGATAATTACTTATTGACTTATCGCCTACTCTGTCTAGTTTTTTAAAATCATTTTCTGAAAGACTATAGAGATCTGTGCTCTGACATATAATTTTCTTTGCTACTAACTCTTTTATGATCTGATCACCAATACCATTTATATTTGCACCTTTTCTAGAGATAAAATGAATAATACTTTGTTCGATTTGAGGTAGGCATTTTTTTGCATTTAAACACTTATATGCTATTTGACCATCAATTTTTTTCAAAATACTATTACAACTAGGGCAGTATTTAGGTTTATTAATTTTCTTTGTTTTATTTCTTTTATTAAAATCAACTCTATCAATATCAGGGATAACATCTCCAGCTCTTTTTACAAAAACATAATCCCCTATACGTATATCTTTTGATTCAATTTCAGAAAAATTATGGAGCGTTGCTCTTGATACATTTACTCCCCCAATATTAACTGTTTCTAATTCTGCTACAGGTGTGATAGTTCCAGTACGACCTACCTGAAATGTAACGTCACGAATTTTTGTAACTGCCTCCAATGACTTAAATTTATATGCTATCGCCCATTTAGGGTATTTTGAAGTAAATCCTATTTGCTTATATTTCGATAAATCATTAACTCTATAAACAAGTCCATCAATCTCATAAGGCATTGTATCCCTCTCTTTCATCATATTTTTAAAATAATCAAGTGATTCACTTAAATTATTTACTAATCGTGAATAATTATTAGTAGGTAGTCCAGACTTGTTGATTATCTCTATCATTTCATTATGAGTGGCTATATTTGTAAATATATTAGGGTTAGAAACACCATGTATAAATAACTTAAGTTTTCTTGATGCAGCTATAGTTGGATTTAATTGTCGTATGCTTCCTGCCGCTAAATTTCTAGGATTTGAATATGATTTTTCATTAGATTCCTCTAATTTAGAATTTATTTCCATAAAATCTCTCTTATCTATGAAAATTTCACCTCTCAAAGAGATATTATCGGGAATTCTACTATTTTCTAGTCTCATTGGTAAGGATTTTATTGTTTTAACATTTTCACTAACATCCTCTCCTATCATTCCATCACCACGAGTTACAGCGTTATAAAAAATTGAATTCTTATAATTAATACTTACAGCAAGTCCATCAAATTTAGGCTCTGCAAAAAGTACAGTATTGTTTACATTCATGGAAGAGCATAATTTATTATAAAAATCTTTAAATTCAGCTGAATCAGACGCATTAGATAATGAAAGCATTGGAACTTCATGATTAACCTTTTGGAATTGATCTAAAATTGTTGATCCAATTCTTTGGGTTGGTGAATCATTGGATATTATGGAAGGATTATCTTTTTCAATAAGCTTAAGTTCATTGTAAAGCTCATCAAATTCTGAATCACTAAGTTTAGGGTTATCATATGTATGATATAACAAGTTATTCTCATTGATTATTTTAATTAGATCAATGTATCTTTGTATGATTTTTTTATTACTAGACATCAACTAGATGTAGATTGATTACTATCTTTTGTCATTTGCAAAGCATCATCAACATTGACAGAGACTAATTTTGAAACTCCAGCTTCTCTCATAGTTACGCCAGATAAGATATCTGCGATTTTCATAGTTGATTTATTATGTGTAATAAATATGAATTGTACAGTTTGTGACATTTCTTTTACTATGTTACAAAATCTCTCATTATTTGCTTCATCAAGTGGTGCATCAACTTCATCTAGTAAACAGAATGGAGCAGGATTAATTCTAAAAATAGAAAATACAAATGCTATGCCAGTACCTGCTTTTTCACCTCCAGAAAGTAAATTTAGATTTTTTACAAGCTTTCCAGGTGGTTTTGCCATTATATTCACTCCTGTATTTAATAAATCATTGTCTGTCAATTCAAGATATGCTTTACCGCCACCAAATATTTTTGGAAAGAAGTATTCTAAATTTTTATTTATACTATCAAAAGTATCTTTGAATTTAGATTTCGTTTCTTGATCAATTTTTTTGATTGCAGATTCTAATGTTTCAACAGACTTAAATAGATCCTCACTTTGTTTATCAAGATATGTTTTTCTGTCTTTGTGCTCTTCTAGTTCACTAATTGCGGCTAAATTAATTGCCCCTAGCTTATCTATTTTTGATTTTATGATTACTAATTCTTTTTCATCTTTATTAACATCAGAGTCAGATGATTTTTTAATGGAATCTAATATCTTATTTTTATCATATTCCGAGTTTTCAATGAGAGAAGATTTATTAGTTTTAATTTCAGTAATCTTGATATTAGTATCATTAATAACTTTGATTTGTTCATTTTGATCAACTGTTAATAAACTAATTACACCCTCTTTATCTTTGATATCTTTATCAATTATTTCAATTTTATTTTTTGATTCTGTGAGTTGATTGTCTTTATTTTTCTTTTTATTGAGGAATTCATTTAGTTTTACTCGAGCAGCTTTATCTAAATCAGTAGGCTTGTCAGTATTATTTAAAAGATCCATTTTTTTATGTTTCAACACATTTATTTGAGCCTCAAATCGAGTTAGATTTTCATCATAAGATGAGAGTTCTGTGTTTAGAGTAGTAATTTTTACATTTATATCATTTGTCTTAGATGTAAATTCAGTTAATTTCCATTCTGATTTATCATGTGCTTGTTTCAAATCTATTTTCTCTTTTTCTAATATGTTTTGCTTTTTCCCAAATGTCTGCAGTTTTTGATTATATTCAACTAACACAGTTTCTGATTTAAGAATTTTATCTTTATAAGTTTTAATATTATTGTTAATGTCTTTAATCTGTTGTGTAATAGATTTATTATTTTCCTTGATCTTAATCACAATATTTTTTACTTTATCTATTAATTTATCTAGAGTAGATGATAAGAATTTGACCTTTTGCTTTGGTAAATCACTTACAGTGCGATCTAAATCAATCTTAAAATTAATTATTTCTTTTTGAAACTGTTCAGATGAATCTAATAAATCAATTTGAATATTGGATGATTCTTTATTTTCCCCTGCATTGTTATACTGTATTAATCTTTTTTCTAAATTTTTAATATTTTCTATATATGACTCAATCCTTGATTTTTCTAATTCAATCATTTTTTCTAATTCTAGTTTATCAGCAAGAAATAGATTAAAGGTAGATTGCCAATTTTGTAACGCAAACATTGTATCCTTTTTATCTTGATCACATTTTTTTATTTCATTTTCGATTTGTTTTTTATCTTTCTCGTATTTGTTTATAGAGTCACTGTTTTCTTTTCTTTTTTTCTTCAATCCATCTACCTGTTTCTGATTTTTTTCAATATCATTATTAATATCATCTATTACATTTTTATTGGTTGACTCAATCTGCTGTGTATATTCAATATCTTTTTCTGATCTAGCTATTTCAGCTGCGATATGAAAAGATTCAGCTTGTAGTTTATTATATTTATCATTCTCAGAATCTCTTGATAGTCTTTGTTTTTCAATCTCACTAGTCACTTCTGTTAGCTTTGTATCAATTTTATCTTTTTCAATTTGTTGACTATGCTTGCTATTTTCAATCTCATCCAATTCAGAATCAAAGTTAATAATTTTCTTAGCGATAATATCCACTCTTAATGTTTCTTCAATTTTTTTAAGATCCTTATATTTTTCAGCGTCATTCGCTTGTTTTTGTAATCTTGTTAATGATGCATTTATTTCCTTCATGATATCATTTAGTCTGCTAAGGTTTTCTCGAGTATGTTTAAGCCTAAGCTCAGTTTCTCGTCGTTTTTCCTTATATTTACTTATTCCTGCAGCTTCCTCCAAATATGTTCTTAACTCATCTGGTTTTGATTCGATAATCTTAGAAATCATCCCTTGTTCGATAATTGCGTAACTTCTAGGGCCTAATCCAGTTCCAAGAAAAACCTCCCTTATGTCTTTTCTTCTGCACCTCGTATTATTTAGAAAATAATTTGATGATCCATCTCTATTAGCCTCTCTTCTGATAAGAATTTCATTGAATTGGGCAAATTTTGAATCACTTTTTCCCATAGAATTGTCAAATAGCAGTTCTATGCTTGCATGACTCACTTCAGATCTAGATGATGAACCTGAAAATATTACATCATCCATAGTTTCACCTCTGAGATTTCTTGCTGAAGATTCGCCCATGACCCAACGAATGGCATCAATAATATTTGATTTCCCACACCCATTTGGACCTACAATGCCTGTGAGATTACTTGGAAAATTAAGTGATGTGGAATCAACAAATGTCTTAAAGCCCGATAGTTTTATTCTAGATAATCTCATTTGATGATTTTAAATTATAATATGTTATTTTGTATTATACTATAATTTGATTTTACAATTATGCAGAAAGATATATTAGAAACATTCATTAATCCTCAAAAAAAAGACGATTATCTTATTTCAATGGATATTCCTGAATTTACCTGTATTTGCCCGCTTACCTCTCAACCTGATTTTGCAGAGTTTAATATAGAATATATACCTGATAAGCTTTGTGTTGAATTAAAGTCTCTCAAACTATATATGGGATCATATAGAGAAATTGGGGCATTTCATGAAGACGTTACCAACATGATATGTAATGACATAAACAAATTGATTATGCCTCGGTACCTCATAATAAATGCGTACTGGAAAGTTAGAGGTGGCATTACAACAACGGTTACTGTAAAGAAAATAAAAAGTGGTTGGAAGGATAAAAATAAACTCGCTCAATAAAATAATACTATTCTTTATCTTAATTATCCCCTTCAGTACTATGGCTGAAGATTACTTCCCTGGTGACGTCGTTCTCGTCCCTCTTAGTGAAAAAGAGAGGGAATATGATTTTTATTACCAAAATAATATTATTACTAAGATTATAGAAAAAAATAGTCCATATCTTTTATTTGGTATTCCATATGGAACCAAACCAGGTATAAGATATTTTACATTAAAATCAGGGGAAAAAATTAAAAATATCAAGATAAAAATTAATGATAAAGAATTTAATACCCAATATATCAACTTTAAGAAAAATAATAGTAAGAAAGTAAAAATTGACTATGAACGAATAATAGAAGAGAAGAATAAAATAGTTTCTGCAAGAAAAATTAAATTTAATCATTACCCTGACTATAAATTTGTAACTCCAACTAAAGGTATAGTTACTGGTACATATGGGACCAAAAGATTTTATAATGGAAAGGAAGGCAGGTATCATAATGGACATGATATTGCTGCAGCAATTGGCACAAAAATTATTGCTCCATCATCAGGAAAAGTAATATTAACAGGAGATTACTATTATAATGGTAAATTTGTGATGATAAATCATGGTAATAACCTAATTAGCATATATCTTCATATGGATAAAATTACCGTTAATATAGGTGATCTAGTAAACAAATCCCAAATGCTAGGCACTGTAGGTAATACGGGAAGATCAACAGGGCCACATTTACATTGGTCGGTAATGTTAAATAATACTTATGTGGATCCGCTTTCTCTTGTAAATGATTAATCCTATGGGCTTGATGTGGGATTGAATTAGTAGGATAATATATTGGTAAATAATTATGGAGGGGTATTTTATGCCACAATATGTAATAGAAAGAGAGATTGCGGGTGCGGGAGACTTAACAGCTGATGATCTTAAAGGTATTTCCCAAAAATCATGTGGGATTTTAAAAGATATGGGTACTGGAATCGAATGGGTACAAAGTTATGTAACTGGCGATAAAGTATACTGTGTATACAATGCTGATAATGAGGATCTAATCAAGGAGCATGCTAATACAGGTGGGTTTCCGGCTAACAGCATATCTGAAGTAAAGAATATTATAAGTCCTAAAACTGCTGAATAATATTATCTAGAGACTAAGAACCCATAGTATATGGGTTCTTTTCTTTTCTAAAAACTAGTTTTATAGGTACACCGGATAAGCCTAATTCGTTAGAAAAATAATTAACTAAATACTTTCTATATGAATCTGGAATTTTATCAGTTTGATTGCCGTGTATTGATATCGATAAGTCATTGCTTTTATTCTGCTTAGCAAACTTAAGCTTTATAGGTTTATTCAAGCTATTTTTTAAAGGATGTTTATTACATGCATCGTTGAGAATTTTTGTTAATCTTGATGGCCTATACTCTTGATTAAGGTTTTTAGATAAATCTCTTATATTGAATAATAATTTTCTAATGTTTCGATTTTGGATCGCTGATATGTATATGATAGATGTTCCAAACAGAATATTTGAAAAATAGTCTATTTTATTTTTAAGAGATTTATAATCCTGTTTAGTAATAAGGTCTATCTTATTAATAACAAGTATAAAA
>MDTA01006237.1_pt1 | contig 12845 bp, 12 predicted proteins | sample 811151 | NCBI WGS metagenome assembly MDTA01 (sample SAMN05326648, study PRJNA326480) | marine metagenome | isolation source: seawater | place: Indian Ocean: South | collected 2010
GCACCCGCCATGCCCGCTTCCCCGTCATCGGTCAGTCGCTGGATGATGTTCGGGGAGTTCTTGATCTCCGGCGTCTCGCCGAACCCATCGCCCGTGGCGAACTGCGTGAGGATTCCTGGCTGGAGCCCTATCTGATGCCTGCGGAGACGGTGCTGGAGACCAGCAATCTGGCTGATCTGCTGGCGATCATCCGTTCAGGAAACCCGCTGCTGCTCGTGGTGGATGAGCACGGGGGAACGGAGGGGCTTGTCACTGCTGCCGATCTCACTGGAGAAATCGTCGGTGATGAACCGGACGATGAAACGGATGAACCGGACCTGTTGCCGGTGGAGGACCATCCCGGCACCTGGCTTGTGGCTGGTGATCTGGAGATTGTTGAGCTGAATCGTCAGCTGCAGCTGGACCTTCCCGAAGCCAGTGACCACCACACCCTGGCTGGATTCCTGTTGGAACGGCTTCAGCACATCCCTTCACCCGGTGAGGCGTTGCGTCACCACAACATTCAGTTCGAGATCGTCGCCATGGCCGGACCTCGCATCGTGCGGGTCCTTCTGGTGTTGATTGAAGAGCCGGATGCCCCGACAGAGGCCCCCAATCCTGAACAGGGATTGGTGTAATTCACTCCGCTTCGCATTGATCACCGATAATCAGCCGGTTCGCGCAGTCCCACTGATGACCGACGCCATGGTTCCGGTGAAGGTCGGCGTGATCGGAATCGGCAACATGGGCTGGCACCACGCGCGCGTGCTCAGTCTCCTCAAGGATGCTGATCTGGTGGGGGTTGCGGACCCCGATTCTCAACGTGGGGCACTGGCAACTGAGCAGTTCGGATGTCGCTGGTTCTCCGACTACCGCAGCATGCTCGATGAGGTTGAGGCAGTGTGCATCGCGGTTCCGACGATGCTGCATCACTCCGTCGGTCTGGCTTGCCTCGAGGCTGGTTCACACGTGCTGATCGAGAAGCCGATTGCTGCGAGCCAGGAGGAGGCTGCTGCTCTGATCGACGCTGCCAGCAGGGTGGGTCGTTTGCTTCAGGTGGGTCATATCGAGCGTTTCAATCCCGCGTTCCGTGAACTCACCAAGGTGGTGGCGAACGAAGAGGTGGTGGTGCTTGAAGCGCGTCGCCACAGCCCTCACGCCGATCGCGCCAATGATGTGTCGGTGGTGCTGGATCTGATGATCCATGATCTCGATCTGGTGCTTGAGCTGGCCAGTTCTTCAGTCGTGCATCTGGCGGCGGCCGGCGGTCGAAGCTCGGAGGGTCCAATTGATTACGTGAACGCCACGCTCGGTTTTGAAAACGGCGTGGTGGCCAGTCTCACGGCCAGCAAGATGAGTCATCGCAAGATCCGGACGCTGAGTGCCCATTGCCGGGCCAGCCTGGTTGAGACCGACTTCCTCAATCACAACCTGCATATCCACCGCAGGGCCCATGAGTGGTATTCCGCCGACCATGGCGAGTTGCTGTATCGCAACGACGGCTTCATCGAGGAGGTGAGCACCACCTCGATCGAGCCCCTCTATGCCGAACTGGAACACTTCTTGCAGTGTGTGCGAGGCAGGGAGACGCCTGCCGTCGACGGTCAGCAGGCCTCCAGGGCCTTGCGTCTCGCTGATCTGATCGAGCAGGCCGTTGAGCAGCCGGGTGTCGGGGTTCCGATTGAGACTCCCATCTGAGCGGAATCAGCTCAGTCCTTCCTGATCAGCCAGTTCACGCAACGCTTCGATCTGCCACTGCCGGCATTCGGCAGGGGACGATCGGTAGAACTGCTCCCAGGCAGCGGCCTTGTGCTGGGAATACTCAGCCGTGTTCTGATCCGGATGGCGATTTCTCCACCCCACCCTCACGGCATGGCCGATGACCACGTCCAGAGCGATGTCGTCGTCGAAGCGCATGTCCGGGTTGGCGGTGGCAAAGGCCATCAGTGAGAGCAGGCTTTCCGTGCAGAGCTGCCGGTATTCGGGAGCTCCAATGCGACTGAGCAGATGCTCCACCTGAATCGCGAAGTTGCGTTCTCCAGGAGTCTTCTCCCGCAGCAGGGCGCTGGTCAGACGGTTGCGGCGTTCCAGCTTGTCGCCGATGACCAGCCCACGGCAGTGGTGAAGCAGCGACCAGATCCCTGCATAGAACTCCTTGGGCACCTGCTGCAGCGAACCCAGGCGGATCCGGTGCTGAAGCCAGTCGCTGCCGCTGGGACTTTCATCCAGGGGTTCGGGGATGTTCCACTGCACTTTGCCGCTCAGGTGCAGCAGTTCCCGACGTTGCAGGGCCGCTCTGGCATGGTCAACGTCAGCCAGCACAGTGCGCAATCGCAGGCTGATGCGATGGGGTGGTTCATCGCACAGGGCTTCAAAGGCTTCGTCCTGGCTGCACTGTTGCTCTGCGGCCAGCTCTGAGGTCAGCAGCAGCAGCAGCTGTCCAAGCTGGAAGGTGAGTGAGCCTCTGATCATGTTCGGTTCACGCCTGGCGATGCCGTCGAGCGCCAGCAGCAATTCCTGCTGGAGCATTCGTTCACGGCCGTCAGTGCCGCAGGTGCGCTCGATCAGTGCGGCGATCGACTGACTCGACACAGGACTGGTCAGTCGCGAGTCGCTGCTGTAGTTCCTGCCGACCACGACCTGTTTCTGTCGGCTCAGAAGATCCGTGAGTGCATCCTCCAGCTGAGGATGGATCAGTCCCATGGCACCGGCGCAGCGTCTGGCGACGTTCCAGTCCTCCTGGCTGAGGCCGCGGCGGTAGATCTCCTGCAGCAGTGTGGCCAGCTCAACAGGTGTTCCCTTCGGCCCGCTGAGAATGGCTTGCGCACCCAGTCGTTGGGTCAACAGCTCCAGAACCTCCGCCTGTTCGCGCAGCGAATGGCTGCTCCACAGCCTCTGTCGCAGCTCTTCCAGCGGAATGTCATCCAGTTCCTGTTCCTGGGCCGCTGTCAGGTCGCTCAGATCAGTGGAGGCTTGCAGCAGCTCCGCGGCTTGTCCTGCTGGGTCGGGTTGTGGGGTGTTGACGATCTGGTCAGGGAGCGTCAGCCACTGGGCTCTGCTGGCGAGGGTCTCAAGATCTGCGAAATCAACAGCAACCCCTTCCACACTGCCGCTCTGCAGTTGTTGTGTGAGTTCGAGCAGCAGGGCCTCGTTCCTTTCCAGCAGGGTGGCCTGCACCGGGATCAGCAGCAGGGGAGCTCCCTGGCCCTGCCAATGCCGCTGCAGCAGATGCAGCTCGTTGACAATGCTCTCGACCAGCTGTCGCGGGTCATGGCTGAGAAAGAACGTGCCTTCCTCCAGCACAGCAGGTAAAAACGCCAGTTGTTGTTGACCCTGGCGATACAGGCGAGCCGTGACGGCTGTCTCGGGCCGGAGTGGTGGGTGGCCGCTGAGCCCCAGGGCAGGGTCGGCGCCGACGGTCCCGAGCCGTTCACACAAGGCTTCAGATGCCAGCACTGGCAGGTCTGAGGATTCCGGATCACTGATCGGCAGCCCAAGTTTCTGCAGTTTTTGCGCGACCGCCTCATTTTCTGGAACCAATGAGACCAGTACGGTCTCCGCTCCCAGCTTGGTGGCAAGTCGCCTTCCGCAAGGGTCAAGATCCTCGGCCGTGATCAGCCCATCCAGGAGCATCTCCCCAATCCAGGCCAGGCTCTGGGTCCAGAGCAGCGGCACATTGTCATTGGCGATGCGGCGTTGACTGCCAGGCTCCCGCCGTTCCAGCTCCAGCAGGTCGTCGGGGACGAGATACAACTCGGGGAACAGTCGCTCTCCGTCGCGCTCCACCTGCAGCACTTCCAACCGTTCACGCCAGACCCTGGCTTCGTCCCAGCGCTGCTCGAAACAGGCTGTGACCAATTCGTAGGCCAGGAACAGCGGCCATTCCGATTCGATTCCCTCGAAGGTGGCCAGTTCCTCTCGTTCATAGTGCAGACGGCTGATGTCTTCCACCACCGTCTGGTGACCATCTCGGCGAAAACGTTTGTAGCCGTAAGGACCTCCCAGCTCGCGCCTGATTCGCCTGTTGGTGCGCTCCACAAGCGCTGGATCCTCCACCGCCCACGCCGGGTAGCCGACCACCGACAGGCAGGCGCTGTCGACTTCCTTACTCGCCGATTCACGTGGGAGCAGTCCTGTCAGGGCACGTCTCAGGCGCACCACAGCACCGTGTGGGATCAGCACCTGCATGCTTCCGTCTCCGTGGGAAGCGAACAGGTCAACCCCATCAAGTGCTTCCAGAGCAGCCTTGGCCATTCCGATCGAACTGGCGTTGCGTTCCGGCAGTCCGTGATTGCCTTTGTCGCCCCGTTCCCAGATTCCGTAATCCGGAACCCTGTAGGCCCTGGCCACGTAATACACCAGGTTCTGAATGAAGGAGGCTTCGTGGCGGTTGTGGATGATGGCCAGGCCGCTGGCACTCAGCTGGGCCAGCTGCAACAGAAACAGTGAGCTGGCATCGAGCTGGAGATGGCCCCATGCGTCATCGGCAACCACCGGGGCTCCGCTGGCACTGTCGTATTTCGCATGCAGGGAATCCAGTGGATCGAGGCTGCTTTTGAAGCGCTCCACTTTCCCGGCCTGACGCATCATGGCGTTGAGCAATCCACGCATCAGGTCGATGACGCGTTGTTCCAGCTCCCAGCAGCGTTGACGGGTTCCGTGTTGACGGCGATGGGCGATGGCCAGACCCCAGACGCACTGAATCGAGTAGATGCAATCGCGGACCCAGGCGTCTCCATAGTTGCCATGCACGGTGTGAGCCGTGCTGGCCGGCAGCAAGCCACTGATCGGGTTCTGTCGCTGCAGCACCACACGCTCGATCGAGCGGTCGAGCTGGATCAGTCGCCGTGCTCGCAGCTGCTGCTCTTCAAGGGTCGGCTGCGAGATGACCATGGTGTCTAACGCGACCGCATCTAGATTCTCTCTTGCTGCGGACTCGCGGATGGAAGCACTCACGACCGGTCCGCGCGATCAACATCGCTGCCATGTTCTCGAGATCCCCGTTGACGCCTGCCGGGATGTGAGTGCAGCAGCCATCGGGCTGCATGCCGATGGTGGAGGTCAGATCGTCACGCTCAATGCTGAGATGACGATGACTGCGCGCAGCAATGTTGAGCTGGGCGATGTGATCCGAGCTGCTGATCTGGTGATTCCCGACGGCGCAGGCGTCGTTTGGGCGCTCGCTCGTCAGGGCGTCAAGGTGCAGCGCAGTCCAGGGATCGAGCTTGCCTGGTCATTGCTCAATTACGCAGCGGCCCATGGCTGGCGTGTCGCTCTGGTCGGTGCGTCTCCGCAAGTGATGGACAGGCTGTGTGACCGTCTCTCTCAACAGCTCCCGGCGCTGCGGCTGGACTTTGCAGAACACGGGTTCCAGGATGCCGCTGACTGGCCTGAGCTTGAGACCAGGCTGAGGCGCCTCAATCCTGATCTGGTTCTTGTGGCGCTGGGGGTGCCACTTCAGGAGATCTGGATTCAGAGAATGCGCGATCAGCTTCCAGGTCTCTGGATGGGCGTCGGCGGCAGCTTTGATGTCTGGTCAGGTTTGAAGCAACGCGCTCCAGGCTGGACCAGCCGCCTGCAACTGGAGTGGCTTTACAGGCTGTTGCAGGATCCGAAGCGCTGGAGGCGCTACCTCGCGCTGCCTCGATTCGCCTGGTCAGTGTTGACAAGCTCTAAACGACAGCGTTGAGCTGTTCAGCGGAAGCCCACGGATGCCTGCCAGACGAAGGCAAGCAGCAGGAAAAACAGAGGAATGATCGGGAGGATGTCGATCAGCGGACCGAAAGCCTGATAGGCCTCTGGAAGTTGTGCCAGCAGATCGAGGGAAAAAGCAGCCATCCCGGCGGAACACGGTCAGTGTGCGGACGCTACCACGTGTGATGGGCCGGAGACTCCTCATCCCAGGGAGCGAAATCCTCTGAAAAACAGCCGTCCCTGATCGCCTGGCCCATGGCCGTTGTGAAGCGGATCAGGTGAGTGAGGTTGTGCAGGCTGAGCAGAGTCAGTCCCAGCAGTTCGTCGCTGCGGATCAAATGGTGCAGATAGGAGCGACTGTGCTGTTGGCAGGCTTGACAAGGACAGCCTGCATCCAGGGGTGAATGGTCGTGTCGGAAACGGGCGTTGCGCAGATTCCAGCGCTCACCGTTGACGAGGGCCGTTCCGTGACGGCCGAGTCGGGTCGGCAGAACGCAGTCGAATAGATCGATGCCGTTGGCGACGGCAACACTCATTTCCCTCAGGGTGCCGATTCCCATCAGATAACGGGGACGGTCATCCGGCAGCAGCGGGGTCACCTGTCGCACGATTCGGTGCATGTCTTCAACGGGCTCGCCCACGCTGACTCCTCCGATGGCGATCCCAGGCAGATCGAATTCTGCGACCGCCCTGGCGCTGGCTTCCCGCAGGTGTGGGAAACAACCTCCCTGAACAATGCCGAATAGAGCCTGATCGGCTCGTTGGTGGGACGTCACGCAGCGCTCCAGCCAGGCGTGGGTTCGACGACTGGCCTCCTCCACATCGTTTTCGGTCGCTGGATAAGGAGGGCACTGATCGAAGGCCATGGCCACGTCCGCCCCCAGTGCCATCTGGATCTGCATCGATCGCTCCGGGGTGAGCAGGATGCGACTGCCGTTGCGTGGATTGCGGAAATCCACTCCCTGGTCGTCGATGCGATTGAGGTCGCCCAGGCTGAAGACCTGGAATCCACCGGAATCGGTGAGCATCGGCCCGTTCCAGCCCATGAATCGATGCAGTCCTCCAGCGGCCTCCACGATCGCTTCGCCGGGTTGCAGATGCAGGTGGTACGTGTTGGACAGCACCATCTGAGCGCCGGTGGTCGCCAGCTGATCCGTGCTGACCCCTTTCACGGTGGCCAGCGTCCCAACCGGCATGAACCGCGGTGTCTCGACTGCGCCGTGTGGGGTTGAGAACGTGCCGCAGCGCCCAGCCGTCTGCGAACAGTGAGCGCTGATCCTGAACTCGAACACGCGCATCTCCGCCCCAGCTCTGACCCTACGGTGGGTGAACCCCCTGATCTGCCTCGCTCTGCGGTCTGTCTCTCCTCCCTGGTTGCGTGATCTGGCAGGTGCCTGGGTGTTCTATTCGGTGCTGCCAGGTTGGCCATGGCCAGCGCCTCGCTTCCAGCGCATTGCCCGCTTTGGCCCCTGGATCGGCGCGGTGATCGGCGGGCTGATGGCAGTTCTCTGGCTCTTGCTCACTGCTCTGAACTGGCCACCTGTTGCGATTGCGCCTGTGGCGATGGCTCTGGGGATCTGGCTCACCGGTGGTCTGCACCTCGATGGCCTGATGGACACGGCCGATGGTCTGGCTGCCGGGAGCAGCCGTTGTCTGGAGGCGATGGATGACAGTCGTGTCGGGGCCAGTGGTGTTCAGGCTCTGGTCATCGTGCTGCTGCTCCAGTTTTCAGCGCTGCTGCAGCTCGGTGAGTTGGCTCCCGCTGCCCTGGTGATCTCATCGATTTTCGCGAGGGTCTCTCCGCTGTGGGCCATGGGGCGATTTCGTTATTTGCGCCCTGACGGCACGGCGGCGTTCCATCAAACGCATTGGTGTGGTTGGCGTGAAGGCACGCCGGCTCTGTGTCTGGTGGTGGTGTTGGAACTGCTCGTGGTGTCTCAGCAGCCAGCGCTGCTCATGGCTGTGATGGCGATGGTTGTGGTGGCATGCATTGCTGCGCTGCTTCCGGCTGAGTGGTTGGGCCGGCGCCTTGGCGGTCATACCGGCGACAGTTACGGCGCCACCCTGATGATCTGCGAAACGCTCACATTGCTCGGTTCAGCGTTGCTTGCTCCTGCTCTGTTTCCGGCAGCTTGAGCAGAAAGGCATTGCCCTTTGCCGGCAGCCCCTTGTCCAGGGTGTTGGGTTCGGTGTGCAGGCTCAGTGACCCACCGCGGTTTTCGGCCAGGCGGCGGGCGAGTGACAGCCCCAGGCCGGATCCTGGGCGGTCGATGCTGCTGCTTCCACGCTCTCCTTGCTGGAAGATGCGCTCGTGTTCGGTGACGGGGATGCTGGGGCCTGCGTCCCAGACGCAGATTGCATGGTTCAACAGCTTTAGGCCCAGTGCGCACCCTGGCGGGCTGTAGCGGAAGGCATTTTCAAGCAGGTTGGCCACGATTTCGGCCATGACGGCGTCGGCGGCCGGTCGAGCGGCCTTGGTCCATTCAGTCCAATGCTCAGGGCCATGCCAATGCCGGCTCTGCAGGGTCGCTGTAGCGGCTGCCCTCTGGATCAACGGTGTGAGCAGATCCGCCACGGTCAGGTCGGGTGCATCCACGGGAACTGGGGGCAGCAGCAGAGGGGTGGAGGCGTCGGCCTCCAGCCTGAGGTCTCCCTGACCGATTCGGTCAAGGGACTGCAGATAGCGGTCGAGCTGGTCCTGTTCCTGAATGAGGCTTTCCACCAGAGAGCGCTGCTGATCTTCCGGACCGATGCGTCGAAGCAGGAGTTGGGCGTAGGTGCGCAGAGCCGTCAACGGATTGCGCAGCTGATGCACCACCAGATTCAGCTGCTGACGTTGCTGGTGGAGCTGGTTGTGGAGGCGTTGGCGGTCTTGTTCGAGACCCAGGATGCATGCCAGCGTTTCGGCGCAGATCTGCAGCCGCGGGTCATGTTCAACGGGTCTGCCTGGTCGCGGTCGCTGTTCGGCACGCAGTACGCCCAGGAGCAGACTCTCGTGCCGGAGTGGGTACCAGCGTCGTTCCTGGGCCACGCTGCGCAGGCTGGGATCCTCGGCAATGGCTGGGGGCAGTGCTGAATCGATGGGCCATTGAGCCACAAGCGTCAGCGTGGGGGTGGAGCCCTGATCTCGATCGGTCACATACAGAGCAAGACGTGCCATGGCCGTGTCGACTGCCAGAGACTCCAGCTGTTGCTGCGCGAGTTCCAGGAACCGATCGGACAGTTGCATCAGCCGAACTGCCTCACTGAATACAGACGGAAGTGCGGTGCGGCATCCGAATTGCTTGCCAAATTAGGAAAAAGTCTTAAGATCGGAGATGCGACCGACAGCACGCCCCATGGGAGGCCGTGCTCCTTCGTTGCTCCAACTTGAGGTTGCACATTCCGTGCCACCAAGGTTACAGCAGAGGTTGATGAATCCCCTGTTGACGTCGACATTTCGTCGTTGTGAGCAATGGAGTGTGTCCCTTTGCGAGCCGGCTTTCCCCGGATTTCCGCAGTCCGAACGCTGATGACCTGATGTTCCCCGCGCGGGGTCAACAGGGCATTGCCTTGATCCAACGGCTCTGTTCAACAGCTCCCTTCAGTCCACCTCTCAGCTCCCGTCTGCGGGAGGCAACCCTCATGTCTAAGAAGCGCAAGCGGATTAGCCGCCGACGTCTTGCCGGCCAGCGTGTGCTGGCACATGTTTCCACGTTCCATCTGGAAACCGGTGAACACAAGCCCGTCACAGCGGCCCGTCGTTTCATTGCTGAAGGCGGTCTCGTTCCTCCCGCACTGTTGAATGTGCGCCGCAACGAGCACACCACGGACCGTTTCTTCTGGGGCGAAAAGGGTCTGTTCAGCGCTCAGTACGCGGAGGAAAACCATTTCCTTTTCCCTTCGCTGCGCACCATCGTCGACAGCGTCGGCGAAGAGGTCATTTTTGAAGGCCTTGAGCTCTCCTCCGACGATTGGGAGGAGATGGAAGAGTACGAATACGCCTTCGTCTGAAGCATGCAGGTCGAGGTCCTGGCCCGCTCATCGAAGCCAGGACCCGATGGATTCCTTCATGGCGTTTTGAGCTTCTTCAGGAATGCTGTGGCCGCCTGAAAAGGTTTTGAGACAGCACGGATTGGCGCCAGGGCTGAGTAACTCCAGAAGTTTGTTTGCAGCGGCAGCAGGCACAACATCGTCCTGCTGCCCGTGCAGCAGCAGGACGGGAGGCCGGCTCGCAGGGGGCTTCCAGCCAGGATGGGGGTAGCCGCTGCAGCTGATCACTCCTGCAAGCGGCAAGTTGCAGCCCACGTGCAGGGCCATGGCACCTCCCTGCGAGAAACCGATCAGGACTGTTCTGGACAACGGAATTTTCTCGAGGTCGAGTTCTTCAAGGCGATGGCACAACTGCTGTGTGGCCATGGGGACGGCCTGCCAGTCCGCTGGGAACAACCCATACCACTGGCGCCCATATCCAGCGGGGTGCGGTTCCGGTGCCTGCAATCCGATGCATTCCGCAGGCACAGGCGAAGCTGCCAACAACCCGTCGCCAACTGGCATCAGATCATTGGCGTCGGCGCCCCAGCCATGCAGAAGCACCAGGCGAATGCGTGCCGGTTCCAAACCGGCATGGATCACTGAATCGGGCATCAGGATGTTGTCCTGCTTCTGCGTAGGTTGGCCCAAGGTCTCCTTCCTGTGCTGCTGCCATGGCTCCCACTGCGCTTCTGAGCGTGTCCGACAAGCGCGGACTGGTGCCTCTTGCTGAGGCTCTGCACCACCGCTACGGCTATCAGCTGCTGTCCAGTGGTGGGACAGCCAAAGTTCTCCAGGAGGCTGGTCTGCCTGTGACGCCGGTGGCGGATCACACCGGTGCTCCTGAGATTCTCGGGGGCCGTGTGAAGACTCTGCATCCGAGAATCCACGGCGGCATCCTCGCCCGGCGTGGCGATGCCAGCCATGAAGCTGATCTGATTGCTCAGGACATCGCCCCGATCGACGTTGTTGTGGTCAATCTGTATCCCTTTCGGGAAACGGTTGCCGATCCCTCGGTGAGCTGGGACACCGCCATTGAGAACATCGACATCGGCGGTCCGACCATGGTGCGATCCGCTGCCAAGAATCACGCGCATGTTGCGGTGCTCACCGCCCCGGATCAGTACGACCGGTTTTTAGCTGCCCTGGATGCCTCGCAGGGAGCACTCACGGATGCCTTCCGTCGTCAGCTTGCCCTGGAGGCTTTTGCCCATACAGCGGCTTATGACGCAGCGATTACCCGCTGGATGCAGGTCAGGCCGGAAGTGAGTGGTGCAGGCGATTGCTCGGAGGTCGATCTCCCCTGGCTGGAGGCCTTGCCCATGCGTCAGCGCCTGCGCTACGGGGAAAACCCGCATCAACATGCCAGCTGGTTCAGCGCTGCAAAGTCAGGCTGGGGAGGCGCGATTCAGTTGCAGGGGAAAGAGCTCAGCACCAATAATCTGCTGGATCTTGAAGCGGCTCTGGCAACGGTCCGGGAATTTGGCTACGGCATCAACGGCAGCCATCCTGCAAGCCGCCCCGCAGCGGTGGTGGTGAAGCACACCAACCCCTGTGGGGTGGCCATTGGCGACGGCACTGCTGCAGCCCTCAGTCGCGCTCTGGATGCCGATCGCGTCAGCGCCTTTGGAGGCATCGTGGCCTTGAACGGCTGCGTTGATGCAACGGCGGCGCGTGAGCTCACCGGTCTTTTCCTGGAATGCGTCGTTGCGCCGGAGTTTGCTCCTGAGGCCCGGGAAATCCTCGCTGCGAAGGCCAATCTGCGATTGCTTGAGCTCTCGCCTGAGGCCATTGACGCCGCTGGTCACGACCATGTGCGCAGCATTCTCGGGGGAGTTCTTGTGCAGGATCTTGATGATCAGCCCGTGACCCCGGATGACTGGACGGTGGCGACCGAGCGCATCCCCACCGCCAGTGAACGCGATGATCTCTGTTTCGCCTGGCAGTTGGTGCGTCATGTTCGATCCAACGCGATTGTTGTCGCCAGGGAAGGTCAGAGCCTCGGAGTGGGAGCAGGTCAGATGAACAGGGTGGGTTCAGCGCAGATCGCCCTGCAGGCAGCCGGTGACCGCAGCAGAGGCGCAGTGCTGGCCAGTGATGGCTTCTTCCCCTTTGACGACACGGTTCGTCTGGCCGCGGAACATGGCATTACGGCTGTCATCCACCCCGGGGGCAGCAAACGTGATGGTGATTCCATCCAGGCCTGCAATGAACTCGGGTTGTCGATGCTTCTGACAGGACGCCGACACTTTTTGCATTGATGGTCTGATCTGGAACAGGGCTTCGCTGGCAACAGCCTGAAGGTTGCAGTTTTAGCCTTCCGCTAGCTCTGTGATTTTTGATGCCCGCGGCCCTGTCTTTTGGTCTCAACTTCGTCCATCCACTGATGATGTGGCTGTTGCTTGCTGCGGGCGGTTATGTCATGTACCTGGGCATCAAAGCCAAGAAGGTGCGCACAGGAACATCCGAGCAGCGCAAAGCGCTGATCCCAGGAAAATTCGCCCAGCGACACTATCTCTGGGGTAGCGCTCTGATGGCCGTAATGGTGTTTGGAACGCTTGGTGGCATGGCGGTCACTTACCTGAACAACGGAAAACTGTTCATGGGTCCGCACTTGTTGGTCGGTCTTGCCATGACCGGAATGATTGCAGCAGCCTCAGCCCTCTCTCCTTTGATGCAGCGTGGGAATTTAATTGCACGTAAAGCCCATGTCGGACTGAACATGGGAATGCTGACGCTCTTTTTATGGCAAGCAATCAGCGGGATGGAAATTATGAATCGAATCTGGATGAATCGATGAATTGATTTCGCAAATCTGAAAATTTCAGCGATAAAAATCTTCCCTGACCAGAGGAGTCTTCCTGTCGTTGTTTTTAACGTAAAAGAACACCGTGGCGGCTACAGCCAGAACAGGTATTGCCGTTAAAAGCAAGATGGCTATCGCGGTGTAATCTTGATACATTGAAATTTGACGAATTAATCACAAGTATACGATATTATCGCAATGTAGCATATGTTATTTACTAAAGTTATTTAATTTACGCGGGTCGGCGGTTATGGGATTTCAGCTTATGGATTTCAGTTCATTGATATTCATTGCTCAATCTTGTTCCGTTAGGAGAGTCGTCGTTGTTTTGCATGATTTCGACCTTCTCGGAACA
>MDTA01089182.1_pt1 | contig 12844 bp, 10 predicted proteins | sample 811151 | NCBI WGS metagenome assembly MDTA01 (sample SAMN05326648, study PRJNA326480) | marine metagenome | isolation source: seawater | place: Indian Ocean: South | collected 2010
ATCTGATTCATTGTATGTACAGTATTTTTTTAAAGCTTTTTCAAAGGGAATTCCCCCTCTAGGAATACCTTTAACATCACAAAAAGTAAGTTTTTCGCTGACAATTTTTGCCAGAGCTTCATAATCTTTTTCGGTTAAAGCATCACATTCTACCTTCCAAGTCAACGGTAAGCCTGCGTGTGAAATAAAATCTTCTCTAATAAATAAATTCATAATAGCCTTCCTAATTTTACTGGGTTGAAACATACAGTTCCAAGACTTATATGATCCGCACCTAAATCAATATAACGTTTAATATCTTCTTTTTCAGATATGCCCCCGCCAGCAATAATCTCAATATGTGGGTAATACTCCTTTATATGCATTATGAATTTTGAAGTATACGGGACAAGTTCTTTACCACTTAATCCACCTCTATCAATTGGTAAAGTATTACAAGCATGAATTTGTTTAAAATTAAATTCACTTATATATTTTTCTAACTCATCAAAAGTTGTTAAAGGAGAAATCTTTCCAATATACCATTGGCGAGTGTCATAACTAAAGTTTTCAATTCCCGTTGTAAAGTGATTGTCAATATTTGGGCATGACATATTGATCTCTAGATTTGTTTCATTTGGAATCGATTCAGCAAAAACTTTCCAATCATCTTTTTCAATTCCAGCAATTGAAAATACCTCATCTTTTTTATGTTTTTTTATACCATAATCAAATCCTGGATTTCTTAAGCCTATTTTGTTAATCCACCCTTTTTTGGTATATCTTAATGTTTTTACAATTTGCTTGATACGACCATTGCGTTTCTCTATGGTCCAACTTCCAGTGACTGAGATTGTATTTGATGTTTTAATATAATTTCCAAATGGTGCTGCAATAAATGTTTTCATAACTCTAAATCATTGATAATGTAATCGAGATTGTTTCTTAAAGATCTTCCCATAACTATATATTTTGCACCCTGATTAATTGCAAAATTTGGTGTTGCAACATTTTGCTGATCATTTTTATCATCATTTTTAAATCTAATTCCGGGAGTGATGATTAAATTAAATATTTCTTTTGTCTTCGAGATTTCAGAAGCTGGACAGATTACTCCATCAACACCACTATCTTTTGCATCTCTAAACTCTTTGTTTATTACTTGACTCAAATTACTACTAATAGCCTTACTAGTTAACGCACTACTAACACCAAGAATTTTCAAATTGTCTCCTTTGTGCTTTGATGCTTCAAGTAAGGCTTTGTTATTAGAGGCAATATGAATTGTTAAAAAATCTGCACCAAGATTTGCTGCACTTTTAGTAGCTTCTTTAACAGTGTTTGGTATATCATGAAGTTTTAAATCTAAAAAAACCTTCCATCCTTGATTTTTTAATTTCTCTACAACAGATGGTCCTTCTGAAATAAAAAGCTCAAGTCCTATTTTTACTCCATATATATGACCTTTTAGCCTTTTAAGTTCAAACTCAAATTCATCAATTGATTTACCGTCTAATGCAAAAAAAATTGGTTTAACTGACATTTTGTATTTTTTCTATATTTTTGTATGCATTAATTTTAGATGAAAAAACTTTAAGCAAGGCATCTGCTTCTCTTGTGGATGAAATTACAGCAGTACCATTATCGTGAGCTAATCTTCTAATTTTCCAACCATCTCTAAATTCATTCTCAAATGTTGGAGTATTTATGACTATTGAGACAAGATTCTCTTTAATTATTGTCAGTGATGTTGGCGTTTCATCATCTGCCCTTCCAACCATTGTCGAAATAATATTATGTTTTGATAAATAATTATGTGTTCCCTCTGTTGAATAAACTTTAAATCCAAAATTTACGAACTCTTTTGCTATATTTAAAAAGTTTTGTTTTTGGTCATCGCTGAGGCTTATAAATATTCCCTTCTTTTTCTCTTGAAATTCGACTCCGGCGGCAGCATAAGCCTTATTTAGAGCACTGCCAAAATCATCTCCTATACCTAGAACTTCGCCAGTAGCTTTCATTTCAGGACCTAACATTGTGTCCTCTGCAGGAAATCTTGACCATGGGAAGATAGCTTTTTTTACTGCTGTTTTGTTAATATTTTTTGTAAGGTAATTAGTTTTTATTCTTATATCTTTTAGAGAATGACCAAGCATTAAAAGAGTACCTGCTTTAATAATTTGATTGCCCGTCACTTTTGCTACAAAGGGCATAGTTCTTGATGCCCTAGGATTAGCTTCAAGGATAAATAGCTCACCTTCTTTTATTGCAAATTGTATATTTAAAAGACCATTTAATTTTAGCTCTAAAGCTAACTGTATACTTTTCTCTTCTATTTCTTTAATTAATTTGTCATTAATGCTGTGTGGTGGGATAACAGCGGTAGAATCTCCACTGTGTACACCTGCAGGTTCCAAATGTTCTAGAATGCCAGCTATAAAAACTTCATTGCCATCTGAGATTAAGTCAACATCAATTTCAATCGCATTAGTTAAAAATTGATCAACCAATAACGGCCCAGATGAGAAAGGGTTTCCTTCACCATCGTTAGTTGAAAGAACATTAAGATATTTGTTTAATTCATCTTCATTATTGACTACTCTCATTGCTCTTCCTCCAAGGACATAACTTGGCCTTAGCAGCACAGGAAATCCAATATTTTTTATTGCTTCAACTAGTTCATTCTCTGAATATGCAATTCTAGAGATAGGTTGTTTAATATTGATTGAATTACAAAGTTTTTGAAATAAATGCCTATCTTCAGTTGATTCAATAACTTTTAAATTAGATCCTGCAATTTTGAAGTTTGAATCATTTATTTTCTTTGCTAATTGTAAAGGAGTCTGTCCACCAAGTTGAATTATTACACTATCAGGTTTCTCTCGATCTAATATTGCTTTAACCTCTTCCCACGCCAGAGGTTCGAAGTATAATTTGTCAGCCGTATCATAGTCTGTAGATACAGTTTCAGGATTTGAATTTATCATGATTGCTTCGTAATTATTTTCTTTCAAAGCATTCACTCCATGAACACAACAATAATCAAATTCTATTCCTTGGCCTATTCTGTTAGGACCAGAGCCTATAACAACTACTTTTTTTCTATTAGAAACAATGTCGTCATCACTTTGTCCAGTGGTTGAATATAAATAAGGAGTTGAAGAATCAAATTCTGCTGAACAAGTATCAACCAATTTATAAACATTTGAATCAATAAAATCTTTTTTATCCTTTATATCATCAAGTGTCCATCCTAATTTTTTTAATACTTCTACAGGTGTTGAAGAACCATTTGCTGAAAAACTTTTTTCTAGTTCAAAAATAAACCACTCGTCAATATTAGATAATTTTGAAATAGTATCTGTTTTCCAGCTTCTTCTGAGTGCTTCAAGAATTGCAAATAATCTACGTGGCCTCGGGTTTGTAATTTCATTTTCAAGTTCTTTTTGCGTCATCTTTATAAAATAATCGCTAAAGTCTCTGATACCTCTTTTTCCAGTTTCAAGCGATCTAATTGCTTTAGTTAAACTTTCATTAAATGTTCCAGCAATTGCCATTACCTCTCCTACACTCTGCATAGATGTACCAAGTAAATCATCTGTCGATGGGAATTTTGGGAAATCGAATCTTGGTATTTTTACAACTACATAATCTTGAACTGGCTCAAAACTAGCTGGTGTAGAGCCAGTTATATCATTTTTTAATTCTGTTAGGTTATATCCAACAGCTAATAGTGCTGCAAATTTTGCAATTGGAAACCCAGTAGCCTTTGAAGCTAATGCAGATGATCTAGACACTCTTGGATTCATTTCAATTATTCTTCTGTCCCCATTTTTTGGGTTTACTGCAAACTGTACATTACTTCCTCCAGTTGCTATACCAACTTTATCTAAACACTTTAATGCTTCATCTCTCATTGCTTGATACTCTTTATCTGATAAAGTTTGAATGGGTGCAACTGTAATGGAATCACCGGTGTGAATACCCATAGAGTCAAAATTTTCTATGCCACATACAATAACTCCATTTCCTTCGTAATCTCTCATTACTTCTAGTTCAAACTCTTTCCATCCATAAACTGATTCCTCTATAAGCACTTCCTGTGTTGGAGAAGCAGCGAATGCGTCACTTAATTTTTTTAGAAGTTCATTTTCATTACTTACTACACTTGTACCACCACCACCTAATATGAATGAAGGTCTTAGCATTAATGGAAACCCTATATTCTCACTTGCTTTTACGCCTTCTTCAATACTTTTGGCGTACTTGGATTTTAAAGTGCTAATTCCAGCTTCTTCCATTGATTTTTTGAATTGCCATCTATTTTCTGCAAGTTCTATAGATTTTGCAGAAGCACCAAGAAGCTGAACATTGTATTTAACTAAAATCCCTTTTTTATGAAGGCTCATAGCTAAGTTCAATCCTGTTTGCCCTCCTAATGTCGGCAGTAAAGCATCTGGTTTTTCAATTTTTATTATTTCTTCAATAAAACTTTCTGTAAGTGGTTCTATATACGTAGCGTCAGCTAATTCAGGATCTGTCATAATTGTTGCTGGATTCGAATTAACTAATATTACTCTAAATCCGTCATTTTTAAGAGCCTTTGAAGCTTGTGAGCCTGAGTAGTCGAACTCACATGCTTGTCCAATGACTATTGGACCTGAACCAATTATTAATATACTTTTGATGTCGTTATTCCTTGGCATAATTACCTGTAATCATTTCAAAAAATGGCTCAAAAACTTTTAGAGCATCATTTGTACCTGGACCAGCTTCTGGATGAAATTGAACAGAATATGCATTCGAACCCCATAAACTTATACCTGCATTCGTGTTGTCATAAAGGTTGACTGCATATGATGAGATATTTCCAAATTTTTCATGTTTAAGTGAATTAGGAAAATCACTCACACAAAAGCCATGATTCTGTGATGTTATTATTGCATTGTCAATACCTTCTACCTTTACAGGATGGTTCGAACCATGGTGTCCAAATTTCATTTTTTCAACAATCAGGCCACATGATAAGCTAAGAATTTGATGACCTAGACAAATTCCGAAAATTGGTATTTTTCCTACAAGGCTTTCTACATTTCTAATTATTTTTTGTAATGACCTAGGATCTCCAGGCCCATTTGAAATAATGAGACCTTTTAAGTCATAATTCAAAATTTTATCAGGTTCGGTTTCTGGATTAATCAATAAAGCTTCAAAATTATTATCTTCTAAAACTTTTTCTATGCTATTTTTTGAACCTAAATCAAGAATTCCTACTTTACCTTTAGTATCATTACTTGCCTTACTATTTTTACCAGCAGTTAATGCTGAGTCATCTCCAATAATATTTTTTGTTTTTTTCAACAAATTTATTAAATCTTGTTTTTTTATTTCAACTCCCAAAGCAAACATACTTGAACCATTATTTCTTAAATAACTAGTAATCATTCTTGAGTCAAAACCACCAGTAAATGGAATTTCATATTTTTTTAGCCAATCAGTAATGGCAATTTCACTTCTCCATGAAGACGGTTTATAACTAAATGAGTTTCCTATTGCAGCTTGTATCTTAGGTTTGTTAGATTCAAAATCACTTTTAGTTACTCCGTAATTTCCAATATGTGAGGATGTGAAGTTAATAATTTGGTTTATATAAGACGGGTCAGTTAAAATTTCTGTAAAACCAGTCATTGCTGTATTGAAAATAAGTTCTCCTGCTATGGGCTTAAACTCCTCTGTAGACAGTGCAGTGAATTCATCACCAACTTCGTTTACAAGTAAAACTTTTTTATATGCCAACTTCACATCTTTCAATTATAATTTTTTCATTTTCAAAAATTGAATTATCATATTTAGATTTTGTAGTAAATTTTTTATTACAATCCTGCCAACTATTTTTAGTTGTTTCATCAAGTGAGTAACCTAAATTTTTTAATATTTTTTTAGGATTCTCAATTAAATAAAGGCTTAATTCTTCAATAGTGAAAATGCCTGATGTGAACAACATTGGAAATGTGGATTCTAAACCAACCACGCCTCTTGAAGCTAATTTGAAAGAAGTTTTTTTTGTTTGTAAAGGGTGAGGCGCATGATCTGTTGCGATAACTTGAATTATATTTTTCTTCAATCCCTCTATTAACGCCTGACGATCATCTTCTGTCCTAAGAGGTGGGTACATTTTGTATTTCCCATCTGATATATCCATATTTTCATTATTTTTTAATAAATGATGTGGAGTAACCTCAGATGTAACCGGTAGTTTTTGATTTATCGCTTCATTAAGAATTTCAACTGAAGATTTTGATGATATATGCATTGCATGATACCTAGTTCCATATTTTTCAACTAGTTTTAAGTCTCTTTTCAAAATGCTTGTTTCTTCGTAGTCATCGATTTCTATTAATTCATTATTTAATTTATTTGATGCAATGTCTCCAGGATTTGAATGACAATTTATTTCACAATGTTGAAAAATTGCACCTCCTAATCTAGAGACTTCTTTAAATGCTTTTTCAGCTAAGTTATCATCAACCAAAGATTTGCCGTCATCAGTAAAAATATAAACTCCGTTTTGTATAAATTCTTCAAAATTAACCAATTCTTTTCCTTGTAAATTTTTTGTAAGAGAACCAGTTCTACAAACATTTATTTTCATAAGACTATCTATGTTTTTTGCTAAATTTAAATTATTAATACAGTCTATTGGCTGTTCTGAATTTGGCATTGCCAATATATTTGTATACCCACCAATAATTGCAGATTCCTCTATTTCTCTATAATCAAAAGAATCAAAGTCTGGATATCGAGTATGTGTATGTAGGTCAATAAAACCCTCTAGAACTATCATATCAATCCTAATGAGTATTTAAGTGCGACTTTTCTAGCAGCTATTCCAAATGACAATTGTTTTCGATGAAACATCCTAAAGTTTTCGGATGCGTATTTATCAATTTCAATACCAATATTCATGGGCATTGGATGTAAAATCATAAGTTTGTCACTTGCTTTATCAATTTTTGCTTTATTTAATTGAAAATTTTCAACATAGTTATCTAAATTGAAATTTTCCGAATTATCTATTCTTTCTTTTTGTACCCTTAAAATTTCTATACCAGATGATTTTTGTATTGCTTCTTCAATATTTTCAAATAAGATGAAGTTATTCAAATTTTTAGGAAGAAATTCCTTTGGAGCACAAATACCAATCTCTATTCCTAATTTTGGAAATAATTCCACTGCAGAATGGAAGACTCTTGAATGTTTTAAGTCTCCACAAAAAACAAATGGTTTTTCGTAATCAAATCCATCATTTGAAATTATTGTTGATAAATCAACAAGAGCTTGAGTTGGATGAGAAACCTTTCCAAAACCAGCACTAATTATTCCAATTTCATTGAAGTCATCATATATTTTCTTATCATCACTTGATGTCCTCAAAACTAATATATCAACATCTAAATCAATTAAAGTTGTTATTTCATCTTTCAATGATTCACCTTTAACTGATGAAGTGTTTTCTTTTGTTAAGTCTATTTGATATAAACCCAAATTGTTTGATGCAGTTGAGAACGATACTTTTGTCCTCGTAGATGGTTCGTCAAACTTCATTACAACAGTTTTTGACAAATTTTCATTCCTTGGTTCTTGTTTTTCGCTTATTACATATTTAATTAATTTTTTTGCTTCGGCGTTCTCAATATCTTGAAAATCAATTAGGTGTTTCATCAATTTACTAATATTTCATCTCTTCCATCAAGTTCTTTCAATAATACAGAAACATGATTTGCTGGAGAGGTTGGCAAATTTTTACCAACAAATTTTGGAGAAAATGGAACTTCTCTATGACCCCTATCAACAAGGCAGGCAATATTAACTGATAGCGGCCTACCAGAAAACATTACCCCTTCGGTAACTGCCCTCATTGTCCGTCCTGTATAAATTACATCATCAACCAAAATGACATCTCTGCCCTCTGGAGATATAGGCATTTTCTCCTTAGGAATTTTTGATTCTAGATCATCACGAAAGGGTGTGTAATTAACATTTGTAATTTGATGCTTGTAGCCAAAATTATTAAGCTGATTTGATATTTTTTTATTAATAATATCACCGCGACGTGGAACTCCGACAAGTAATGGATTTTCTATTGAAGATTCTTGAATTTCTTTAGAAATTCTATAAATAAATTTAGATATATCCATATTTTCCTTATAACAATCACAGTTGCTATTTAAAGTCTTTATAATCTTACTTTATAAATTAAATATTGTCTTAAGATTTTCTTAAATTAAATATTCTATTTAGTTCATCAGAAATTAAAGAATATCCAAGTTTTGAGTAGTGCCCTGTTCCAAACAATTCTTCTAATTCTATATTTGAAGTTCTGAATATTGGTTCAAAGTCAATTACCTTAAAATTATTATTTTTTGCAATTTGCATCGCATCACTTTTCATTGGGTGGGAGGTATTTTTACTCAATTGACTTTTTGATGGTAGAAACAATATGTATAGGTCTGAATTATTTTTCTTACTATATTCTTTGACAATACTTAAAGTTATATCAAATAATTCCAAACGATACTGATTACTTACATTATCGTTAGGTTTTGGATAATTGTATGATTTAAAACTTGTACCTAGAAATCTAAAAGATATAAATTCTTCAATTTTTAAAAATAAATACATACCCGTAAATCTTTTTGCAAAACTGTATTCTTTAGGTGATCTAACAGACCAGTCAATGCTTGATATATTATCGTTGATTGTTTCCTTTAAATAAAAACTTATACTATCTTGCTCCTCAGCAAGATTCTGTATATTTTTATTTAGATAGTTTATTAAAATTTTTGACTCTGACTCAACATCAATGTCAGCAGCCCTATTCTCAATTGTATTGTAAATATCATTTTCTGTAAAAACCCAAAATATTTTTTCAACATGCATATTTTTGGCAACAATATATTCTAAAAACACACCTAATTGGGTTAGTGGACCAGTTTGATTACCTAATCTTAACGTTTTACTGTTTTCTTCAAATATATTTATAAAATGGTTCTCTTCAGGAACACAATAGCCTACTGTAAATGAATCACCGATAAATAGATTTTCAATAATTTTTTCATCCCAAACTAAATCTTTATTTCTAAATCCAAATCTATCACTTTGATAATTTTGCCATCCATCGTCTTCTCTACACAGTGTGATATTTGAATAAGAAGGTTGTGATAATGGAAAAATTTTCTTGTCATTTAAAGTTGGTAGTGGAAATTCATATAACCAAGTTGCTGTTTTTACAGCAGGGTAAGTATCGTTACCACTTCTTCTTTCAATATCTACTTTTTCCAAAGTAGACCATGTGTAACCACTTCTTAGTACTGATTCTTGTGCAATAATCGTAATCAAATAAATTACTAATAAATTTATGACTAAAACTTTTGACATTTTATTTTTGTAAATTAGAAATCCAAATAAGATGCACAATAAAGATATTATGTACAAATAGATTTGGACAAATTTGGATAAATTTGAACTGTAAATTGAAATCAGGAATATTGAAGATATAAAAATTATCGTTAAAATTAAAAAATTAAAAATTTTAAAGTTTTTATTTAACATCAATCAAGACCTGGTTGAATTTCATACTCAATTTTTGTATCTATTTCTTGATCTAATTTATCAACTATGAAATTGCCAATTGCAAGTAAATCTATATTTGTATTCAGAAAACATCTTATAGCATCTTTTGGACTTTCAACAATTGGTTCACCCCTAACATTAAATGAGGTATTTACAACTACTGGGCAATTTGTCTGATTGAAAAATTCTTTTATTAATTTATGATAATTCTCATTTATTTCATTTGAAACAGTTTGAATTCTCGCAGAACCATCTACGTGGGTAATTGCTGGAAGAAAAGAGTTTATGGCTGACAGTTGTTCTAAAAGGTCTTCTGAATTTATAGATTTAATCTCTACATTTTTTACATCAGAAGTTAAGAGCATGTAAGGACTTAAATTTTTTGTAATGAAATATTCATAAACTTGACTTTCCAATACTGATGGAGCAAAGGGCCTAAATGATTCCCTAAATTTAATTTTTCTATTCAATTTAGACTGCATTTCACTATTGCGTGGGTCAGCAATGATTGATCGATTACCGAGTGCTCTAGGTCCAAATTCCATTCTTCCATCAAATCTCCCAATAATCTTTGCATTTGAAAGCTCTTTGGCAATAAACTCATAAAGCTTTTCGTCCTCATATTTTTTATATATTAAATTGTGTTGTTTTAATTCTGATTCAATTTCTTCATTTGAGTAACTTGTTCCAAGGTAGGAACCTTTCATTGTGTCGTATAAATTATTTTTTTCGATATCAAAGTTTGTGTAGTAATAGGCAAGTGCAGCTCCTAAAGAGCCTCCTGCGTCGCCAGAAGCTGGTTGAATCCATAGATTTTCAATATTGGATTCTTCTAGGATTTTTTTATTTGCAACACAATTTAACGCAACTCCACCGGCTAATACTAAGTTTTTGACTCCAGTCAACCTAATCGCTTCGTTAACAAGCTCTATTAAAAGTTCTTCAAGAACAACCTGTATTGAAGATGCAACGTTGCAGTAGTGTAACGAAATGTCTTGGTCAGCCACTCTTGCAGGTAGGTCAAATAAATTTTCAAATTCACGATTGATCATTTCGAAGCCACCCAGAAAATTAAAGTAATCTAAATTTAATTCAAAAGATTTATCCTTATTTTTAGTAATTAAATTTTCTAATATAACATTTTTGTACACAGGTTTACCATATGGTGCCAAACCCATTAATTTATACTCACCAGAGTTAACTCGAAATCCACAATATTGTGTAAAAGCAGAGTAAAGCAAACCTAGTGAATGCGGAAAGTGAATTTCCCTCAATAAATTAAGATCTCCATTATTTCCGTAACCAATTGTTGTTGTAGCCCATTCTCCGACTCCATCTACCGTCAACACGGTTGCCTCTTTGAAAGGCGATGGATAATATGCACTTGCTGCATGACTGTAATGATGTTCTGAAAAGTAAATATTTTTAGTAATTTGTCTTCCAAGTGACTTTTTAAGATGCTTTTTCAAACTATTTCTGAAAAATAATTTTTCTCTAACCCATTCCGGAATTGCAATGCTAAAAGATTTGAAGCCCTTAGGTGCTATGTGCATATACGTTGAAAGCAATCTATCAAATTTTAAAAGTGGTTTTTCATAAAATACACAAACATCAATCTCTTCTCTTTTTAAATTAAGCTCCTTTAGCATCTTTTCAATTGATTTATATGGAAATGAAGCATCGTGTTTTATTCGAGAAAACCGTTCTTCTTGAGCAGCAAATAATATTTCACTATCTTCAATAAGGGCTATACCACTATCGTGATAAAAACAACTTATTCCAAGTATTTTCATCTTAAAAAAGTGTGTAAATGAATGGAGCTATGTAGCTACCTTGCAGAATTGATAAAACCGCAAATGCTAAAAGGAGAAACATGAATGGAAACAACCAATATTTTTTGGATTTAAGTATGTACTTAATTAAGTCTCTCACTATTAAAAACCATTTTCAAAGTCGATTTTATTTTTTTCAATATCTACCCACATTTTATCTAAAAAAGAGTAACTCGTAGTTTTTTTTCTAAGAATAGAAAAAGGAGTTAGGATTAAGAAATAAAAGACTGATAACATAAAAGTTCCAGTTAAATCAAGTAAACTGGATAAAAAATTTACTGGCAAGTCAGATATAAATTTAAAAAATTTGTTGTTGTTTATTAAAACAAATACATTCGAAACAATAAGCACTATAAGAAAAAAAGACAGAATGTAAAAATTTCTATCGTCAAGAGTTAATAAATTAAAGCAAACAAATGAGAAAAATATTATAAAGAAATATCTATGAAATCTTGTTGTTTCAAATGTTTTCTTAACCAATCTTTCGTGTGTTTGATTTTTTTTCATCATGTCTATTCCTAATAATATTTGGTATTTTTACTTAATTTATCTATTTTCTCTAAAGAATGGAATTCCAATATTTTTGGGGGCACCAGTTTTTCCACCTTTATAAATTGTGAGTAAAACTAAAACGAGAATTGTTACTATATAAGGAGTTATTTTTACAATGTATGGATTTAATTCAAAACCATATGTTTGTAATCTTGGTACTAAAGCTTCAAGAAATCCAAACAAAAGAGCACCTAGGGCTGTTCTGTAAGGTTTCCATCCCCCAAATATTACCAATGCCAGTGCTATCCAACCTCTTCCGGCAGTCATATTATCAGTCCAATATGGTACGTAACTTAGTGTTAAGTAAACTCCTGAAAGTCCAGCAAATGCTCCACCAATACAAGTAGCAAAAAATTGTGTTTTTGTAACATTTAGCCCCATTGAGTCAGCTGCTTTTGAATCCTCTCCAACAGCTTGAAATCTTGTACCAAACATTGTGTTCTTTAGAACATAAGAAATTGTAATTGTAAAAGCAATTGCGAGATAGAAAATTATGTTTTGACTTAAAAAAACTTCTAGAACATTGGACGGATTCTCAATAGAAGAAATACTTTCAAGCTTTGTTTCAAGTTTTCTACCTACATAGTTTTTTCCAAGTAACGAGGAAACAGCTAAACCAAGTATTGTTAATATTAAACCCGAGACAGTTTGATCCTGTTTAAGAACGACTGTTACTATTGCATGTATAGAGGCAAAGATTGCCGACGAGAGGACTCCTACAATTATTGCAAGAAAAATGTTATTGGTATTAACTGCAGTCATAAATCCTGCTACTGCCCCCACCGATATCATTCCTTCTACTCCAAGATTAAGAATTCCAGATTTCTCTGTGATCAACTCCCCAAGTG
>MDTA01227345.1_pt1 | contig 12841 bp, 11 predicted proteins | sample 811151 | NCBI WGS metagenome assembly MDTA01 (sample SAMN05326648, study PRJNA326480) | marine metagenome | isolation source: seawater | place: Indian Ocean: South | collected 2010
ATCACCTCCACTTACACTCACATCATCCACAATCGTCATTTTTTCTGAATTTATAATTTGTTTAATTCCTCTGAATGTTGCCTTTAATTTTACATCATGAAATTGTAGTGCGATTAAAGGAAGTGATTGACTTATATCTTTACAACACCAAAAATCAAGGGGGATGAACATTTTGATATTTTCTGGTTTAGTTATATTTCGATTATCAGTGGGATTACGGTTTATTAAATAATCAAGACCACCATCTTTATGCCTTAATTCATTTAATATATCATAATATCGACCATCATGTTCATCAATAACCTTTTCACCGATTAATAATGAAACTTCTTTTAAAAATACAAATCCAGTAGTATTGCTATAATGACAATAATTAGTTGTTGATGATGTCGCGTTATGTATATCTTGTTCGGGAAGATCGATTTCAAAATGCATCTTACTTAGAAGATCACCACCTTTATTAATTGTATAATTAAGTGTAAATTCACTATTTTTTATTTCACCTTGTAGTATTTGTTCAACACATTCAATTGAAAAATTAGTATGTTTTCGATATACTGATTTAAAAAAACTGGTTTCAGGATTTCCGATAATATATATATCTTGACCGCCTTGGATTACTAATTGTAATGTTCCTCCTCCCATATTAATATAAATTATATTAATATATTAATATATCTTTTTATATGTTTTGAGAATAATAGAAAAGTTATTTTAAAAAATCAAATGTAATTCTATATATTAAATCATTGACATAAGTTTCATAATAAATATCTTTTAACAATGTATTATCTGTTATTAAATGTTTATCTTTAAAATAATTAGGTAATTTCATATTGCTTAAATAATCACTCACGGTAAATGTTTCAATGTTTAATGTGTGTCCAAAACTTTGGAAATGTTTATTTATTTTTTCAATATCTTCGAAACTGATTGTTGATATATTTAATGCTTCTTTATCAGAATAAAGGTATTTTAACCCCATTGTAAAAACCATTAAAAGTTCTTGAAAAATATGCAATCCTATTTTAATTCCATTTTTAGGAGGATCTAATTCTAATTTAACACTATTCCTTTCTCTCGGTTCACTTGAAAAAAGAAATATAAGAAAATCATCTCCACTCCCATCGATGTATTCCGTATTCTCATTCTCCATATAGAATAATACTATATTTAAATATTAATACGCGAACGATGATAAGGACTGAGTATAAGGATTATTTTTAAAAGGATTTAATAAATCTTTGTCAATTCTATCGGACATTAATTCACTATCTTCTAATTTATTTTTCATTGTTGTTAATTCAATACTTTCCTTATCAATATTTGTTGAATATACTTTTGATAATTTATTTTCAGATTGATTCATATAATCGCTGTCTATTTTCTTAATCTCCATATTCATATGTTCCCCACCATTGACTACTTTTGTATTACTTAATGTGGGCATTCTCCCCTGTGCGATCACCTCCTTATTAGGATTGGTTTCCGCATTCATATAATTGTCCTTGAGCATATCTCTACCGTATCCCTGCGATCCAGCAACACCCGTATAACCACGAAGAGTAGATTCTTTAATTGTTACCTTCTGGTCTTCGTTACCCATTGTTAATTTATTAAAACCACCACTCATATAACCATTATTCGCAGAATCAATTGTGGTCTGTTTCTTTGTGACCCTTACACCATCTTGAATACCTTGGGTTGTATTCACCGTTGTATTACCCATATATCCATTATTAGCTGGATTAATCGTTGTTTCTTTGATAGTCCCCTTTATATCATCAAGAATACCAACAGTATGATTACCTACATCAGTACTTAAATTTCCTTCATAGGTTCTCTCACTAGTTACTTCTCTTTCATTGGGTAGAGCGCGGTATCCTTTTCTAGAAAAATCAGCATCTCCTGAGAATTGATCTGCCCCTACATTTCGATTTGTATCATTCTGTAATTGAATTTTAAGTGGTTTCTTGTATTTTGATCTTTTTTCACCTTTTGTATAATTTGCTGAAGCACCACCTAGTTCTTGTTTATTTAATGAAGAACGGTATGTATCTTTTAATAAATGTTCGGGATTCCCTCGTTCTTTTAAAATAGCCCCTGTTGTTGTAAAATACCTTTCTGGACTATTTTCATAAAATTTATCAGGATCATATTTCCTGAATTCACCCATATTCCCTCGATTTTCATTAATATTCTTTCCCGAAATAATACGTCCTTCATATGTTTTCTGTTGATTTGTTTTTGTTCTTAAAAGGTCTATATTTGTTTTATCGGCAATCATCTGTTTTATTTCGCTATTAATATTACTTTTTGTATCAATGTGACTTACTTTTTCTTGTTCGAAGGGTAATTCATTTTTTTTGACACGCGACTCAAGATACCTTGATTTGTCTCCAATATATTCGCCAAATTGATTTCCAAAAACATTATCATTTCTCTCTAAAGGGAACATTTGTCCTTGCTCTCTCTTACTTTCCCTTAATCGATTATCTCCCTGGTGTCTATCCAATGACCGCGTGTCATTAAAATCAATAGGATTGGGTGCTTTCTTAAAATAAGGTTGTGATGTAATACCTTGATCATTCCTTAGAAAGTCTTCAGAATCAATTGTTTCTCCTGAATTATTACTATAAATCAATTCTTGAAATCCCTCAACATTAAGGTTACGGTTTAAATTTTTATCATTGATAACTTTGGAACCTTCATTGATTGATGAATTAAAATTATTATCAACTAAATCCTTCACTTCTTTTTTAGTTTCAGTGTAATAATCCCCTGAATCATAAATATTTTCACCATTTGACATATTTACATTACTATTAACATTTGTTATTACGGGGTTATCCCCATCGTCCTTTTTATTTTTTAAATAACCCACAGCAACTAGTCCGAGTAAAACAGCAGCTTCCATTTAATACTTTAATATATAAAAAAATAATATTATTATCTTATTTCAACCATACTTAATAGTTCTTCGGGTATATTTGACCTATTAAATATCACATTCATCTTATTTTCAGAGAAATAACCGATTAATTGAAAATGAATTTCATTTATATAGAGTAATACTATCGTATTTTTATCTACATCATATTTATCTAACATACGGTAATGATAGTATTCATTTGTAATATCATTATTATACAATACAATGATGTTAATATTTAAAAATTCTTTTAAGAAATCTAAGATAAGGGAATCTGCCCAATAATTTTCACCACCCTCTTTTAACAATTCTTTAAACTCTTCAAAAGAAGTTATATCGGGATCCCATATTTCTTCAAACTCTCCTGTTTCTTTTAAAATCCTATAAATATCAATAATCGTATTAAATTTACTTTCTGTAATATACTCGCAAAGACCAATACGCAATCCTTCGGCATCTATATTTTCACCTTCATTTAATGCATAACTAATACAATTAAATAAACAATCACCACCTCCCCCGCAATCTAAGGCACCAAATAATGAATTTTTTTGTTTATGCTTTGACAATTTATTGAATTGAATAATCCATTTTTTATTTAATTTGGTCCATCCATAATTTGAGAGTCTGATATGCCAATCGCGGTCTTTTACTTTATTAATTTTTCCCTTATTTTCATAGTAATATATATCATTTTCAGTAAATATATTATCATCCAAATAAAACCTCATTTCTATTACTAATATTTATTATTCCTTTAATTGATTGATTAATAATAAATACAGTTTTTTTGATATTTTTTGACACTCCTCTTAATAATACTCCAATCATTCATCTCTTTATTGTTAAATTCCAATGGATCGATGCGGAAATTAAGAGAACTACTAAAAATCCATATTAATTTTTTGATATAGTCTTTTTTATAATCGGGGAAAATATTTTGAATATAATCTAATAGATAGTGATTACAATGAAAATCATTTGCTTCAAATATCCATTCTCCTTTATTTAAACCATCAACCGTATGTTTGATGATTGAAATCTTATCACGATTAATCGTCATATGTTTTAACTGTTGTGTATAATATTCGATCATTTCCATGTCTCCTTTCATCCCACCATAGCATTTCCTGAACCGCAATGTATTCATCATAAGGTCATCATTATTGTTTAGATCAATTTCACCTTCTATTTTTGAATAGTATGTTTTTTCTCGACAGGTTGATAAATGATAAACTATTCCTAATAACCATTTGAATATAGGTATCTTGAGTTTAAAACCTTTTGTATTTGATATCATTAACCAAATTAAAATAGGAAATGATTCATGGAGGGAAACATCTTCAAGCATAATAATTGGTAACCTTCGAATAAAACTTGTATAATCCAAATCAATAAAGTTTTTTGCCGTTTTTATAGACATAATATCGTTCATTCGACGGATACATTTTTGTAAGTGTGAGGATAAATATTGACTTTTTTTATGGGTTACCTTCGCAGGAGGATAATATGTATGGAATTCGGGATTAATCCAACCACATATTGTATGTTCAACTTCTTTTACTTTAAAAGTTTCTGAAAAATTAATTTTTTTAGGACTATTATTGAGTAATTGAATACTCTCTGGTCTTCTATCTTTCCATCGAAGATAAAAGAACATTAAAAACTACAAAAGTTAAATATAAAAATCAAATTTTAACATTGATAATGATCAACGAGTGTAAGGTGTGTATTTGTACCTAATCTTTTAAAAGGTTCGATGATATTCTCTTGAGGGTTAAGTGGTAATTCAATCCATCTATTTTTAGTTTGTCCCCTTAACTCGAATGCTGGTTCATCCATCCTTGAATATTTACTTGAAAGATTTGAATCCTTAAATTCAACATCATCCATGACACTTCCTCCGGTCCAAATACCTTTGACATCTTTTGTAAGTTGTCGCGTAATGTTTAATATTTCCGAATTAACATCCATAAATTTTGAATTACTGTTCTTATATAATCCACTATTTTGAAATTTAATCGATGGATCATGTGGATATAAAGTATCTGTATTTACCCTTACATCATCTAACATATAATTGGACATACCACTTGATATTTTTTGACTTTCTGCTTTCATTATTTGTATTGAGTTCTCACAGTATGGCATTAATTATACTATAATATATATAAAAATTTTATTTTTGACTTAATCTTTGCATATATTCTTTATTTCTAACTATTTGACGAGAAGGTAATCCACCTCTTACCCAAGAATCCATTGATTCCTCGGGTATAATATGTTTGATATTTTGTACTTCATTTTTTAAACGTTCAACCATTGGGGTTATCGTGTAATCTAGAGTCGATACACCGGATAGAGGACCACATGATCTCTTGTCTTTAATAATTAAAGAATCCCGTATCTCAGATTCTACATCAACTTTATGAGGACCTTTTCCAAAAAATCCCGCATTTTGTTTTGAATCCAATTGATTAATATATTTCATATTGGTGAGATTATTGCTCCTTAGACCTGAATCATTATCAATTAAACAACCATTTTCACCCATCCAACCAAATCCCCCAGTAAGGTTAACATTCTGTTGTTTCAGTTGAAGCTCACGTGCTTTTTCTAAACCACAATCACATGCGAATGTATTATCAACTAAATAATTACCAGGTCCTTGAGATTGATTCACTTCATGATTTATTGTTGCTTGATCTGTATTTATCGATGTCTGTGAATTTAGGACAAAATCATCTGTAGAAATACTATTATCAGAACATTTCTGTAATTGAATATTATTTACTCCTTTTTCAAATCCTCCATGGTATCCGTTAATAACTTCCATTTATATAATGAAAATATATTTTATTTTTAAGAATTACTTTCATTCAAAGGCATCTTTTATCTAAGCGGGACTACCACCATTCCCCCCGGGTGTACCATATCCATTTGCGGCACATTGTAATCCATTCCCTTCCTTACATGTCGGGGGTGTTGAATATAACCAATTTTTATATGATTCTAAATCATTCGGATTCGTCTTTCCCGGGACCGTGTAAAATTGTCTTTGAGAATTATTCTTTCCAAAGATATCATTTACATCCCTGTATAAATCTTCATTAAATTTGTTAGCTATATCTCTCTGTATCCCTTTATTATTGTATGAAAGACATGGTTTTTTTGAATTCTTATCATCATATAATGTTGGATTCATAAAAGGGTTATTTTTTTCGGGAATACGACATCCTCCACTGATTTCTTCCATTAAAAAACCTTCTTCACTTTCATCATTTTGTAGTTTTCTTATGTTTCTATTGATGGTGCCTTCCTTAAAATTTCTACTTATAATTACTGTAAAAATACCAACACCAATGGGGACCATTAATATCTTATTTTGTTTATTAAATAAATAAATGATTATTGAATAAAAAATAGAAAGACGAAATAAACTGTTTAATTTACGGTTTAAATCAAAATTTTTCATCGGAATAATTTCAAAAAGGAATTTCTTTTCATAAAGAATACTTACATCCTCCGTCCATAGTGGGGTCATATTATTATAATATTATTTATATATTATTTTTAATCTTTTTTATTAACATCTATTTTACCCTCATTTTTTTCTTGTAGTTTTTTCTGAAGTCTTTTTTTTGTAGCGCTTCCATCATGGTTATTGGTTAAATTAATTTGACGGTTAGTGGGATTTAATGGAGGTTTCCCACCCATCATATTTAATGATGGATCCATTTGTGATAAACCTTTTCCCATATTTGACATCATCGATGAAAAAAGGGGATTATTTTTCATATTTTTTGTAATATCCATCGCTTCTTCCATTATATTTCCATTCTCATTAGTATCTATTTTTTCACTAATACTTTTAAAAATATTCATCATATTTTTACCATTCATCAATGATTCAATACCTTCACCTCCATTTATCATCGATTCGATATCTAATTCTTCAGAAACTTCTTTCGCAATTTTACCAATACTGCTATTTTCTAATAAATCTTCCATACCTTTCATACCATCGATATTTATATTCTTAGTATCTTTATCCTTAGTATCTTTATCCTTAGTATCTTTATCCTTATTCTTTTCACTTATATTCTTTTTTGTAAGGATTTCCATAACAATATTTGAATTTAAAGATTCACTTAATTTCTTTAATAATTTCATATTATTTAATGTTCCTTTATCTGAAACCTTTTCTTTTTGTTTAATAGAGTTTAATACATCTTCTACATCTTCTTTCCCTTGTTTATTATTAATATTATAGACGCAAAATGTTTGAAGATATCTCCAGATATTATTTTTTGTCTCATTTGATATATTTGAATTCCAAATTAATTTAAATGAAATATTCTCCAAAATAATTGGGTCCATTTCAAAGACAGAGAAATCATTTTCGGATAAATATTTAGCGATTTCTTCAATATTTTCATAAAAAGATAATAAAAGTTCTTCACAATTATCCCCTTCATTTAAAACATTTGAATATTGTTTCTTTAATCGTTTTTCATATTCCGGAAAAACTTTTATGATATCGAAAATAAAAGAACTTAGTAGTTTCTTTGAATTATTACTCATATATATATGGATAATATAAGAAAAATAATGTAATTTTACGCAAAAATTATCTAGAAAAATCGATTTGTTGGGGTTGATTCCCATTATTCATTTCTCCTCGTTCACTCATCATTCTTTCGTATTCACTATCAAACGATGATTTTTTTTGATTTTTATAATCATCTCCAGTACTTGGAGAATTTTCACTTTCAATTTTATCAATTGTAGAATAGTATGTATCAAGTGATGGACCACCATCTCCGTCAATCGAAGAAAATCCCAAACAACTATCACCTTTACAGTATCCATCAACAGTACATTGTTTTTCTCCATTGGGTGTTGCGCATTGACCTCCACCTCCACCTCCACCTCCACCTCCACCTCCACCTCCACCTCCACCTCCACCCCCACTTTCTTGATTGGATTCTTCCAACATTCCAAATATTTCAGTAGAACTATATAATTCATCTCCTGAAACCATACATGGAACTGCTTTCACATAATTAGGGAATGGATTATCATCAATAGAAATTATTGAAAAATTACCACGTATATCTTGTCTATTTCTTAATATTTTTAATAATTCGATACAATATTCACATCGTTTACTAATATAAATGATTGGTTTGTTATTGCTCATATATTCTTTTTATATTTATAACAAATTAATTAGATAATTTTAACATAAATAATTTTAACATAAATAATTTTAACATAAATTATTTAAAATTTGAATAAAAATATAATAAGTAATAAAAAAACAATGACCGAAATTTCAATCAGTTATCCGGAAAATGGAAAAAATGAAAAGAATAGTATTGTCTTTGATATAAAAGGAAGTGAGGAACAAGGTCTCAATAAAAGTGTAATCAATTCTTTGAGGAGAGTTCTTTTATCTTCAATTCCATCTGTTGGATTTAGAACGGAAATGAATAATACTGACCTTAAAGTTATAAAAAATACATCCCCATTACATAATGAATATATCCTTCATAGGGTGGCGATGATACCACTGTATATTAATCCTGATAATTATAAAAAAGACCTGTTATTTAAATTAAATGCGGTTGCGAAACAAGGTGAACCCGTCACAAAAATAACAGCAGAAGATTTTAAAGTATATCGACTTAAAGAAGGGTATGAAAATGATAATGATGAAATCGATCTGAGTAAATTCTCAGAAACCGAAATACCTGAAAGCGAAAAAAAGGAAATATTTAGACCTTTTCGAGGAAAATATTATTGCGATATTACTGAACTTAAATCAAGTAATTCAGAAACATCAAATGAAATATATCTGTATGGTGTTCCAAGAATATCATATGCTTATGAAGATGCTCGATGGCAGGCAGTTTCAATGGCAACTTATTCATTTAAAAGAGATAAAGAACAATTCAATCAAGTCCTGAATGAAAAAATAAAGATTAATAAAATCCCCGAAGAAGAAAAGTATTCCTTTGGTAAATCGCTATACATCAGTGAATCAGAAAGATATTTCCATCGTGATAAATTATGCGAACCCTATTGGTATGAATTTAAAATTGATTCTGTACATAATTATAGTTCGAAACAACTCTTTATCAAAGCAAATGAATTGATGGTGAAAGAACTTGAACTTGTTAAAAAAGACCTTAAAAATATATCAAACAAAGAAGATTCAAGAATATCAATCGAAAAGAGTGAAGAAAATATTTATACACTTCACATTTACGGTAATGATGATACAATTGGTAATGTCTTACAAAATCAAATCTCTAATGCGATTGATGATGATTCAGATATTGTTCTATGTGGTTATAAAAAAATACATCCATTAGAGAATATTATTCTCTTCAATATTTCACTCAAACAAAGTAGTCAAACAAACGAACAAAATATAATTCAAATTATTGAAACATTTACAGAAGCAGCAAATCACCTGATAGATATTTATAACACGATGATATCAGAAGCAAGGAAGAATCTTTAGAAAATACGGTTATATATAAAATAGATCTTACCTATTGGTAATCGATCCATATAAGATGTTACATATTGAGAGTTTATCTTTCCCTTTCCATTTAAATACTCGTGATGAAGTTCCTTGATCAGTGGTTTCAGTTCATACCTTATGTCTGACCATTCTTTTTCTTTTGTAATCTTTAAAGAAACATATGAATTAAGTAATTCATTTTTTATCATAGAATATTTAGTTCGATAATCATCAAATAGGTATTGTTCTTCGGGGAAAAACTTTATATATTCGGATAATTTAAATGTCCTTCTCAACTCTAAATAACTAAAAAATTTATTATTGTTATTTACCTTTAACTCTTGAACATATTCATAATTTGGATTCATCCACTTTATTCTTAAAGAATCTTTCTTAATTGTAAATCCTTTAATGGAAAAAATATTATCCCTTTCTAAATATAAATATACATCTTTTTTTTCGAGTAATTGAATTCTTTCAATACCCTCAATTTCTGGTAATTCTTCACGGACTAATTTGATTATATTTCCATCTTTAAGACTATAAACTTCATTCAAATAAATAATGTTTTTATAAACTGGTGTAATAATACGATTATCTTTATGTTGAAGTGTGAATGAATAACAATTCTGTGTATCTAATTGATTAAACCAAGTACCTCCATTAACATCCTTAAATAATTCATGAAATGGTGTTTTACCATCCCATTTATTCTTCGCACCAATATTACTTCTTGTAGAAATTATCCATTCATCATTATGATAAAACATATTTACCATAACACCGTCTACAAGAGGTTCGAAAGAATATGTCTCGTCACTATACTCGTCGAGTTTAATTTCTTCTTTTTTAAATGATTTTACAGGAGGGATACATACTAAACGGTTTGTTTCTGTATTTATGATTGCTCCACGACAATACCTCATCCATACATTATTCTCATAATCATAATCAACACCATATTTCGCTTTTACTAGAATTAGTTTTAATAGACTATATTTACGAACATATAAATTATTTTCTTTAAACTTATCAACGTAATCTGTATTACCGTCAATAAACGTTTGCAATTCCATTATTTAATAATAATAGGTTTCAATTTTTTAAATATTAATTAATATATATATAAGTAAGGGTATTATGGCAAAACATGTTCCTTCCTCCAAAGATGAAAAAAATGTGAATGTATTAAGTAAAAATGAACAATTGCCGTTAGATAATCAGGGAAATATCGATTGGGTACAATATTATCAGAAAATGACACCTCAAATTGATCAAAAAGAATTTGAAGAATTGAAAAAACAAGGGAAAAATAAAAAGAGTCCCTTTACCCCCGAATATAACGACGATCCGTTTTTAAATGACGAAGACATCTACAATAAAATAAATGAGGATGGGGAATTAGCGTTTATAGATTCAGAGAAGGATAGTGAAGAATTTGAAAAGTTTGAAGAAGAAATCGATCAAGATTATTTGTCAGATGATGAAGATCAAGAAGAAGAAGAAGATGATGATATAATTCGAGAAAATATTATATATAATAAATCATCCCCAAGTGATGGAGATGCTTTTTTAATTATTATTGAAGAGGATGATAGCGTAATTGATAAAATAATATTTGTTCATGAAATAACCGAAAAAGATATCATTTTTAAAGATGAAGATGATAATGAAATCAAACTTTACCTTGATGAAGAAAAAAATATAATCCTTCAATCCGATGATTATCAATATGATATTATTGAGTTTGAAAGAATCCAAGAAATAGAACCAAAAGATCTTGAAGATGATAAATTATTCTTAACTAAGAATATCTATGATGATATCGAATTGGATGTTGAAGAATTAAAAGAAAAAGTCTATTCGTTGGTTGAAAGAAAAGAAAGTCTTATTACTGAATTAATCTCCCTTTTTAATGCTCAAAAAAATAAACAAATGATACTTGATATATGTGAAATTTCAGAAAACTATATTCAAATGTTAAAAGATAATATTGGGAATTATTTTGATTATACTGATAAATTACCTTTTCTGAAAAATGTAACCAATGGAAAATATAATTTTCCAAAATGGATTCTACCAATTGCTAACAATGTTAAAAAAATATATAAAGAGGATGGAGATATTTCAGAAGAATTTGAGGATACAAGTTCAGTAAATTTTGAACAAGAATTAAAGACAAAAAAAGAAATCTTAGAAACAAATACGGAATATGAATCTCTTACAAAAGAACTTTATAAAACAAAACCATTCTACAATAAACAAACTGGTATTGTTTTAGAACATGATGGTCACTATATCCGTGATTGTAATGATAAAAATCCATGTCATGGAATAAAAGGAGAATATATTTTTGAAGTCAATAAAACACGAAAAGATTTCAAGATCCCTCTAATTAATAAGGATGAAACATATTATCGAACAATTATAAATAAAGAACAAATTTCCTTATCAGGACTATATATCATCCCCCATACTAAATATAACCTTACCTATGAGAACAATGGTATTTTCCCCTTGTATTATACAACCATACTCGCAAATGATAAATATTCTTATGTTCCCATGAATAAACTATTTAATTATGATTCGATGGCGCCTCATATAATTGGTCCAAGAACTGACAAAAGTGATCTATATCCTAAAACAATTAATTCATATTTTTTTGATGAATTTGTTAAACAAGAAAATATAAAAAATACATTGAATAATCTTCCGTCGATTTCAGATATCATTGATAATATTCCAAAAAAAATAATGTCCAAGATATACAATCATAATGATATAAGGACCTTACTACTTCCTTATTCAATCAATTATAGTTCTCTAGATGTTAAAAATAAAAATAAAATGAATGAAACGATAGAAAAAAATACTAAAAAGTATATTAATAATTATAAAAAACATCATAAGAAAAAGATATTGAAAAAACAAAAGAAACAAACTAAAATATTATCTACGGATGACAAAATAGATTTATCCTGGAATTTTATTCATTCAGTTATGAACATTCCTGTTAAAAATAATTATATTCGAGAATTTATTGATGCTTTTTCGAGAGAACCATTTGAAGATGAAGATGAAAGATATCTTTATAAAAAGAATTCTCCAGCAAAACTTTTATGTAAACACTACATTTATAGTTCCAAAATAGACAATGATGAAGATTCACACTTAACATTGAAACGGATTTTTGGAGGTATCCCTAAAGATGGTACCATTTCATGTAACGTTTGTGGAGAATACCTTTGTCCCGAGGATTTTTCTCTCTTAGAAGGATTTTCAGATGGTGCTCCTAAAAATACAAAAGAAGTTCTTAAACAGGAAAAGGATTCTTTAAGGGAATTAAGTGATAAACAAATATTAATAATGAA
>MDTA01158774.1_pt1 | contig 12835 bp, 10 predicted proteins | sample 811151 | NCBI WGS metagenome assembly MDTA01 (sample SAMN05326648, study PRJNA326480) | marine metagenome | isolation source: seawater | place: Indian Ocean: South | collected 2010
GGAGAGGTGGCTGAGCGGTTGAAAGCACTGGTCTTGAAAACCAGCAACGGGGCAACTCGTTCGTGGGTTCGAATCCCACCCTCTCCGCCATCAAAATTTTTGAAATTTATCAGCTATTTTAATTATAAGAGTACCTTTGTTATTTATTAATGCATCTTTTTTTTTAATAGAAACTAATAATTCATCATCCATATTTACAAATTCATTAAGTGCCTTTAAATGTTCGATATCTAATTTATCAATAATTGACTTTACGAAACCTATCATTAAAATATCCATTTCTTTAGTGCCTCTGTAAGATGCTCTATAGATAATTTTATTTTTAAGATCTTCTTTGTTTAATGACATATCATTTAAAATATTAATGAGTAATTTTAATTTTTTACTAGCGGATATAAATACCATAAAAGGTGTAGGAACTAAAACAAGAAAATTTTTACAAAAAAAAAGAATTGAAAAAGTAAAAGATTTATTATGGGACCTACCTTACTCTTTTGTCGATAGATCAAAGATAACTGACTTGAATGAGCTAGAAATTGGAAAAATTTTAACAATAAAAGTAAATGTTTTAAAATATAATTTTCCAAGAATAAGAAATTTACCTAACACTGTCATTTGCGCAGGTAATAATAAAAAAATTAAAATCGTTTTTTTTAATAGTTATGAAGGTTATATAAGAAAAATATTGCCACTTAATGAAACAGTTATCATAAGTGGAAAAATAAATTTTTATAAAAATAGTTACCAGATTACAAACCCGACATACGTAAAGCCATTAAATCAAATTGATGAGATAACTAAAATTTTTCCTAAATATTCACTTACAGATGGGATATTAGAAAAAAATTATAGAAAAATAATTGAAAACGTTGTTGATAAAATTGATAGTAATTTTGAATGGCATGACAATACATTTCTAGAAAAAAATAATTTTAATAATTTAAAAACTACATTAAAAAACCTTCATAACCCAAAGGGGGGTTTAGATATTTTTTCTAATGATTTTAGAAGACTGGCTTATGATGAAATATTGTCAAATTTACTTACATTATATTCAGCAAGAAAGGTGGTCAAAATTAAAAAGAATAATAAAAAAGTTTTTAAATATAGATTGTCAAATATTTTAAAAAAAAATTTCGGTTTTGAATTAACTGGCGGACAAACAAAAATATTATCAGAAATAGATAAAGATTTAATGTCTAACTCTAGAATGTTTAGATTATTGCAAGGAGATGTTGGTTCTGGAAAAACAATTTTAGCATTAATTTCAGCAGCAAATGTAATTGAGGATAATTTTCAAGTTGCTTTCATGGCTCCAACAGAAATACTTGCAAAACAACACTATGAACTAGCAATAGATCTGTTTAAAAAAACAAATATAAAAATAGGTTTACTGACTAGTAAAATTATCAAATCAGAAAAGAACAAAATTATAAATGATGTTTGCAAAGGTAAAATTAAATTTTTATTTGGCACACATTCATTATTTCAAAAAAAAATTAAGTTTTTTAATTTGGGATTAATTGTTATTGACGAACAACATAAATTTGGTGTCAAACAAAGAATAAAATTAGCAAAAAAGGGAGGAAATAATTGTGATGTTTTAACTATGTCTGCTACTCCAATACCAAGAACAATGATGTTATCTTTTTTTGGCGATATGGATATTTCTATACTAAATGAAAAACCTAAATATAGAAAAGAAATTATAACACTAATTAAACCTGAAAATAAATTAGATGAAATTGTTCCATTGATTAAAAAAGAAATAAAAACAAATCATCAAATATTTTGGGTTTGTCCATTAATTGAGCAATCAAAAAAATTAAATTTTTCGTCTGCAAAGAAAAAATTTAGTGAAATAAATAAATTATTTCCAAATAATGTAGGGTTGATACATGGAAATATGACTCTTGATGAAAGAAATAAAGTTCTAAATTTATTTATAAACAAAAAAGTTAAAATTTTAGTTAGTACTACAATAATTGAAGTTGGAATAAATTTTCCAGATGCAAATATAATTGTAATTGAGGACTCAAATAAATTTGGTTTATCACAGCTTCATCAATTAAGAGGAAGAGTCGGTAGAGGAAGTTCTATTTCTTATTGTATAATGATGTACAAAAAAAACTTAAGTGAAAATGCAAAAAAACGTTTAAAAATTTTGAGAAAAACCAATAATGGATTCGTTATAGCAGAAGAAGATTTGAAAATTCGAGGACATGGTGATTTGCTTGGATTTCAGCAAAGTGGTATCAAAAATTTTAAATTTGCTGATCCAATTCATCATAAGGATCTGTTTTTATCAGCAGAAAATAAAATAAAAAAATTTACATTTAATTCACCAAAAAAATATGAAAAATTAATAAAACTTTTTGACAAAGCAGATATAATTAATGAGATTAAATAATAAATACTAGGGATTAAAACTACCTGCCGAAACTATAAATTTAGATGCCTCTTCAAAAGTCAAATCTAAATAAATAACTTCTTCTTTAGGAAACATAAGTAAAAAACCACTTGTTGGATTTGGTGTAGTAGGAACAAAAACGTTTATAAGCTCTTTTCCAGCTTTTTTTTTAATTTCACCAGTGTTTTCTTTTGTTGCAAAACCTACTGCGTAAACTCCTTTTCTTGGATATTCAATTAAAACCACAGTTTTTTTATCTGATTTACTTTTTGTAAACGTTTCAATTAATTGCTCAACAGCAGAATAAATTGTCCTAATAATTGGTATCTTGTTAAGTATACTCTCAAAAAAATTAAAAAGTCTTTTTCCAATAAAGGACAAAGAAATCCATCCGATAATAGTTATAAGAAGAATGGCAATTAATATTTCTAACCCAGGTATATTATAAGGAAGATAATGATTTGGGTTGATTTCTTTTGGTATTAAATTTGATGATACTTTTATTATGAACAAAGTTAAGTACAATGTAATGCCAATTGGTATAAGAACTACAACACCAGCGATAAAATTGTTACGAAGAGAAGATAATAGTGATTTTTTTTGTTTATTTTTTGCCATTTCAATATTCTTTCAAATACAAATCAATTTTTTTTTGTTAAGATTCGGCAATGAAGAAATTATATAACATAAATAGGCGTAAATTTCTTGAGCTATTTGGATGTACATGTTGTGGTTTTTTGACCTCATCATGCGCAACTGTGCCGATTACTGACAGAAAACAACTTACGTTATATCCTGAAAGTGTAATTAATAGACAAGCAGCAAATGCTTATGAAAAACTAAAAAATTCAAAAAAAATTAAATTAATAAATAAAGGCAAAGATTTAAATAATATTATTGATATTGGAGAAAGAATTTCAAAATCTGTATCAGTTTTTTTTCAAAAACAAAATGAAACTGATCCCACATCTGGTTTTGATTGGGAGTACATTTTAATTGATGATAAAAAAACTAAAAACGCGTGGTGTATGCCAGGAGGAAAAATTGCAGTTTACAGCGGCATTCTAGATGTTTCAAAAAATACAAACGGACTGGCAACAATAATGGGTCACGAGATAGCACACGCTGTGGCTAAACACTCTGTTGAAAGAATGAGTGCAGCAATGGCTGTAAATGTAACGGCACAGATCGCAGACATTTTTACCGGTGGAAAAATTTCTCAAACAAGAAATACAGTTGGTAGGGCAACAGGTATGGATGTTTTACAATTAGGAATAATGAATCCGTTTGGTCGAAAACAAGAAACAGAAGCTGACTACTTGGGTTTAATTTTTTCATCTCTATCAGGATTTAATATTAAAGAATCTGTAAGCCTATGGGAAAGAATGAAAGAAGCACATAAGGGAAAAGAACCACCTCAATTTTTAAGCACACATCCTTCAAGCGATAATAGAATAGAGAGTCTTAAAAATTGGATTCCAAAGATAATTTTAGAATACCCTCCATTTAAAACATAATAGTGGTGAGCCGTGTTGGATTCGAACCAACGACACCTTCCTTAAAAGGGAAGTGCTCTACCAGCTGAGCTAACGGCCCGTAAAAGAAACTCTTTTTTATATATAAAAAAGATAAATTTCAATTGGTAAATTTTAGTTATACTTGTTTCTATATTTTTTGTAAAAGGCTTCAAATGTCCCACTTTTAATCGACTCTCTAATCTTTTGCATAAATTCTTGATAAAAATTTACATTATGAAGCGAAATTAGCATTGAAGCTAATATCTCATTTGTATTTATAAGATGATTCAAATAACTTTTTGAATATTTATTTAAATTATTAATTTTACATTTGCTATCAAGAGGTTTTTTGTCATTTTTAAATTTACTATTTCTTAGATTTATTTTGCCTTCCCATGTGAAGGCTAGGCCTGTTCTTCCAGATCTTGTTGGCATAACACAATCAAACATATCAATTCCATATTTCACTGCACCTAAAATGTCTGAAGGTGTTCCAACACCCATTAAGTATCTTGGTTTATTTTCTGGCATTAAATAGGTTGTGTCCTCTAACGTTTTTAACATTTGGTCTTGCGTTTCACCAACAGCAAGTCCGCCGATTGCATAGCCATCAAAATTTATATTAATTAATTTTTCTAAACTTTCTTGTCGTAAATCTTTAAAAATACCACCCTGCACTATACCAAATAAAGCTTTGTAGTCGGATTTACCGAAAGCTTTTTTTGATCTTTTTGCCCAATGAGTTGAGGTATCTATTGCATTTGATATGATTTTTTTATCTTCTGTTAGCTTTGGACATTCATCTAAAACCATTAGTATATCCGAATTAATAATTTTTTGTATAAAAATGCTTTTTTCAGGACTTAATAAAAATTTTTTGCCGTCAATATGAGAAGAGAAATAAGCTCCTTTAGCTCTGTCAATTTTTGTGAATTTTGATAATGACATTATTTGAAAACCGCCTGAGTCAGTAAGAATTGGTTTCTTCCAATTCATATACTTATGTAAACCTCCAAATTTATTAAGAATTTCAACTCCTGGTCTCAAAAATAAATGATATGTATTACCTAATATTATATCGGTACCTGTCTTTAAAATATCGTCAGTAAAGATACTTTTTACAGTTCCTTGAGTGCCAACAGGCATAAAAGCTGGTGTATTGATTACTCCTCTTTTAGTGTGAATTTTTCCTAATCTGTATTTATTTTTTGATTTTATTAATTCAAAAAAAAATTTTTTTGAATTCATTAACTATTTTTTTATAGTTATGCTTATAATTTTGTCTGGACTAGATACCGATCCATTTGGACCGTCTCCCTTTTTAATTTGATCAACAAATTCCATTCCATTCGTAACCTTGCCAAAAACAGTATATTGTCTATCTAAATGTGGAGCGGCTTCTAGACAAATAAAAAATTGACTATTACCACTATTAGGGTTAGATGACCTGGCCATTGAAACAGTTCCTTTTTCATGGGGAAGATTGTTAAATTCAGCTTTAAGATCTGGAAGAGAGGACGAGCCTGTTCCAGCTCTTTCCAAATTAAAACTATCTTTATTGGTATTTCCAAACTCAACATCGCCTGTCTGAGCCATAAAACCATCAATCACTCTATGAAAAACCACACCATCATATTCTTTATCACTAATAAGTTTCAAAATTCTTTTAACATGATTGGGTGCAACATCATTAAATAATTCAATTTCTACTTTTCCATATTCTAATTTTAATAAAATTTTATTTTCCATTGCAAACAAATTTGTACATAATATTGAAAAATATACTAGAAAAAAAATGAAAACTTTTCTCATCTTAGTTTATTTTGTATTGCCTTAATAACAGATTTTGTTACAAACTTTTTTAAATCTCCTTTCAGAACACCTATTTCCTTAACAAATTTCGATGATATAATTTCATTTTCTATATTAGACATTAAAAAAATAGTTTCTATATTTTTATCAAGTTTTTTATTCATCCCTGCTAATTGAAATTCGTATTCAAAGTCTGATACAGCTCTTAAACCTCTTATTATAAGAGATGCTTTAAATTTTTTACATGTTTTGATAGTAAGATTATCAAATGAAATTATTTTGATCCTTTTTTTACTCAGTTTTAAATCACCATAAAGTGATCTTCTGAGAATTTCTATTCTTTCATTAACAGAAAATAAATATTCTTTATCGGATGAGTCAGTAGTAGCAACAATAAGTTTATCAACAATTTTTAAAGATTTTTTAATAATATCTGCATGCCCGTAAGTAATAGGATCAAAAGTTCCTGGATATATCCCAATTTTAATCATTATGAAATATTATCTTCTATTTTAATGGCTGATACAACTTTTTCGGCACCCGAGAGTTTAATAATTCTTACACCCTGAGTATTTCTTCCAGCAATTCTTATCTCTTTAACAGGACACCTAATGACTCTTCCTTTGTCAGTAGATAATATTATTTCATCATGATTAGAGACGATTAAGGTAGAGGTTATATTACCATTTCTCTCAGAATTAATTATACCAATGATCCCTTTTCCCCCTCTATTTGTAACTCTAAAATCTAGAAATGAAGTTCGTTTACCATATCCATTTTCAGTTATAGAAAGAATATACTTATCAACGTTCTCTTTTTTTGATCCATTTTTTTTAATAATTGACTTTGTTTCTTTTACGTCATCAACAACAGATAAAGACATGACAGCATCCTTCTCTGCAAGGTCAATACCTCTTATTCCTTTTGATGATCTTCCTTTGAATAATCTTAATTTTTTTGACATGAAACGAATGCACTTACCAAGTTTAGACCCCAAAATAATATCCTGGTCTTCTTTGCATTTCTCAACACCAATAATTTTATCATTTTCATCAAGTTTCATTGCTATTTTACCGCTTGCACTGATATTGATAAAATCGATCAAGGAATTTTTTCTTACCTTCCCTTTCGCTGTTGCAAAAACGACAAAAAGATTTTTCCATTCATCTTCATTTTCAGGCAAAATCATTGTTGATGTAATTGATTGATTACTCTTAAGAGGTAATAGATTAAACAAAGATTTACCCTTTGAATTTAAGCTTCCTTTAGGAATTTTCCATGCTTTTAATTTATAGGAAAGACCTTGTGAAGAAAAAAATAAAACTTGACTATGTGAGTTTCCAGATAGAATTCTAACCACAAAATCTTCTTCTCTTGTTGTAATACCAGTTTTACCTTTACCTCCTCTTTTTTGTGTTTTAACAGCAGCAAGAGAGCCTCTTTTTATATAACCTTTATTTGTAATATTTATAACCACAGACTCTTTTTGAATTGTTTCTTCAATATTGTAATTTAATACAGCATCAATGATTTTAGTTCTTCTTTTGACAGCAAACTTAGTTTTAATTTCTTCCAGTTCTTTAATGATTAGTGAAAACAAATCTTTTTTAGATTTAAGGAGTTTGTTAAAATAAATTATCATTTCAGAAAGTTTTTTAATTTCAACCTCAATTTCGTTAATTCCAAATGCTGTCAATTTTTGCAGTTTCAGATCTAAGATTGCATTAACTTGTGTATCGCTTAATTGATATTTAGAAATATTATTCTTTTTTTCTATTAGTTTTACAAGTTTTGAACTTTTTCTAATTGACCATTTTTTGTTTAATAAATTCTTTTTTGCATTATCGGTATCTTTTGAAGATTTAATAATTTTTATAATCGCATCTATATTTTCAACAGCTGTTGCTATTCCAATTAAAATATGAGCTCTTTCCTCTGTTTTGCTTAAATCAAATTTGATTCTTCTGACTACGGTCTCTTCTCTAAAATTAACAAATTCAGAGATAAATTCTTTCAAATTCAAAATTTTAGGTTTGCCTTCTACTATAGCCAAAGTATTAAAACCGAAAGATGACTCTACAGAGGTGAGTTTATACAATTGTCTTCTTATAGTTTCAGGTTCAACACCTCTTCTTAAATCAATTACAACTCTAATACCGTCTTTATTTGACTCATCTCTAATATCACTTACTCCCTCTATTTTTTTCTCTCTACAAAGATCAGCTATTTTTTCATTTAAAAGTGATTTATTAACTTGATAAGGAATTGATTTAATAATTAATCTTGATTTGCCATTTTTTAGTTCTTCCTCATCGATTTCGCCTCTAATTTTAAAAGAGCCTCTTCCTTTATTATAACCCTGTTTAATTATATCTTTTCCAATTATGATACCACCAGTTGGAAAATCAGGACCTGGAATATGTTTCATTAATTGTGATACTGTTATATTTCGATTATTTATAAAATTTATAGTTCCATCAATTACTTCTCCAAGATTGTGTGGAGGTATACTGGTTGCCATACCAACTGCAATTCCGCCTGCCCCATTGACAAGTATATTTGGAAATTTTGACGGAAGAACAACCGGTTCTCTTTCGGTGTCGTCATAATTATTTCTATAATCAATTGTGTCTTTTTCCAAACCTTCAGTAAGAAATTGGGTAACCTTCGATAGTTTTGTCTCTGTATATCTCATTGCGGCTGGAGGATCTCCGTCAATTGATCCAAAATTACCTTGGCCTGTTATTAAAGGTAAGCTCATTGAAAAATCTTGAACAAGTCTAACTAACGCATCATAGACTGCTTGATCACCATGAGGATGATATTTACCGATTACATCACCTACAATTCTTGCGGATTTTCTAAAAGGTTTTGACCAATCATAACCACCTTTGTACATAGCGTATATTATTCTTCTGTGAACAGGTTTGAGGCCGTCTCTTACATCTGGTAAAGCTCTACTAACTATTACGCTCATTGCGTAAGAAAGATAAGAAGAACTCATCTCTTTATGGACAAGTATAGGTTTATGTTGAGAATTTTTTTTGATTTCTAAATTTTGCATTTAATTTAAAATGGAATTTCATCATCAAGATCATTTTTATCTTGATTAATATCATCATTTGGTAAATTGCTTTTAACGTTATCGGACTCATTAGAATTATTAGACTTATTTTTTCCATCTAACATTGTCAGAGAAGAGTTGAAGCCTTGTAAAACAACTTCTGTTGAATATTTGTCCTGACCAGATTTTTCATCTCTCCATTTTCTAGTTGTTAATTGACCTTCGATATAGACATTTGCGCCTTTTTTTAAATATTGTTGTACAATATTAACTAACCCCTCATTAAAGATTACAACTCTATGCCACTCAGTTTTTTCTTTTCGCTCTCCTGTTGATTTATCTTTCCAATTTTGACTTGTAGCAATACTCAGTCTTGCGACGTTTTTACCATTAACCATTTGCTTGATTTCTGGGTCCGCCCCCAATCTACCAATAAGTTGTACTTTATTTAAGCTTCCCGACATAATTACTTAGACTTATAATAATGATTAAAAAAAATTATAACATATTTGCGTTGTAAATATAAGCTCATTCTGTTTTAAGATGTGTAAAAGATGCTAAAAAAGATATTGATTAAAGGGGCTAAAGAGCACAATTTGAAAAACATCTCTTTAGAAATTCCAAAAGAGAAATTAATAGTAATTACTGGCTTGTCAGGATCAGGAAAATCATCCTTGGCATTCGACACAATTTATGCTGAGGGACAAAGAAGATATGTGGAAAGCCTTTCGGCATACGCAAGACAATTCCTCGATAAAATGAAAAAACCAAATGTTGATTTAATTGAGGGTTTAAGTCCAGCAATATCAATTGAACAAAAAAATGCACCCAAAAATCCACGATCAACTGTTGCTACTGTAACTGAGATTTACGATTATATGCGAGTCTTATATGCAAGAATAGGAGTACCATACTCTCCATTCACAGGTAAACCTATAGTTTCTCAATCGGTTACCGATATGGTAGATAAAGTAAAAGCCTTGCCTAAAAGTTCGACAATTTTTTTACTTTCCCCAGTAGTACGAGGAAGAAAAGGAGAATATAAAAAAGATATAATTAATTATAAAAAAAGAGGTTTTCAAAAAATAAAAGTAGATGGACAATATTATGATATTGACGATTTTCCTAATCTAAACAAAAAAGTTAAACACGATATCTCAATAGTAGTTGATAGAATTATTTTGAATTCAAAATTAGGAAATAGACTTGCTGACAGTATTGAAACGGCACTTAATCTATCAGATGGTTTATTGATAGCAGAGTATGAAAATGAAACAATTCCAAAAAAATTTAGAAAAAAGGAAAGTATTACTTTCTCCTCTAAATTTTCTTGTCCAGAAAGTGGTTTTACAATAGAAGAAATTGAACCAAGACTGTTTTCTTTCAACAGCCCTTTTGGTGCTTGTGAAGAATGCGAGGGTATTGGACATAATTTAAATGTTGATCCAAACTTAGTTGTTTCTGATAAAAATAAAAGTTTAGAAGATGGTGCGGTTGAGCCTTGGGCAAAATCTACATCTATGTATTATGCTCAAACTTTAGCATCGATAGCGAAACATTATAAATTTAACTTAGATACTAAATGGAAAAAACTTCCAAAAAAAATACAAGACATAATTTTGTACGGTTCGGATGAAGAGGAAATTAAATTCCATTATGATGACGGTTACGAAAAGTATGATACGAAAAAAACTTTTGAAGGTGTTATCAATAATTTAGAAAGAAGATATTTAGAAACCGATAGTGATTGGAAAAGAGAAGAAATTTCACAATATCAAAGTGAAACGAATTGTGAAAAATGCAAAGGTTTAAGACTAAAAGATGAAGCTTTATGTGTTAAAGTAAATAATCTTAATATAAGCCAAGTAACACAATTTTCAATAGAAGATGCACAAAAATGGTTTTATAAACTTGAAACTATTTTATCATTAAGAGATAAAAAAATTGCACAACATATTTTAAAAGAAATAAATGAAAGATTAAATTTTCTTTTAAATGTTGGTCTAAATTATTTAACTCTTTCTAGAGAATCAGGAACATTATCAGGTGGAGAATCGCAAAGAATAAGGCTAGCATCACAAATAGGATCAGGTTTGACTGGTGTTCTTTACGTATTAGATGAACCTTCTATAGGTTTGCATCAAAGAGATAACAAAAAACTTATCGAAGCTTTAAAGAGATTAAGAGATTTGGGAAATACAGTAATTGTTGTTGAGCACGATGTGGAAACAATGGAGAGTGCAGATCATATTATAGATCTTGGTCCAGAAGCAGGTCTAAATGGCGGAAATATTACGGCACAAGGAAACTTAAAAAATATTATTGAAAATAAAAATAGTATAACTGGCAATTATCTTTCTGGAGAAAAATTTATAGAAATTCCAAAAAAAAGGAAAAATGCAAAAAATAATAGATTTTTAGAAATTCTTGGAGCTAGTGGAAATAATTTGCAGAACGTGGATCTAAAAATTCCATTAGGTACGTTTACCTGTGTAACTGGAGTTTCGGGAAGTGGAAAATCAACTCTTATACTTCAAACTTTATTTAATGCCTTGAATCTATTATTAAACAACAATAAATCAAGAAAATTACCAAAAGAATTTAAAAATTATAAAGGAACAGAACTTATAGATAAAGTGATTGATATAGATCAATCTCCAATAGGTAGAACTCCAAGGTCAAATCCAGCAACTTATACAGGGGCTTTTGGACCTATCAGAGATTGGTTTGCAAATTTACCTGAATCTAAAACTCGTGGATATAAACCTGGCAGATATTCATTTAATGTTAGAGGTGGCAGATGTGAAACTTGTGAGGGAGACGGCGTGATAACTTATGAAATGCATTTTCTTCCTGATGTATATATACCTTGTGATGCATGTAAAGGTAGTAGATATAATAGAGAAACATTAGAAATTAAATTCAAAAATAAAAGTATAGCTGATGTTTTAAATATGACAGTCGAAGAAGGATGTGATTTCTTTCAAAATATACCTGCGGTTTATTCAAAATTATTAACACTTAAACATGTGGGCTTAGGTTATGTAAAAATTGGACAACAAGCTACAACTTTATCAGGCGGCGAAGCTCAAAGAATAAAGTTAGCAAAAGAGTTATCTAAAAGATCTACTGGACGAACTTTGTATATTCTGGATGAACCTACTACAGGACTACATTCGCATGATATTAAAAAGCTTCTTGAAATATTAAAGGCTTTTGTAAATACAGGTAATACTGTTGTAGTTATAGAACATAATCTAGACGTGATAAAAACTGCAGATTGGATTGTTGACATGGGTCCAGAGGGTGGATCCGAAGGCGGTAAAATAATTGCAGAGGGTACCCCTGAAAAAGTAGCTGAAATGGCACATACTTATACGGGTAAATTTCTCAAAAGTTTAATAAATAATAAAATGAAAAAAACAGCATAAATTCTTAATTTTATGCTATAAATACATATGGTTAGTTTATTACAATCTTTATCAAAAACAATTCACCTATCGGCAATATTAGCAATCTTGTTATTCGCTGGACTCTTTTTTGCTGGAGGGGATTGGGCTTTTGATAGGTTATTTTGGAGTTGGTTATTTAGATATTTACATGTTGTGGTTGGAATAATGTGGATTGGATTATTATGGTATTTAAATTTTGTTCAAATACCAAACATGCCTAAATTTACTGATGAACAAAAACCCGCAATTACAAAAATTATCGCCCCTGCTGTTTTATTTTATTTTAGATGGGCAGCATTAGCGACAATAATAACTGGCCTAATTGTAGCTTACTTAAACGGCTATGCGCATGACGCAATGATACTTGGCATTGGAAGTGGAGGAAAAAATACAGCAATTGGAATTGGTATGTGGCTTGGAATAATTATGGCTTTTAATGTTTGGTTTATAATTTGGCCTAATCAAAAAAAAGTTTTAGGTATCGTTGAATGTGCGGCTGAAGACAAACCAAAACATGCAAAAATTGCAGTGTTAACATCACGCGTTAATACTTTACTTTCGTTGCCGATGCTGATGACAA
>MDTA01166984.1_pt1 | contig 12833 bp, 4 predicted proteins | sample 811151 | NCBI WGS metagenome assembly MDTA01 (sample SAMN05326648, study PRJNA326480) | marine metagenome | isolation source: seawater | place: Indian Ocean: South | collected 2010
ACTTTTTTCTGTGTAGTAACATCTTCTGTAAACTCATCACCCAATACTCTATTAGAAGCTTCTATAGCTCTTCTTGATATATTTGTATTTATATATCCAGATAATGGTGCTACAGGTTTATTTTCTTTTTGCTGTTTTGTAACGTATTTTTGATAATTATTTATAAGATCAAGTATACCTCTTTTACCTGTTAAAATTTCATCAGTTAATAAATCTAAATCAAAATTAGGTGCGTTTTTTCTTTTTAAGGCTATTCTTTTAGCCATTCCTCTATATAATTCAACTATTTTACCAATGCCTGCTTGCTGTTTTTCAGTATTAGTTTCATTAGTAATTTCATTTTCATATATTTTATTTACTTCTTGTGCTTGCTTATTAGACTTATCAGATATATTATTTACTACACCTTTTATTTTATTTTGTGCTTCTAAAAATTTTTGTTTATATAATTCTAAAGCATTTCTATATTCAACAGGGTCAAGTTCGTCTCTTTGATTTTGAATATTTTTAACTTTACTAATATATTTTTTCTTTAAATCTTCTAAGTTATCTATTTGATCAAAATCTTTATCTTCAGCAAAATTGTAAACCGAAGCGGTTTTTACAACTAAATTTTCTAATTCATTTACTTTATCTTTTATTTGCTCGTCTATACCTTCTTTTAATTCTTGGCTATTAGCTTCAATTCTTTTTTGATTTAATACAGCTATTTCATCTATAACAGCTTCCATCTTTTCTTGATCAATAGCAACGCGCATGTTTTTAGCGCGCTTCCATGCAGCTTGTGTTATACTAGCTCCTCCTTTAGCTAACCCACCAAAAGCAAGAGTACCCGTAAAAGCAGATATAAAAGTTTTAGTACTATTATCATAAGTAAAATCAAAAGCTTCTATCATAGAGTCTTCCATTGATTTACCTCTTGCTAATTGAGTGTTTACAGCTTCTGGAAATAGTTGAACAACTTCTGTTGCACCCTCACTAACACCACCTAATAAATAACCTTTAGCTCCAGATGCATACATTCTTTTTCCAAGCTTTCCTAATATTTGTTTACCAATTTTATTACCTACTAAATATCTCATTGGACCTAAAGCTTGACCAGCATATTCTGGTAAAGTTGCAATTCCTGCGCCAGCTAAAGGGGTTAAAAGTTCTGTTTGATCATTATTTACAAGATTTCTAAATGCTTCTTCATCTGTTTTTGCATTAGGATATAATGCCTTAGCTTTTTCTATATTATAATCTGATATAAAACTTGGTGCTATTTGACTAAAAATACTAGCAACTGAGGCAACTGTAGCAGCTGTACCTGCCGATACTCCTACAACAGGGGCTACTGCTGCCGCACCTGTAGCTGCTAAAACAGTAGGAACTACAGATGTTCCAACTTGAGTAGCATCACCTGCAATACCTAAAAAAGTTCCAAATAATCCAGATAAATCATCATCGGTAACAGAAGGAATTGGTTTTTGAGCAGAAATTTTTTGTATTTTTTGTAAATCTTTTTGGGATTGTTTTAATCTATCAGCTGTTTCTTTATCATTAAATATTTTATCAAGAGCTGTTGCATAAGCAAAATAAATTTGTTCTGCTCTTTCTGCCATAAGAATACCGGGTGCACCACCTATACCGTCTGGGCCAAATAATTGATAAGATAAATTATTAAATTTTTGTACATTTAATTTTTTATCTCCTACAATATCATTTTTTAAATCTTCAATTCTTTCATCAAATGATTTATTTGCTGATTTTTGTAATTCAGCTTTTGCATTTCTGACGTTTTTATAAGTAGGTTTTAAATTATTTCTTGATAAATATTGTCTTTCAGGATAATTTAACTTTAATCTTTCATTATAAGGAATAATATCATCATCTGAAGGAGGACTAACTAAAGTAGCATCAGGATATACTGAGAAAAAATCAGACTCTCTATCTTCAGATACATTAAAAAGACGAGGCTCATTATTTACTAAAGCATTAAACTGTTTCATGAATTTTATTTGTTACTATTAAATTCATTATTTACTTTTTTTTCCATTTGTTCTTTTGTAAAAAATTCACTGTCTGGTATTTTTTCAGATTCTTCCATATCTTTTGCAGTTAGAGGAACAAAACCTGCTCCTATAAAAGAAATTTCCATATTTGAATATATTTGATCAGCTTCTCTTCTACTTACACCTTCTAATAATAATAAAGATTTTATTAAATTTCCTATAGGTTGTCCATTAGAAACCTCTATAGTTTTAGTTCCTGCTTGATTTTTTATATTAATAGTATCATCATCATTATATGCAGAAATATACCATCCTATGTCACTTAAATATTTTTGAAAGTTTTGGAGTTCAGGTGAATTTTTCTTTGTATTAATTGTTAATGCATCAAATAAATCTTTACCGGTTAAAAGGCCCGCTTCATTTTTAGGTAATTCATCTATTTGATCTTTAAAATATTTATTAGTTTCCTTAAGTAGGTCTCCAGCAAGTAGGTTAGCATTGTCAAAATTTATTTGTCTTTTTATATATGATTCAGTAGGTTTACTGGGATCATTTACAATTTTAGGAGCATTTTTAAGTCCTATATTGTATTGTGTTTTAGTAGCTTTTTTAACATTATCCTTAATATAATTTAATAAATATTCTCTATATGGTAATTCAGAATCTGATACTATTTGTTTTACACCTGCAGAACTAGCATTTAACAAACCATCATCTGCATAGTCTTGCTTTAATGCCTCTTTAAGCATTTGTTTTTGTTGCATATTATCAGATTCAGTTTGTGGATCTAAACTTTCATTTGAAATATAATCCACTACTATGCTTGCTAAGCCTGCATTATTCATTTGATTTATATCCGATCCCTTAAATCTTTGCTCTACCATTTGATCAAATAATTCTTCAGGTACTTTTTTATATCCTTGTTCTAAACCTAAAGATTGAAAATCAGCTAATAGTTTATTATAACCTACAGTTTCTTTTATTATTTCTTGATTATCTTGAGAAAATAATTGTTGTGCATTTACTACTTTTTGATTTTCTCCTTGGCCTAATATAAAATTTTCGCCGTCCCATTGAAATTGACCTGTTGCTATCATTCTAGCATTTGATAGTCGCTCAGCATCGTTTAAATCACTTAGCTGGTTAGTTTCAAGTTTACGAAAATTATCTTGAAATTCTAAAAACTGTTGATTAAAAGATGTGATTTCATCTATTTGAGAATTATAATTTTGTAAAGCTATAACTTGATCTTCTTTAGAAACATTAGGATCTAATAGTGTTTGTCTAAATTGTTGTTGTAACTGCATTGCTTTATTTGTAGCATATCCTTGCATTTCAGGTGCAATTTTACTTTTTTGTAAAGTATCACCTCGTGCTAAAAGTTGAAGTCTGAAAGTTTCACTTTTTTCTTTTTCAGCTCTTTCTATTGCTTGTCTTCTTAAAAAAGCCTGTTCAAATCTAAATGCAGCTTGTCTTATCTGTGGTGTTACATCTACGAATTTATTTGCTGCATCTCGTGCGCCTCTTATTAATGCTAAATTTGCCATAATTATTTATTTTTTTAACCTGCCATTCCGCCTGATACTGCACCTAAAATAGCTCGACCAGCTCCTGCTTGTACATTTGCAATTCCACCAATTAAACCTTTAGTAGCTTGTTCTCTTGCTGCATCAGCCGCTGCTTTTCTTTGTTGTGCCATACCTAATAAAGTTTCTGTTCTTTCAAATTCTTTTGCTTCTTTTGCTGCTGCACCTTCAGCTCTTCGCGCTTCTAAAACTTGCTGGCCTTGCGCTCTTTGCAATTGATTTGCCTGTTCTTGTTGGCCTATGCTTGCAGCTGAAGCCTGTAAATTAGCTGAGCTTTGCTGTGCAAGTGTTTGAGCAAGTGCTGCAATACCAGAACCTCCAGCAGCTTGTTGTAAGCCACCTAAAGTTCCTGCAAGTGCTTGTTGTTGTTGTTGAGATTGAAACTGAGCTTGCTGTTGATTAACAGTTAAATCCTCAAAAGGATTTGTCATATTTCTTGATTGATCTTTAAATTCAAATTGTTCGTAATCTCTTTTTCTATTTTTTAATTCTTCATTGGCAGCTCTTTGTTCTCTTCTTCTTTTACCACCGCCTATTAAGCCCATTCCAATACCGGTTAAGCCTTCTGCTATTTGGCCAAAAGCTCCCGGATCACTTTTAGCTGCTCCTGCTGCTGCTGATAAAGCTTGACCTGCACCTGTTTGTTGTCCACCCATTGCTAAAAAATTTTTTCTTGTATCACTATATCCTTGCTGTTTTGCTTGTCTATATGTTCCGTCATATAAACTCCCAACGCCAATATTTCCGTTACTCATAATTATTTACTACTTAAGTTAACTTCAGAATTTACTGCGTATAATTCACAGAATTCTGTTGATGTATTTTTAAAAGTTGTTGTGGCATGATAGCCAAGCACCCCATTACTATGTATTACATTATTTTTATTAAACATAAAGTATGCATTGTCTTGAGGTGGTTTAGCTGTAGAAAGCACATTAACCACAAAAGATAATCTATCTTCTGCTACACTTACACAGCTTCCAAGTTGTACTTTATTATTACCAGTATCTAAATAATAAATTAGATCTGTTGGTTGTAAAGATACATTTATTTTTTTTGTAAAATTAATAGTTTTATTAGCCATAATATAATTATTGTGTATTTAATGTTCCATCATTTACGGGGCCAAAATGAATTCCATATGGATCAATAGCATATTGATTTATTCTAAAATTTTTACTTTGAGGATTATTCATATATAAATAATAAGGAAGAGTATCTAATATATTTGTTCCTTTTTTAATTGTAGGATGATTAGATCTTAATCCAATATTTTGTCCTTTTCCGGTTACTTCATTTGGTACTACTCTACTGAAATTGAAAGGGTATCTTTGGCCACTTCCTGGTGTTATAATTCCTCCAACACGATGAAATGCACTTTTTCTAAACACAAATTGTATTTCTGCTCCTGATTGTGTAGAGCCTGTATATAAATCATTAAGTAATATATAAACTAAGTTAGTAGATCTATGAAGAAAATAATGTTGTAGTTTATAATAATTTTTACCTCTTAATCCAATACTTCCACCAACTAAAGCTGCATTGTTACGAATAAATATATCATTACCAAAGAAAGATGATCCTTGAAAAATTCCTCTTGAGTCATTTGAGTCAGCTCTTAAAAAATGTGGACCCGCCCTATTAGTCATAAAGCGCTCTGAAAAGAAGTTCCAAACTCCAACAAAATTTTCTGGTTCAAATAATTTTATTATACCATCACCTTTAAAAATCATTATTGTTTGGCCAAAAGAAACCATAGATTTAGCAGGCATATCAGATCGTAACTCATTATTATTACCACCTATAACTTTTGTTCTATCAAATTTACCTGTTGTGTCAAATAAAAACGGATAATTAGTTTTTAATAACCTATCATTAGCACTAATTGTATTAGTTACTGAAACATCGTATCTTTTTCTAAGTATTAATAATTTTTTAGTTCCAAGATACGGAGGCGCCTCTGTTGAAATGCTACCTTTTGCATCATGAGGACCCTCATAAGGCCTTAATACTTGAGGTCTTGATCTTGATGTATCTCTTGTTATAGTATTTGATAATCTTATTTCTTTTATAAGATAAAAAGGTACTGGGCCAGGCTGTCCCGGACATAAACTCGTTATTTCTTTTATAAGTGAATTACCTTCTAAACTAATTATTTTATCATTTGTAAAATTCTTTATATATCTAATTTGTCTTGACGGGATAGCAGTACCTGCTGTATTCCATGGTTTTGATCCACCCCCGTCTAGCACTGAAACAAAGTCTCCTGATCCAATAAAAGTATTATCAGGATGAGATGAATATACAAGTGCATGTAATCCAGCATTAGAAGACTCACAAGCTTCCTTTTTTGAAGGTTTTAAATGGCCTGAAGTAATTAAAAAATCTTCTTCCATATCTAATGCTACTTGTAATTTTGCACTAGCTTTAGTTGCTGATGCTGATGTTATAGCTGTAATATTTAATAAAACATTTACAGTTAAAGTTAAACCACCATCTGAAACTTCAAAAGGTCCAGTAATTGTTTTACTTGCTCCATTTATATCTGTTTGAGTACTATTCCCATTTGGAGCTAATTCAAACAAACTAGAATTTAATGTAGACGTTAAAGTATAACTGCTACTATATGTTGATGCATTACCAAATTTACATATTCTAGCAAAACCTTCTTCAAAAAATATATGATCTGCTCTTCTATTAAATTTATAAATAAACTGTGCTAATTTTTTTACAGTAGAGCCACTGGCAGTTTCAGTTATTATTTTAGTATTTCTAGGCCCGTTTATTAATGCTTTTGTTGTATCTCTAGCAATCCAAGGTTCTCCTGTTGCAGATCCTTTAAATTGTGGAAAAGTTAATAATTCATTTAAACTTGAGCCTACGGTTGGAGCCTTAACTGCTTTTCCATATATATTATCAAGCTGAAAAGTAAAATTATTTGCTGAAACTACAGTTCTAACTATAGGAGTAAAAGGTCTTATAAATAAATTTAAATTTGCACTTGGAAATTGAAATCCTTTAGATTGTACATGTATTACCGCTGTATTATTTGCTCTATCAATTCTATATGGTAAATACCCTTTTCCGGTGTAAGTGTTTGTAACATCATTTACTCCACTATCAAAAATTCTAAAAACTGAAAACCCAAGACCAGGTTCAAATTCATTATTTGAGTTACATGTTAAAGTAACAAATGTATCTTCTCTATTTGCAATAGTATTTGTAATTCCTGTTCTTGTTTGTGCTCCACTTAAAGCTGCTGTATAATTTCCAGAAGAACCGACAGTTTCTGTCCCACCTTGATCGGCTAAATATGCAAATGTAATTTGTACTGTTTTATTTACAAAGTCATCTAAATTTATTTCAAACTCATGATCCGCATTTATATCTTCTGTTTTAATGTCATATGTTAAAGTTACAATATGATCAGTAGAACTTGTTGCTCCAACTTCTAGTTTAATGTTTGAAAATTGAATTGTGTTATTTCCATTTAAATCATGCGTATTATCTAACCTAGTTAAACTTTGAAAATCAGCACTAGTTAAAGTTTTTATAAGTTTATCATAAACAAAACTAGAATTTAAAGTTAATTGTATTGATTCATTAGTTAAAAATAAACCTCTAGTATTTGTTACTGAATATTCTTGTAAGCCAAACTTTTTTGTAGTAGAAACATCTCCATGAACTGCTTTTACAGTTATTATATGTGAAGTAGCAGCTGCTCTTGTAAATACAATAGTTTGTGAACCAAAATTTGTTCCAAACTCAGTTTCATTTCCTAATCGAAACGTTAAAGTATATGTTTTAGCAACATCAAAATTAGAAGCAGTAAATTCTAAATCTATATTTAGTTCTTCAGAATTAGGAATTGTAAGGCTTTCTTCTTGTAAAGTGGCACTTCCATCATCAAATTTATAAAATAGTTTTGCACCTGAATCTCCCTTTACAATAACAGATCTAGCTTCTAATAAATTAGCTAATGTGGTTGAACCTATTACTGATTTACTAATTATAAATTTAGGAGGTATAATTATTTCTTCACCTATACCCTTTATTATATAATTACGATTTATTTCATCAAATTGAGGCATTACAGTTTTTTCAACTAAACTAACTGTTGTTTTATTATTTGCTAATTGACTAATAATTGTAGTATTATTAATTTTAGGATTATCTATTGTAACTTGATTTTTTAATAATTCAAAACCGGCAAGTGCATTTATTTCTCTTGAAATAATAGTAACAATTTTTCCAGGTTGATCTGTAATTTCATATGTATCATTACCTATATTATCTTCACAACCACTTAAATTTACGGTATAACTACCTGAAAGAGTAACATCTTTTAATACTAATCTTCCTCCAAAAATTGGTATTTGAATATCAGTTGTTGAGTCAGGATAAATTTTAAACCCATGAGTATATGTAAGTTTTACATTATCTCCATCTTGAGAAAAAATACCATTTGTTGCTGTAAAATCTGTTGCTAATAATTTATATTGAGCTGTTTTAGGGCTTAATATCAAAGTAACTGTATTTTTTGTAATTACTTCACCGGGCTTATTTTGAGGTAAAGAAACTGTACTTGAATTAATATCTAATGGGTTCAATAATGTGGTTGAAAAATTATATGTTGTATTAGGCCTATTATCTACGATAGTATCCATGCTAGAAGGCCTACCTATACCTTGAAAGTTAAACTTTTTTAAATCTAAATTAGATGCTGTTTTTGTTTCACCTGAAATATTTGCAAAATATTTATTTTCTTTACTTTTAAAAGATATATCATTAGATTTTTCTAAATCTGTTTTTATATCAGCAGTCCAACCCTTCGTGCCTTCATATACTAATGTTTTAAATTTTTTAACAGTAGAAGGATCTTCATTTATTTCAAATTGTACTTGAGAAAAACTTTGTACTCCATAAAAATTATTTCTAATAGCACCAGAATGGCCATGAAGAAAAATATTACCTGTATTAAATGTATAATATTTGCTGTTCATAGATACTGCAAATTCAGGCACAAACGATTTTCTAGTTGTCCAACCATTTACTGCTTCTGAAAAACACACTGTATCTGCATCAGTTCCAAAAGATAAATTATATAACTGATTATCTTCATCAAATGAACCAAAAATAGTTTGAGTTGTTTCTAATCTATCACTAAAAAAGTCACCCATATTAACATCTGAAATAGGTGTTAATCCATCTTTAGATAATCTGAATACTTTTCCATTTTTACGATCAACAAAATAACATCTAAATCCAAAAAAAGCAAACGATTGAGGATCATTTGATATACCATATTCACCGTTATATTCAATAGGATTACCTACAACATTTGAACTAGCTATAAGATTTGTTGAGCCGTCAGCATTAAATAAAGCTGATTTATTTGCAGGTGCTCTTAATACTTTATTTTCTAAAAAAACAACTAAACTATCATCCCAAGAATGTAATTTTTGTATTTTTCCATATGAAGGTAAAAAATCTTTTGTTATTGATTCTGCTTGTAAAAATTGATTTGAATTATTAACAGATGATTTTGAATTAATAACACCTGAAAATATTAAACCATTAAATTTATGTTCTTCTTCATATCCTTCTTCTAATATAGTTGAAGCTTTTACACCATTTTTTATAAAAGGTGCATTAAAATCATCTCTAATTCTATTTGATTCAACTCCATTACCAAAGCTAAAACAATTATACCAATTTAATTTTTGTTCTTCTCCGTGTTTTGCAATTGAAAAAGCTTTTTCTGTTTCAAAATAAATATCTAATTCTGTTTTTTGTCTTATTGGTTCAGTTTCAAAAATAGCAGGGTTAGGTGTAAATACACTTTCTCCATCTTCATCAGGTCTCATTATGCTAACTGATATAAGACCTGAAAAATCTTTTAATTTTTTCTTAGGATCTAATACATGTACTTTTTTTTGCAAAGGAGTTTCAGTACCATCTTCTTCTGTAAATAAAATTTTAACTCCCCAGGTAGGATGTTTTTGAGAGCCTGTTCTACCTTCAGCTTTTGTGAAACGAAACTTTGCTTGCTTTTTTTCTAGTCTACCAACTCTATATAAAGTTTCTTGATTTGAAAATTTTAATCTATCTCCTAGTTCAAGTTTATTTATAAATTCAGCACCTGCTTCATCAGATGGCCCTGTTTGGTGAAATGTAATATGAACATCTTTATTGTCTGACTCAAATTTACTAAATGTAGTATCATTATCTGGATCTCCCGGTGTACTACCACCACCGGCTACAAAAATAGGAGTTGCATTTATTTTATCCTTCATAAAGTTTCTACTACTTCTGTCTTTTCCATCAAAATTTACGGACATTATTGCTTGATATTTAACATTTTCATCAGTTAATTCATTTTCAGGAACAATGCTATTTAATGTATTATTTACTTCTAATTTTACAAAAAATCTACCATTAAACTCGGGATCTCCTGCAAAAGCTGTATCTTCATAAATTTCTAATGTAATATCTGCTTTTAATGCATCTGTGGAATCTTGATATAAAATATCTACATCGTCTCCAAAAGGTTTTTCAAATTTAAGTTCTAATTCATCTTGTCCATCAGTATGATACCTTAAAGCTTTTATTTGATATTTATTTGTTCTTTTACCTTGAGCTTCAAATCTAACATATTTACCAACTTTTATATTTGTTTTTGTAATGTCATCAAATCCATAATCACCAGAAGGAGCAGAAGATGTAGTACCGCTGCTTGCTACTGAATGTATTTGTACGGTAGAATTATCTTTAACAGGTGTTGATCCTGCTGATCTATTAGCTTCTACGCTAGAAGCACCATAAGCTTGTGCAAATAATACATTAGATAAAGCATCTATTTTAGAAAGTCTTTCATGCACAAATTCTGGTGGCTCACTAAATATTTCTAATACTTTAAATCTATTATTTGTACTAGTAATAGGAGTATCTTCTCCGTGTGTTTTTTTAACTAATAAATATGTATCCTCAGTAATTTTATTTCTTTCGGCAGATGAAAAAGAAACATAAACATATCCATTTTTATTATCAAAATAAAATCTATCAGCAGCTAAATTATAATATTCTGCAGATGTTTCTTTTATAAAATATTTAAAATGAGTTGCCCAAGCAGGAGGGTTATTTGTAAGTTTAATATTGAAAGCATTTTGATTAGGAGCTTGGTTTTTATTAATAAAATAAGAACCTGAATCATCTGATAAAACAGGAGTTTGTCTATTAAATTTATCTACATAAACTACACCTATTTCATAATTTCTGTTTGATTTTAAACTTCTTTTAAGATTATCATCTCTACCTGTTAAAGTTATTTGAAATTTAGGATCATCATATATATTATAATTTTGAAAATAATTACCATATATAATTCTGTTACCAGTTATTTCTTGAGTTTTAGCTCTTTTAGGAATATTATCCCATTGTCTAAGTAATTGTTTATTATCAACTGTAGATTTTATTTGTTCTTTAGTTATTTCAAATATATAATTAGCATCTATATATTTTTTCTTTTTACTTTCTAATATATATACATTATTATCATCATCAAACTTTAATAATAAATCTATTTGTTTTACTCTATCAGAACCTTGATCAATATCTTTTAAAATTATTCTTTTAGCTCTATTTATAATACCTTTATTAAATCCTTTTTTACCATCATATTCAAATTCATCGGGGAAAAAAGCTGTTTCAGAAAATGGTGAAAAAGTTGAAAATCTATTATCATCATATTTCCATCTATATCCAAATCTTGGAAATTTTAATTCATATATAGGATCATCTTCTATTAACTCTTGTTCTATTTCATAATTTTTATTTTCTATATTATCAGCATTAATATAAGAAAGAATTTGAAATGTAATTATTGTGGGGTTTAGCTCAATGTCTTTTATTGTAGCAATAGCAGAAAAATCATCTAAGTCTCCTGTAGGCTCAAAAGAAATGTTATCTCCAATTTTCCAATCTAAATTAGCTGAGTAATTTATTCTAAAAGTGTTGTTTTGATCATTGGGTAATATTAGTTTATTGTTTGTACCTTGACCTGTGCTAAAAAAATTATGATTAGCAAGTAAAGTGCTAACTATACCTTCTCTTAAAGAATCTTTAATTTCAATAGTAGGAGATGTTTGAGGTGAAATTACAGCTACAGTAATATCTTCTTCGATTAAGTCTCTTAATCCTGAATTAGAAGTCGCAATTTTTGTTGAAGAATTTTTAGAAATTGTTCCGTCAGAATCTACTAATGATTTTGAATAAAATTTAAATTTTTCAATATCTATAACACGTGGTTCATTTAAATTATCAGTAAAAAATAATAATCCATCTATAACATTTGAACCATTAATAATATTATTTTTTGAAAAACTCAAAACAGCACCATCTGAATGTGTAAAAATAACTACTAAATTACCTAAATCATTTAATCTATATTTTATATTTTTAAATATATAATTATTATTATCATCTAAACATATAATTGTTCCTTTAGGTATTGAAATTTTATCACTTAAATTTTCAATTGTTATATCTACATTTTTAGTAACTAAAGCTTCTTCATCTTCTTTTGTAGGTAAAGTTAATAATCCAAATATTTCTTCAAATTCTGATTGAAAACTATTATTTATAATTAAATCACTGTTTGAATCAGATAAAAAAGAAACATTATTTATTATATCAATATTTGTATTTTTTATATCTATTAATACAGGTAATATAGTATCATTTAACGTATCGTATTCATATATGCCATCTAATTCATCAGCTGTAACAAACCAATATATTTTTTTATTTAATAAATCTTTTGCTGTGCCAATACATAATGCATTAGTTAAACTTAAATTAAATAATTCTTTATTACCTAGCACATTTTCAATAGCACCTACATCTGAACCTTCTGAAGTAGATACTTGAATATTTAAAGCGTCTCTATATTCTCCATTAGGAATAAGTCTTTCGTCAAGATCTTTATTCATTCGACCTGACGTAAACGTATGCTTTAATTCAGACATGTATTAGTGTTTAATGTGTTTAGACTTACCTCTCATAGTTTGAGTTAAGTCTGTAATATTTATTTTAGCAAGCCTAAGTTTTGCAGATCTTAAAGCTGCTCTTCTTTCTTTTTTTAATCTGTTTATTTGATATTCAGGAACATTTGATTTTGCAGTCATAATACCATGTGCTATACACTTATACAATGCTTCTTCTGCAAACTTATGTACTCGCATGTCCCCGTCTG
>MDTA01053985.1_pt1 | contig 12831 bp, 9 predicted proteins | sample 811151 | NCBI WGS metagenome assembly MDTA01 (sample SAMN05326648, study PRJNA326480) | marine metagenome | isolation source: seawater | place: Indian Ocean: South | collected 2010
CAAAAGTCTGAGTTCCCATTGCGCCGGCGTTCATTCGCAGTCCTCCACCAACACTACCGGGAATGCCCTCCATCCACTCAAATCCCCCAAGCCCATTGTTCCTCGCTACGTTGCTAACCTGCTTAAATCGCACACCTGCACCGGCAAAAATGGTTTCCCCTGATACGGAAATATCCTCAAACTCGCCCTTACCAAGGCGAATTACAGCTCCTGCAATACCACCGTCACGTACCAGGATGTTTGAGCCCCTGCCCAGTAGCATTATAGGAATTCCTGCTGCTTTGAAAAATTTTAGGCACCTTGTGAAACTTTCCACACTGGATGGTTCTACCCAAAACTGCGCCGCCCCCCCCACTTTCATTGTAGTATGTCGCCTCATTGGCTCATACAACCGGCAAATAGTCTCGGGATCATCCAGCTCACGACGTATCTTGTCTATGATGTCAAGGTCACGGGCAAGTGCTGAGCCAACCTCATGGATATTTCCGGCACCCAACGTCAGGATAATGTCCCCTCACCTCAGATTTCTGCCTGCAGCAAGGCGGACGCTATGAACATCCTTTTCATAAAATACATTGGCCATTCCTTTTGCCCGCACGGCATCAGCAACAACCTCTCCGCTCACACCCGGCATGGGATCTTCACTGGCTGCATAAATGTCTGTCACATAAAGTTCATCAACGCCCTGAAATGCCCCTCCGAACTGATCACGCATTAGGTGCGTGCGTGAATAACGGTGCGGTTGAAAAACACAAACCAAACGCTCGGGATTTGCCGCTCTTGCAGTTTCCACCGTAGCCTGAATTTCCGTTGGATGATGTCCGTAATCGTCGATCACGGTATAGTCTGCAGACCTGTAAAGAACGTCGAATCTTCTCCTCGCACCGCGGAATGTTCGCATGGCTTCAGCAATATCAGCAAATCGAACACCGAGCATGCCGGAAAGGGCAACAACAGCGAGCGCATTGAGAACGTTATGCTTCCCGGGAATGCCCAGAGTGATCTTGCCAATTAATTTTCCATCCCTTAATACCTCAAATTCACTGCTACTGTCCCGAATATTAATAATGTTGGCGCAGAAGTTGAATGCTGGGTCCCAGCCATAGGAAACCGCTCCCTTCCTGGATTGACACAATTCAGATGCCTCTGCATCATTGCCGCAGTATACGACACCTTTGTCAGTTGATTCCACAAAACGACGGAAAACCTCCCTAATTTCCTTGATCCCACCGGAATAATAATCCAAGTGCTCTTCTTCAATATTGAGAAGCAAGGCGAAGTGTGGATTAAACTCGACAAGCGAACCGTCACTCTCGTCTCCCTCTGCTACAAAATACTCTCCTTTGCTATCCCAGTGGGCATTGGTTCCGAGAATAGGTATCTCAGCACCGACATAATGGGATGGGGCAACCCCCGCCGCACGCAATACATGAGCAGCCAGAGCTGAAGTTGTTGTCTTACCGTGTGTGCCCGCAATAACAATTGCCCTCTGCCCCTCCATAATAAGGGACAGTGCCTCAGCACGGCGCAACATTGGTAACCCCAGAGCCATTGCTGTGTCATACACAATATTACCACGCTTTATGGCTGAAGAATATATCACCAGCTCGGTATCATCAATCAGCTCGGCAGAATGTGGGCAATGAAACTCCAGTCCAGCACGTTGCAGGCGCTCCGTCTCGCTGGTCATTGTCAGGTCAGAGCCACTTACCTTGTGCCCGAGATCAATCAGTAATGAAGCCATCCCGCTCATTCCTGATCCGGCAACGCCGATTAGGTGTATCCTCATCGGTGCTTCCTCCCCCTTGTGGAGGGATGCTGCAATCTCTTCAATCATCGACATCGCTCTTCAATTGATCGACAGATATTCTCAGCTGCATTCCGTATTGCCATAGCGTCCATCGCTGTAGCCATTTTTTTCAGCGCAGCACCATCCATTTCTGTTAATTCATCCAGCAACATCCCTAGTGAACGGGCTTGCATAGAGTCTTCTTTCAAAATTTTTGCAGCCCCGCAATCCTCATAGACCCGAGCATTCAATGTCTGGTGGTCATCGGTGGCATAAGGAAATGGGACAAGAATTGTAGGCAAAGAAAAGGCAGACAACTCAGCAAGACTTGATGCTCCGGAACGGGCAATAGCGATATCAGCAGCCGTGTAGGCCAAGTGCATTTCATGACAAAACGCCAGGACGGCGTTCGGTAATGATGCGTCCGTATAATTTGCCTGAATATCCTTAAAATCAGCAGGCCCAGTCAGGTGGATCACCTGCATTCCCAATCCCGATATAGTATCCAGCCCCCCAGTAACAGCCTGATTTATTCCGCGTGCACCCTGACTACCTCCCATGACAAGCAGTGTTTTTTTCCCCTGTTTCAGGCCAAAATGCTCAAGTGCAGCCCGCTTGTCATGCGCCTGACACATCACCCTTCGAAGCGGAGTCCCCACCACCTCAACATCCTGACTTAAAAAATATTTCTTGCAGGCGGAAAGCCCCAGCAAAACTGAATCTGCAACGCGTGCGGCAAGCCTGTTAGCCTTTCCTGGAAATGCGTTGGATTCATGAATAAACACTTTAGCCCCATGTCTGCGTCCCGCCAGGAGAGGAGCGAGAGAGGTAAACCCACCCATACCCAATACTGCATCCGCCCCAAACTCAGAAATCATCCTGTTGCAATACCGTAATGTCCTCAAGAAACGCAGGGAGAAAGGGATCATTTTCGGTGAAAAGAGCTTAGGCATAGCCATGGCAGGCACCGTCTTAAAACAAAAATCGTCATGCCCTCTAATGGCAAGCGCATCAATTTCCTTCTCGGATATTAACACCAGTGATTCGCCTCCTCGTTTTCGCAGTGCTTCGGCAACCGCAATCCCTGGAAACAAGTGCCCCCCGGTTCCACCACAGGCAATCACAATTCGCACAGCCATATTAAGTCAATTGTCCGGCTATATCCTTGGCACAGAACGGCAGCGATCAAACAAATGCTCACTACCATCACTTTTAATCGTATTTCCCTGTCGGTAAATATTCAGAAGAATACCAATACCAGCCAAGCTGAACAGGAGATTAGATCCCCCATAACTGACAAAGGGAAGCGGCAAGCCCTTGTTAGGCAATACCGCCGTTGTAACGCCAATATTCAACGCAGCCTGAACGGCAATCAGCGTCACTATGCCGAAGCCCAGCAGTTTCCCAAATGAATCCGGTGCTGAGCTTGCAATTAATACCCCAAAAATTAGAACTGCAACAAAGGCAAAGATAACGAGTAATGTTGCCCTGACACCCAGTTCCTCGCCTATCATCGGAAAGATGAAGTCTGTATGCGCAAAAGGCAGATACATCAGCTTCTCACGCCCCTCACCCAGTCCTAGCCCGCTTACACCACCTTCTCCTAGGGCCAAATTCGCACGCCATTGCTGCAAGCCCAACCCCATTTTATGAGCTTCAATGTCCAGGAACGCAACGAACCTCTGCCACCGGTTTGGATTTTGTATCACCGCAAGTGCGAGTACTAGAACAGAGAGGATCGCACTACCGGCAAAGAGCCAGATCCGGCTTCCTGCCACAAAGAGCATTGTGAGAGTTACGCATGTTAGTAGGGCAGCAGTTCCCATATCCGTCTCGATGGCAATCAATGCAACCGGTATAAGCGCAATGCCAAGCGGATAAATAAATCCTGCACGCACTTCACGTATGCGTCCTTCCGAGTTCGCACACCATCCGGCAATCATGAATATTACCGCAAGCTTGGCCATCTCGGATGGTTGTAACCTGGCAAAATCAACGCCGAATTCACCACCACCAACCCAGCGGTAGGACCCATTAGCTGGTTGAGCAAAGGGAGGAATAAAACATAACACCAGCAATGTGCAGGAGAGCCAAAACCAAACCCATCTAGACTGGTTCCAGAAACGGTAATCAACAACAGCAAAAACAATACATGTAATTACCCCAAGCACCAACCATACCAGTTGACGGTGAACATCATGATAAATGTCCGCCCGGTCCGCAATAAATACACTAGTACTAAGCAACATCACAATGCCCAGCCCCAGCAACGAGACGACCATCAGGACAAGAATATATGCGCTTTTTTCTCCCATGAGCCTATTCCGGGCAAAAGACCGAGAATGTGACTAAGGAATTCGCAAGGTTTTCCCAATACGCAAAGAACGCGGTGTCACGTCAGGATTAACACCAATCAAATCATTCACGCTGACTCCATATTTGCGTGATATACCATACAGTGTGTCACCGGCCACAACAGTATGTTTCGAAGCAGATGTCACCACGGTTCTATTGGATGGTTCTGTGGTCGTTGCGGGAAGCTCTCGCAACACTCTTGGTCTTACGCTTTTCTTAATATCTCTGGACACCGAGGCTGCAGGTGCAGTCGGTTCAGGAGCATTGACCAGTGGAATAAAACCGTCATCAGTGGATTCATTGTTCGTGGCAGAAGGAGATTCCGGCTGCAGGTTGCTCCCTGACGGAACATCAGCAATGACACCCGCTGACTTCAGCGGAATGAACCCGCTATTGTTATCATTTCCCTCGCTACCGATGGATCTATTGTCCAGCAATGCTGTCCCTGCAGGGGAATCGTTGGGCACACTCAAAAGCGCCCGAGGAATCCGCAGAATACGTCCTGGCACCAACGGATGCCTCTCATTAATGTTATTGGCGGCAAGAAGCCCCGTTCGGGAAATATTATAAGTATCGGCTATAAAACGAATACTGTCACCGCTCTGAACAATATAACGCATATACCCATCGTCATCTCCAGCATCTGATGCTGGAACAAAGCCAGTCTCTTCAGACTCGCGGACAGCACGTTCATCAAGCACAGCAGGCTTATCCGGATCAACCTGCGCCATGCCTGTTGCGGATGCCACCTGTGATTCTGATGGCTCGGACTTGAACATCTCAAAAGCAAGGATGCCCCCCACCGCAACAACATGTAGGATTAGCACCACCACAAATGCGCGTGAGAGCTTAATATTAGGAACGTCAGTGTTCCAATCTCGAGCATTACCCATACGGGCATTAACTTTCTGTGTTTTGGCATACATGTCCACCCATGCAGGCCTCCTTTTTTTATTTTTTTCTTTGCTGTTTTGCTTACTCATTGGATGTCTTTGGTTGGTTTAATTGTTTTACGGCCTCACAAAATGCCTTGCCGCGCGTTTCATAGCCGGAAAACATGTCGAACGAAGAGGTGCCTGGTGACAGCAACACCGTTTGACCTGGAGAGGCGAGTTCTTGTGCCATGCGCACAGCTTCCTGCATGTTTTCTGCTGTCCTGCAATCAACATAATTGCCCCACTCTTTGGCCAATTTGTCGCGAATTTCGCCTATGAGCACAACGCTCTCCGTATATTGCGCGATAGACTCCTGTAATTCCGAAAAGGGCAACCCCTTATCCTTACCTCCGGCAATCAGGATAATGCCTCTGCCTTCATGAAGTGAAATCAATGCACTCTCTAAAGCGTGCAGATTTGTCGCCTTCGAGTCATTAATAAAGCAAACGCCTCCAACTGTGCCGGCATATTCACACCGGTGCGGGGGTGGGGTGTATTCAGCAATAGCGGTCACGAGGGCATCTGATGAATGACCATGGATACTTCCAACCGCCAAGGCTGCCATGACATTTTCGGCATTGTGCCTGCCCCTGATGGACATGTCATTCATCCGAACCAGTTCCCTGCTTCCCTCCATAATCACATGCCCCTCAAGATGATAGTCTGCGCTTCCATCAAAGGCAGAAAATGTGCATGTATTTGCCTTGATACCAGTGATTTGATCTCGCTTGTTGCAAACAGCCCAATCCTCTACAGTCTGATTTTCAAAAAGGCGCATCTTTGCGCAGCGGTATTGCTCAACATCGGCATAACGGTCTAGATGATCAGGAGCAAAGTTGGTACAGACAGCAACTTGTGGACGGAACGTATCCACTGTCTCAAGCTGAAAAGAACTGACTTCAAGAGCAACCGTTGAATAGGTTTGTGAACGGGACACTATTTCGGAGAGAGGGCTTCCATAATTTCCGGCCGCAATGGTTGACTCACCACATGCATTGAGCATGGCCGCAATTAATTCGACCGTTGTCGTCTTTCCGTTAGTCCCCGTGACACCCACAATTCGTGCCGAGCAAAAAGGAAAAGCAAACTCCATTTCTCCAATTAATGGGACTGCGGCATCCGTAAATCTACCTGCTAACTGATGCTCGGGTGCTATACCAGGACTAAGGACTGCGAGTTGAAAATCCTCAACATTACCCTTTAGCGCTTCACTACCCGTGAAGGATTGGCAACCTTGCTCCTGTAAACGTTCAACAGCAGCCTGCACCTTATCTGAGCATCCCTCGTCAAAAATGCTCACCTGCGCGCCTTCACGGATGGCAAGATGAGCTGCCGACTGCCCGCTACGCCCGCAACCAAGCACTGCCACTTTCTGTCCCTTATATTTCAATATTTTTATCGTAATTTGAGTGTCGCTAAACCAAAAAGTGCGCACAGCAGTGAAAGCATCCAGAAGCGGACGATCACTTGGCTTTCGTGCCAACCCTTCAGTTCAAAGTGATGGTGAATCGGAGACATGCGAAAAATTCGCTTCCCCCGAAGCTTGAAGCTTCCCACCTGCAAGATGACAGAAGCCGCTTCCATCACAAATACCCCGCCCACAATGATTAAGACCGCCTCGTGTTTTGAACAGATCGCCAAGGTCGCAAATGCTCCACCCAGAGCAAGTGACCCGGTATCACCCATAAAGACCTTGGCCGGGTGGCAGTTAAACCATAAAAAACCCAGAGCCGCACCAACCAAAGCCAAGCACACGATCGTAAGTTCGCCGGCATAAGGACTATGTGGTATCAGCAGGTATTTTTCACCCAACTGCTGATTACCCACAAGGTAGCAGAAAGCGGCATACGCCAAAGCAACAGTCACTGAACACCCAATGGCTAAACCATCCAGACCATCTGTCAGGTTCACGGCGTTGGAACAACCTACTATCACAATTACGAAAAACGGCATGCACCACCACCCCATATCCTCAATGACCGCCCCCTTGTGAAAGGGTAAGTGTAGTTCTCTTATGTAATCTGAAGTCGCCGGATAAAGAAAAAGAAAAATTGCCGCGCAGATTGCCACACTCAATTGCGCAAATATCTTTGTTGATGCACTGATACCACGCGAATCCTTCCTCACTACCTTCCAGTAATCGTCTACCATTCCTACAGCCCCCATCCCCAAGAACACGAATAAAACAACCCAGACAAGGGGATTCGAAAGTTCTGCAAAAAGAATAACACTGAGAAGAACTGTAACGACAATCATGACCCCGCCCATTGTCGGAGTTCCAGCCTTATTGCCATGCAACTCGGCAAGCTTATGCACCTCTTCCGCAGAACGCACAGGCTGGCCAATCTTCATGGCGATCAGGCGACGAATGACTGCAGGGCCAACAATGAGGCTTACGGCAAAAGCAAAAATACAGGCTACACCTGCCCGGGATGTAATATAACGAAGTAGCCGAAGGTCCAAGCCAAGGACGTCTTTAATATAGTCATGTAGCCAGGGAATCATGATATTAGCCAAGCTCCTCCATTATTCTTTCCATTGCCGAGCTGCGACTGCCCTTGATGAGAACGAGATCACCCGTTGAAACTTCCTGCTGAAGGAAATCAATGCATTTCTGATGGTTCTCAAAGTGCTGAGCAGATCCTGGCATCTCGCTCTGAGCCCCGTTGTAAATAGGCTCAGCCAACTCCCCAACACTGAGTATGCAGTCAATCCCGGCATCAACCGCCGCACGGCCGATCTGACGGTGTTCCGCAATGGAAATGTCACCAAGCTCAGCCATCCCCCCCATCACGAGGATTCGGCGTCCGGCGCACTTCTTGCCGGCCAGAGTATTAATCGCTGCTATTGTAGAATCCGGATTTGCGTTATAACTATCATCAATATAGTCCACCCCTGCTATGGTTTTATGCTGCATCCGACCTGCAGTTAGATTGGCTTGGCTCAAGCCGCGAGCAATTGCCTCCATTGACAATCCCAGATGAGCACCCACTGCGGCAGCCATCAGCGCATTTGCAACCATGTGCCGCCCTGAAGCCGGCACATATACACGATGCTTCTCGCCATTGGCAACAATAGTAAATTCCATGCCACGCTCTGACTGCTTAACTTCAACCGCCCTGAAGTCTCCTGCTCCAAATCCCACCGTGACAACACGCGCACGGCAACGTTCTTTTATGGACTCGGTATACGCATCTTCTGCATTTAGGACAACAACCCCCCCTTCATCAATAGCCTCAGCAAGCATCCCCTTTTCGAGAGCAATCGCTTCACGGCTTTTCATGGACTCGATATGAGCCATTCCAATATTGGTAACTACTCCAATGTCGGGAACTGCAATTCTTGCTAGTTGGCTAATCTCTCCGGGCATACTCATGCCCATCTCCCACACCCCAAATTCATGAGAGTCATCAGCAGAAAGAATGGTTAACGGCAACCCAATATGATTATTGAAATTTCCTACAGTGGCACAGACCGAAAAATCCTCAGCAAGCACTGAGGCAATCAAGTCCTTGGTACTCGTTTTCCCATTACTGCCTGTTATGCCAATGACTGTAAGACCAAGTTTAAGACGATAATTGTGGGCAAGAAGTTGTAATCCGACATAGGTGTCCTCGACCCCAACAACCGCAAACGGACTGCTATCCCGAGAGCATTGTCCCTCATTGACCATTACTGCCGCAGCCCCTGCATCGATTGCCTGCTCAAGGAAATCATGACCATCAAATGTCTCGCCATTGAGAGCAACATAAAGTGCCCCATCACGCAGCTTGCGTGTATCAGTGGATATAGAACGCACCTTATGATCAATATCCCCTGTCAGGATTGACCCGCCGGAAAACTCAGCAACAGATGAAAGGGTAAGGTGCTTCAATTTTTCCTCCAATTCTTTGGTTTATCCCACTCCCTACCCCGCGAGTGTTGATACCTCTCCCCTCGTTCCCCTCGTTCCTCTCGCGCCTCTCGCTCTTCCCGCTCCTTTTTCTTTTGCTCGATCTCCTCCCTCTGCTCTCGCACCATGTCCGCCCGGACATGGTCACGATCTCTGAGCATCTGCCGCGCCACCTCCCGATCATCAAATTTTTCACGCTTCCCAGCAATTTCCTGATAATCCTCATGGCCTTTGCCGGCAATGAGAAGAATATCGCCGGGAATCAAGTACGAGACTCCCAACCCGATCGCTTCGCGCCTGCCAACAATCCTCTCTAAATGCTCACCCTTAAACCCTGACTCAATATCGGAAATAATATCCTCTGGGGCCTCATCACGCGGATTGTCCGAAGTGATGATCGCGTAATTGGAAAAGCGGGATGCCACATGTCCCATTTCCACTCGCTTTTCCCTGTCCCTGTTTCCTCCACAGCCAAACACCACTATCAGACGGCGAGGTTCTAGTGTGCGGAGTGTCTCAAGGGCATTTTGCAAGGCGTCTGGGGTATGTGCATAATCCACGTAAACGTCAAAGGCTCTGCCATCCGACACACTCTCAAGTCGCCCCGGGACCTGAGGAAAGTCGGCTAAGTTTCTTACCGCTTCCCGCAGGTTAAGCCCCATTCCTACACCAGCTGCAAGCGCAGCCAACGCATTGTATACATTGAATTTCCCGATTAAGGGAATCTCCGCACGCAGCTGACGCCCTCCGACCTTTAGCGTAAACTCAACTCCTTCACGAGTCTGGCGCAGATCTTGAGCCATATAATCGGATCCAATCCCCATTCCGTATGAGACAACCGAAATGCTTCCCCGCGAAAACTCATTCAACAACTTCCTTCCTGATGCATCATCACTGTTAATGACAGCCATCGTCTTCTTCTTTTCACCAGAAGCGGCCACCTGTTCAAACAAGCCTCGCTTTGCCTGAAAATAGGCACTCATATCTCCATGGAAGTCGAGGTGATCACGGGTCAAGTTGGTGAAAATAGCGACATCGAAACGCACATCTTCAGTGCGCTTGAGAACAATACCGTGGGATGAAACCTCAATAGCGGCTGCAACGCAGCCATTCTCCACCATTCTTGCCAGGTGTTCCTGCAGTTCCGTCGACTCAGGCGTTGTGTGAGTGACGCCTGCATCTTCCCCGCCAAGGTCATACTTTACAGTGCCTAATAGGCCACAGTTGCGGTGAGCCGCATTGAGCAAGTGACAAAGCATCAGCGCCGTCGTGGTCTTGCCATTTGTTCCCGTAACACCGGCAATCTTTAACGAAGAGGATGGCTTGCCATGAAACGCATCCGCAATGGCTGACATTGCCTCTCTGCTATCGGCAACTTCAAGTGTGGGCACTTCTAGCTCTATCCCCTGCCGATCTACAACTACCGCCGCCACCTTCGACTTCACCGCCTCCTGAATATATTCGTGCCCATCCACATTCCCTCCTCTGATGGCAAAGAACAACCCCCCCTCTCTGACCTCCCGGGAATCATGGCACAAAGAACTGATCTCCGGGTTACCATTCCCGGAAAGAACGGCACCTTCTACGACCTTTGCTATAGCATTTAATCTCATCAGGCCATCAAAATGAATCAGAAGCTCGTCGCCGGAACCTTTATCTTCCTGCGCACGTTTTTAATCACTCTTCGTGGTAGTTCTGTTGACTTAATGCCCATGCAAGGCATTGCTGCAGATGCGATTTCAGCAAAAATTGGCGCAGCAACCGTCCCTCCATATTTCGAGGGGCTTTTGGGGTCATCAACCACAATAATACCCGCAAGCCGGGGATTCTCTGCAGGAAGAAACCCCATAAAAGACACAACGTAACGGCCATGGAAGTATCCTTTATTGCGCTGATGACGAGGCTTTCTGGCCGTCCCGGTTTTACCAGCTACAACAAACCCCTCCACCATAGCATTTTTACCGGTTCCCCCTTCCGCCACAACGGCAGTAAGCGCATTGGTCATCATGCCCGCGGCCTCCTCGCTAATCACGCGGCGAATTTTCTTCGGTTGCAATTGGTAGATCAGCTCTCCCGCTGGCGAGTAAACCTTCTGTATTATCTGAGGCTTCATTAAATTGCCGCCGTTGGCAATTGCAGATAGTGCTGATGCCATCTGCAACGCGGTAACATCCACCTCATACCCCATCGCGATCCGCGAGAGTGAAGTTGTGCTCCATCCCCTATCCTGCGGTCCGGTCACCATGCCAGAAGCCTCGGCGGTAAGCTCTATTCCGGTGCGTTCACCGAATCCAAAATCCTTTATGTAACCATTAAAAGTACCGACACCTGATTTATTCTCCAATTTTTTGGCAATAAAGTAAGTCCCTATATTGCTTGATTGGGAGAGAATTTCACGAGAACTCAGGTAAGAAAAGGAACGGTGATCGCTAAGGAATAGCCCCGGCGCTCGATATCTCCCATTGTGACAGAAAAAGACGGAATCCAGCGTAATGAGGTTCTGATCAAAGGCAGCTGCCAGAGCCACTACCTTGAAAGTGGATCCCGGCTCGTATCTGTCGGCAACCGGATGAATTTTGCGAGTTCCCCTTCGGGTTTCCTGATCAAAATCTGGTCTGCTAGCCATAGCCAGAACTTCCCCGCTTGCCGGATCCATGAATACGGCCATTATTTTCTCAGGCGAAAACTCATTCACCGCCCGCTGCAGGGCAGCTTCAACAATTTCCTGAAGCCCCATGTTTATGGTCAATTCAACATTGGCTCCGTCCACGGGCGGGGATTGCGAATCAATCCCCGGTAAAATCTCACTCGAACGTCGAGTCCGCTCCACTGTTCTGTAACCAGCCACTCCCGCTAGTTGCTGATCGAGCGCTGCCTCAATCCCCTCGCGACCTACATTTTCAGCATCTGTATAGCCGAGCACCTGAGCAAGTCGACCGGGATTGGGGTAATGCAGTTTCATTGAATCCTCAAAACTGAATCCCCCAACCCCTCTCTCCAAAAACTCGCGACGCATGTTCTCGGCTTGTTTAAAGTCAAGATTGCGGCATACCACAACGTGATCTCTCTCCGCACCATCGGCAACAATATCCCTGACTCTTACCCCCTCGTTGCCCAAAAACTCATCAAGTAACCCGTCCGCAATGGCAATGAAGCGCTGACGTATTTCATACTCACCAAACCGCCGCGCAACCTGCTTCACACTGATACCTTCAGCAACAGCGACAGCCTTCCGGCATACATGGATATCGACCAAGTGATAACGGTCGGCAACCACATCACGCACATGCCGGTTTTGCACAAGAGGCTCCCCATGACGATCAAAGATCAGGCCGCGCTTTGCCGGCAGGTATTCACTCTTAAGCCTCTCCTTCTTAGCAATGCTGGAAAGGCGTTCATGGTTGACCACTTGGACATAGACTACCCTTACAGAAAGGGCACTGAACACCAACACGAGAAATACGGTGACGGCAAAAGTGCGTCTGTAAATGGAGCGACTATCCACTTTTTGTGTTCTTTAATTAGTGATGCTTGTTTGAATTTTACTCCTCTGCATGGGCCAGCGTTTGGGATAAGCTCTCCGGCATACCGGGAAGTTTTTCGCTTCTGATGATCGGCACGAGTTGGCTGTCGTGATGTCGCAACCGATCTGCAAGACGGCGCCTGTCGCAGAGGGTGGAAATGAGCAGATCTACACTGTCCACCTCCTTCTTCATGAGCGCGATCTTCTGTTCGAGCGTCCTTCTCAAATCTCCACGCTCAACATGGGCATTCTTGATACCCACAAATCCGCAGGCAACGACCGCTGTAATCAAAACAATTAAAAATAGCGATATAATGGATCCGATATCCAGTTGACG
>MDTA01171941.1_pt1 | contig 12829 bp, 16 predicted proteins | sample 811151 | NCBI WGS metagenome assembly MDTA01 (sample SAMN05326648, study PRJNA326480) | marine metagenome | isolation source: seawater | place: Indian Ocean: South | collected 2010
ATTTTATCAAGTCTACCCATTATTCCAAAATCAATTGGAACAATGTGACCATTATTGTCTATAAATATATTTCCTTGGTGCATATCTGCATGAAAAAAACCATCCCTTACAGCATGTCTTAAAAAATTCTGGATGATATCTTCTGCAATTTTTTTGGTGTTAAAATTTTTATTTTTTAACTTTTGTGTTTCTCTAATTGAAACACCATCTACCCAATCTAATGTCATTACATTTTCACTCGTAAAATTCCAATATATCAATGGAACTCTAAAACCAACATCGTTTTTGGTATTTTCAGCATATTCATTTGCTGCTGCAGCCTCAAATCGAAGATCCATTTCGAGATTTGTAATCTCTTTTAATAAGAAAACTACTTCAACTAATTTAAGTCTCTTTGTTTTTTTTACAAAAGATTCTACTAAAAAAGCAAAAAACATCATCGCGTCTATTTCCTCATTAAAGATTTTTTTAATATTTGGTCTTAAAATTTTTATTGCCACATCTTTTATAGTTCCATTATCATTAATTTGAGCTTTATGTACTTGAGCAATAGAGGCGGCAGCAACAGGTTCACTTAAATTTATTATTGAATTAAAAGTATCTTCACCTAAATCATTTTTAATTATTTCCTTTGCTTCAATTAGTGAAAATGGTGGTAGTTTATCTTGAAGGTTTTCAAGTTCTTTAGAAAGTTCTTCACCTATTATATCAGGTCTTGTTGCTAAAAATTGACCAAGTTTAATAAAAGTCGTTCCCATTGACTCAAGAGAACTTGATAAACGTTCACCTTCAGTTTTTTCTAAAATAATTTCCTTTTTAGGGGAAAAAGAAAAAGATAGAATTTTGAATACTATTTTTATTAATAAAGGTGGTTTTTGAAATTTTGATATTATATTTAAAATATCAGATTTAGCTACTTTCCTACCAAGTTTAAAAAGTATAACTAATTTTTTTATCATTATATTTTCCAACCAGAATGAATAGATACTATGCCACCAGATAAATTTCTATAACTACATTTACTGAAGTTACTTTCTTTCATCATATGAAGTAATTCTTCTTGATTAACAAAATTTTCTATACTTTTAATTAAATATTCATAAGGTTTTTTTTCACCTATTATTATTTCTCCAATTTTAGGAATTAATTTTGAATAGTTTTTATAAAGAGTATTAATATTTGAGTTATTTATTTTAGAAAATTCAAGGCATAAAAAACGACCACCTGGTTTTAAGACTCTATAAGCTTCATTTAAACTTTTTTTTATGTTTTTTGTGTTTCTAAGACCAAAACTTATCGTGTAAAAATCAAACATATTGTTATTAAGTGGTAAATTTTCTGCCGAAGATAATAACCATCTGAGATTCTTAAATTTTTTTAATTTTTCTTTACCCTTGTTAATCATCTTGTTATTTGGATCTACGCAAGTTATTTGTGCATCACTATTTATTGTATTTAAAAAAAGTTTAGCTATATCACCAGTGCCACAGGCAACATCAACTAAATTTTGATTTGATGTTGGATTCATCATATTTAATAAATTTTTTTTCCATATTCGGTGTATTCCGAGCGACATTATATCATTCATCAGATCATATCTGTCGTAGACTTGATCAAAAACGTCTTGGACTAGATCTTTTTCGTTTTGAAGAAATTGTTGCATAAAAAAAAATATAAGTTCAATATAATATTAAATGCCAGAATTACCAGAAGTAGAAATAGTAAGACAATCATTAAGTAAAAAAATAAAGGGAAAAATCATAAAAAAAGTAAAAGTAAGAAATAGAAACTTGAGATTTAAACTACCTTTAAATTTCTCTTATTATCTTAAAAATCAAAGAATAGTTAAAGTTGATAGATTTTCAAAATACTTAATATTAAGTTTATCAAATAAAAATATTTGTTTAATTCATTTAGGGATGTCTGGTACGATTCATTTGATTGATTATAAAAAAGATAATTTTGTTACAAATACAAGTTTTTATAATTCACCAATTTTACCTCAAAAACATAATCATATAGAAATATTTTTTAAAGATTTTAAAATTATTTATAATGACCCAAGAAGATTTGGTTTTTTTGAAATTATTCAAAATGATAGATTTTTAAAAAAAAGATTTATACATTTAGGACCTGAACCTTTTCACAGAGCTTTTAATTTAGATTACATCTATTCTTATTTTAAAAACAAAAAAAAAAATATCAAAAATTTTTTATTAGATCAAAAGTTTGTATCTGGTATTGGTAATATCTATGCAAGTGAAATTTTATATTTAAGTAAAATATTTCCAGATAAAAGATCTAGTGATTTAAGTAAAAAAGATTGTAAAAAAATTTTAGATAATTCAAGAAAAGTTTTGTTTGATGCTATTAAAAAAGGTGGCTCTAGTATAAAAGATTTTCTTAATATTTCAGGAACCAAGGGTAGTTTTCAAAAAAAATTTAAAGTTTATCAAAGAGAAGGATCTAAATGTAAAAGAATAAATTGTCATGGAATAATTAAAAAAAAGAATATTTCTAATAGATCCACTTTTTTTTGTAATTCTTGCCAAAAATAATTCATTATTTGATTGACCAATATAAATTCTCAAGCTATATCCTCGTGGAAATGGCCAATACTAAATCAGCAATTAAAAGAATAAGAAGAATATCGAAACAAACAGCTGTAAATAAAGCTAGAAAAAGTAGATATAAAAATGCTTTAAAAAAAATGCATCTTTTAATAGAAGGTAAAAAAAAGTCTGAGGCTCTAAAATTCTTACCTAAGTTGAATTCTGAATTAATGAAGATAGCAAAGACTGGAATTATAAAAAAACAAAACGCCTCAAGAAACGTTTCAAGAATATCAAAAAAAATATCAACAATTTAATGTAATACTGTTAGTTGATAAAAATATACAACCTCAGGAACTACAAAATATATAATTTGAAATTTTCTAGATACAATATTTAGATTAAGTAAATATTCGATATAAGTTTATTCAATTATAAATTTTATTATTATTAATTATATTTAAAAATTATTTTTATTTTTTTTATCTCCACGGCTGATTGCACAATCATAGATTTTATATTTTTTTGTCATTTCAAATTTATTTGTTGCAATAATTTTATAATAGATCTAACTGAAGTCTCTCCAAAATTATGAGTAATATTACATCAAATAAAAATATAAATAATTTTAAATCTCAAACACTAAACTGGAATTTAATACAAGCTGAGATGAAAAATAAACTTGGCTTAGATATATACGAAAGTTGGTTAAAAAAAATAAACTTTATTGAGGAGTTAGATAATCATATCTTGATATCAGTTCCGACCAGATTTATTCGAGATTGGATAACATCTAGATATTTAGATCAAATCTTACAAATAGTTAAAAGTCAAAAAAAAAGCATTATAAGAATAGAGTTTAAAATTGTAGATCATGTAATAAATTTAAAACACGAAAAAAGAAATAATCCTTCTATCGAAGAGTCTAATAAGAATATTTCATTTATTAAAGACTCATTTCTTCAATATAATAGAATTGATCCTAATAAAAGATTTGATAATTTTTTGACTGGTGCATCTAATAAATTAGCTTATGAAGCTTCAATAAAAGTTTCAGAAAATGTTGCACATTACAATCCGTTATATATTTATGGGGGTGTGGGGATGGGTAAAACCCATTTATTGAATTCTATTGGATTTGAATTAAAAAAAGTAAGCAATGTAATGTTTATTTCAGCAGAGCGTTTTATGTATCAATTTGTTAAATCAATAAAATCTAATGAGATGGTTAAATTTAAAGAATACTTCAGAAACACTGATGTTTTATTAATTGATGATATTCAATTTATGAATGGCAAAGAAGCTATGCAGGAAGAATTTTTTCATACATTTAACGCATTACTTGATAAAGGTTCTCAGATAATAATCTCAGCAGATAGAGCGCCAAACAAACTTTCTAGAATACAAGAAAGAATCAAATCAAGATTTTCTGGTGGATTGGTAGTAGATATTCAAAAACCTGATTATGAGTTAAGAAAAAAAATAATTGAATTTAAAGCTGATGAATTGAAAAATTTATATTCTGATCAAACGATCATAACTAAAGAAATAAAAGATTTCATTAGCACTGAAATTTCAATGAGTGTGCGAGAATTAGTAGGTGCTGTTAATCGTATTGTATCTTTTTCAAGAATTTATAAAAAAATTCCAAATTTGTCTGAAGTAAAAGTTGTTTTAAAAGACTTACTAAATTTAGGTGAAAATAAAGTAACTATTGATTTAATCCAAACAATTGTTTGTAAGTTTTTTAAGATAAGTAAGAATGAAATGCTTTCTTCTAGAAGGTCGAGATATTTAGTTCGACCAAGACAAACTGCAATTTATCTTACAAAAATATTAACATCAAAATCTCTCCCAGAAATTGGTAGAGAATTTTCAAATCGTGATCACACCACAATAATTCACTCAGTTAAAACAATTGAAAAACTAAAAGATCAAGATCCAAATATGGTTGAAAATATCAATAAACTTAAAAACCAAATTTTGTACAATAACAAACAAAATGAAATTTAATCTTAATCAACAAGACTTACAACAAGCATTGAACTATTGTCAGGGAGTTATTGAAAAAAGAAGTACTTTACCAATTTTATCAAACGTTTTGTTAGATGCTAGTAATTCTAAATTAAAAATTACCGCAACTGATTTAGATATAATTTTTATACATCAAATTGATAATATTGAAATTATTGAAGAAGGTAAAACTACAACTTCATCCTCAATCATGTACGATATAGTGAGAAAGTTTTCACAAGGAAAAAAAATCAATTTATCATTAACTGATATAAGTAAACTTCAAATTGAGTCAGAAAAGTCAATTTTTAATCTTAATTGCATTAGTTCATCAGAATTTCCACTTACTGATGAAAATTTTAACCAAAATGAATTCTTAATAAACTCTAAACAACTTTTGAAACTTTTAAATAAATGCAAATTTTCTGTTTCAAATGATGAAACTAGACATTATCTTAGTGGTATTTATTTTCATCAATCAGAAGTTGAAGATAAAAATTTTTTAACAGCTGTTGCAACAGACAGTCATCGAATGTCAATTTCTAAAATAAGATTAGAAAATAAAATTAATTTTGAGCCATTGATATTGCCAAAAAAAACAATTTTTCAACTTTGTTCGTTATTAGAGAATTATGATGGAGATGTAAAGGTGTCTAATGTTAAATCAAAAATAAAATTTGAATTAAAAAATAGTATTTTGATTTCCAAACTAATTGATGGAAAATTTCCAAATTATATTCAGGTTATTCCTAAGAATAATCAAAAAAGATTAGAAATTGATTTAAAGTTATTCTTAGGATCTGTAGATCGTGTGGCGTCTGTCTCGTTAGATAAAAAAGATGGTGTTAAATTTAATTTAGCAAAAGATACTCTTAATCTTTCTGTTAATAATACAAATTCTGGTGATGGAAAAGAGACACTTAATGTTCAGTTTGAGCATGATTTAGAGATAAGTTTTAACTCAAAATATTTAATTGATATAGCATCGCAACTTGAAGGTGAAAAAATTGAAATATATTTTAATGATACAGGATCTCCAGCTTTAATTAAAGATCCTGGAGATTTTGATAGCATTTATGTTGTAATGCCAATGAAGGGTTAGTTCAAAAGATTTAGCTCAGAATATATATTTTTCTCTATAATTTTTAAAAAATCTTCTCTAGAAAGTCCTGTTTCTATTGGTTTTAAAATGGAGACGGTAATAGTTTTATTACTTTGTAAAAAACCTTTTTTTGGCCAAACAAAACCTGAATTAATGGCAACTGGTTGACAAGCAATATTTAATTCTTTGTAAATTTTAGATACTCCTTTTTTAAAAGCCGGTCTTTCATTTGGCAAAACTCTGGTTCCTTGAGGAAAAATTATAAGAGGACGATTAGAAATCTTTACTATCTTTAAAATTTGATCAAAAAAATCTAAATTATCTTTTGATATTTTATTTCTTTTAATTGAAATTGACCCAATTTTTTTTAAATACCAACCAAAAATTGGAATTCGAATTAATTCTTTCTTTAAAATAAAAATTGGAGAGTTAAAAACAGTTTGTAAATAAAATGTTTCAAACATAGATTGATGTGAAGCTGCTATAAAAAATTTTTCATTATTTATAATGTTTTCTTTACCTTTGATAACAATTTTTGTTGATAAAAAGTTTTTTAAACAAAAACTAGTCCAGTGACCCATTAATTTTCCACCAAATAAAACAATCTTTTGAGGTAAAAAAAAAGCGGGTAAAAAAACTATTGAAATAATTATTATTCCACTAAAAAAGAAAATTGAAAATATTAAGTTTTTAACCATTATTATTAAAAGCTATATTATTTCTTTATATTTTTGTCTTGCTCTAATAATTTTAATTTTTGAACCTTTGATTAATAATTCTATTGCTTTTGGTCTTAAATTGTAATTTGAACTTAATGACATTCCGTAAGCACCAACATCACAAATAACAAGTAAATCTTTTTCTTTCAAACTTTGAAATTTTTTCAAAGTCTTAAATTTATCAGTGCTTTCACAAATTGGACCAACAATTTCATAAGTTTTCTTAGAACTATTATTGATTTTTATTGAAGGTATTATTTTATGATCTGCTCCATATAAAGCAGGTCTTATTAAATCATTCATCCCTGCATCTATAATAACAAAACTTTTTTGCTCACTTTTTTTAATATATATAATTTTAGCAATTAATATTCCTGTATTTCCAATGATAGATCTGCCAGGTTCAAAAATTATTTTTGAGTTATTATTTTTCAAAAATTTTTTAATTGCATTATTATACTTATTATAATTAAGTTTTTTATTATTATCATATGGTATACCCATACCTCCACCTAGATCGATGAATTCAAATCTATGATTAGTTTTATTAATAACCTTGTTAATTGCACTTAACATTTTTTCATAAGGTTTGTGGTTTAAAATTTGACTTCCAATATGGACACTTAAACATTTAAGTTCAATGTATTTCGAGTTTTTGCAATAAGCAATAAGTTTAAGAAAAGTTTTATTATCAACACCAAACTTATTTTCTTTTTTTCCTGTAGAAATCTGACTTAAAGTTTTAGCATCCGTATTTGGGTTTAATCTAATACCAATATTCACTTTTCTTTTTTTTAATTTTGCAATTCGATTTATCTCTTTAATTTCACTCTCTGACTCGGCATTTATTAACAAAATCTTTTTATCTATAGCAAAACGTATTTCATTTGATGTTTTACCAACACCAGAAAAAACTATTTTTTTTGGGTTAATTCCAGCTTTAATAGCTAAAATTAATTCACCCATAGACACAACGTCGGCTCCCAATCCAAACTTTTTGATTTCTCTTATTATGTTTATATTTGTATTAGATTTAACAGCAAAACATATTAATGGAGAAAAAGACTTAAAGTTATTTTTGAAATGATTAATATTTTTTGTCAATTGTTCAAATGAATAACAATAAGATGGAGTTCCAAATTTTTTTGCTATATTTTGAACAGTAACTTTTTCTATTTTAAGTTTTTTATTGATATATTTCATTATATTTTAATTACAAGATCACTTTTTAAAACAGCGTTTTTTTCAGTGTCTTTGTACACAGGATCACCTTTTTTACCACAGGAAATTAGCATACTTAATAAAATTACAGATAATAAAATTTTTTTAATCATAATTTTTTATATTTAGTTATCATTTTTTTAATATTTCCAAAAGACGTTCCACCATATGATTTTTTTGAATTTACTGAATTTTTTAAATCAAATAACTGAAGTACATCATTTGATAGTTTTGGCTCAATTTTTTTAAAATCTTCTATTGTTAGTTCATTTAGATTTTTTTTCTTTTTTTCTGCTAAATTTACTAAAGCAGCAGTTTTTTGATATGCTTTTCTAAAAGACATCGAGTGTTTTTTAACAAGATAATCAGCAAGATCCGTTGCGGTAATATATCCGTAGTTCGCTAATTTATTCATCTTTTCTTTATTTGGACTTAGGTTTTTAAGAATTTCGTCTAATATTTTTAAACAATCAATTAAAGTATCATTTGATCTAAAAATTATTTCTTTATCATCTTGTAAATCTTTAAAATATGATAAAGGTAATCCCTTTAAAATTGTTAGCATAGAGAATAAATTTCCATATGTATTGCCTGATTTTCCTCTTATAAACTCCAAAAGATCTGGGTTTTTCTTTTGTGGCATTATGGATGAGCCGGTTACTATTTTGTCAGATAAATTTATTATATCAAATCCATCTGAATTCCAAACGATAAGTTCCTCAGCAATTCTAGAAATATGCATAGAACATACGGAAATAGCAAATAAAAATTCTAAAACAAAATCCCTGTCAGAAACAGTATCAATTGAATTATTAGTTGGTTTCTTAAACCCTAGTTTTTTTGTTGTGTAATTTCTGTCAATATTAAAAGAAGTTCCAGCAAGAGCAGCTACACCCAAAGGATTTTCATTTAAATTTTCAAAATTATTATAAAATCTTTTTTTATCTCTTTTAAACATTTCAATGTAAGCCATTAAATAATGTGCAAAAGAAATAGCTTGTGCGTTTTTAAAGTGAGTAAAACCTGGCATAATTGTAAAAATATTTTTTTCAGCTAACTTTAATGTGCTTTTAATTACTTTATCTAATTCAGAATTTATCTTTTTTGTTGAAGATTTAATCCAAATTTTTAAATCTGTGATAATTTGATCATTTCTTGATCTTCCAGTGTGTAAGTAACCTGCCTCTTCACCAATTATTTGAAAAAGTCTTTTTTCTATGTTCATGTGAATATCTTCGTATTTATTGGTAAATTCAAATTTTTTATTTGAAATTTCTTTTTCTATTTTATTTAACCCATAAATAATCTTATTTTTTACTTTGAAAGAAATAATTTTTTGTCTAAACAGCATTTCTACGTGTACAATAGATCCAGCAATATCTTCTTTGTAGAGTCTTTTATCAATATTTATTGAACTTCCAACTCTCTGAAAAAGAGCAGAATGATCTTTTTTAATTCTAGTACTCCATATTGACTGGTTGTTTTTATTTTTTGCCATGATAATTAATTATACCTATTTAACATGAGATTTTTAATAATATTTATTTTTTTAATTTCCAATTCATTGGCTGATGGGACAATTATTATAAAAAATCTTGTTATCAATAAAGAGTTAAAAAAGTACGATGATTTAACGTTTCTAGACCTAAATAATACTCATGTAAATTTAAGTGACTATCAAGGAAATTTGATACTATTAAATTTTTGGGCCACTTGGTGTGCTCCATGTAAAGAAGAAATGCCTTCTTTAGATTTATTACAAACCAATGAGAAATTAAATAATCTAAAAATATTTCCTATAAACATTGGTAAAGATAATTCCAAAAAATCTTTAAAATTTTTTGAAGATTTAAAAATTAAAAATTTAGATCCATATTTTGACACACCGACAACTCTGGCAAAAAAATTTGGACTTAGAGGTGTACCAACAACAATTTTATTTGATAAAGATGGATATGAATTTGCAAGAATAATAGGCTCAATAGATTTTGGAGATAAGAAATTTATTGAATGGTTGAGTAGTTATAATTAATTTTTAAAAAAGTATGCAAAACCAACTAAGGCTATTATTGCAATAAACTGTAACAAAACTCTTAATTGCATTAACTTATTAGAATATTTTTTGCTTGTTTCACCACCTTTAAATAGAGTGCCAATCCCAAGGATAAGAACAATCCCAACAGTAATTAACAAAACTATAGATAATATTTTTAGTATTGTTCCAGAAATCATATTTGTATTGTAGGGTGTTTTAAAAATAAAAAAACATAAATTATTAAGTATGACATTTTGTCTAGATTCAACCATTATAAAACCAGATGAAGATGAAAAAATTAATAATGCTATTATTTTGCTTCACGGTTATGGAGGTGATGGTAAAGATATTAGCATGTTATCATTAAATTGGAAAAGACATTTACCAAATACAATTTTTATCTGTCCCAATGGTCACGAGAGATGTTCAATCAATCCATCAGGTTTTCAATGGTTTGACTTAACTAATGAAGACCCAAAATATATTTTAGATGAGTCAATCAAAGCTGAAAAAAAATTGAATGATTTTATTGATGAAGTTAAAAAAAAATTTGGTCTAACAAATGAAAAAATATGTCTTTCAGGATTTAGTCAAGGCTGTATGATGTCAATAAATCTGGGTTTAATATCTGATAAAGAATATAACTGTATAGTAGGTTTTTCTGGAAAGATTATAAATCAGGAAAATTTAAAATCTAGAATAAAGGTTTTAACTGATACCCTATTAATTCATGGTGACTCTGACCAAGTTGTCTCACCCAATTTTATGCTAGAGGCAAAAGATTTTTTTATAAGAAATAATATAGAAATTGAGACACATTTAATAAAAAATTGTGACCATCATATTCCTATTGAAGCATCAAGTATAGCATTAAATTATATTTTAAAAAAAATAAAATAATCTCTAAATGTTGAAATAATTTTTTATTTAAGTTAAGATTTATTTATGAATAGCTTTGTTGAACAAGACATTTCGTTAGAAAAATGCCCAGCATTAGTTTTGAATGCTGATTATAGACCTTTGAGCTATTATCCTTTATCATTATGGTCTTGGCAAGATACTGTTAAATCAGTTTTTCTAGATAGAGTAATCATTGTGAGTAATTATGATAGAGTTGTAAGAAGTCCTTCATTTATCATGAAACTTCCAAGTGTTATAGCTTTAAAAGATTATATTGTTCCACAAACTAAACCGAGCTTTACAAGATTTAATGTTTTTTTAAGAGATAAATTTGCATGCCAATACTGTGGTAGTAGTGAGGAGCTTACATTTGATCATTTATTACCAAGGTCAAAAGGTGGTGAAACTCATTGGGATAATGTTGTTACAGCTTGTTCTGCTTGTAATGTAAAAAAAGGTGGTAAATTACTCAAATCATCTGGGATGAAGTTGACTCAACATCCTTATCAACCGTCAACAGAAGATTTACATAGAAATGGAAAAAATTTTCCACCAAATTATTTACATAAAAGTTGGATGGATTATTTGTACTGGGATGTAGAGCTAGAGGCTTAAATTTAAATTTTTTCTGAAATATTTATTGCTATTTTTGAACCCGCTTTAATAATCTTATCCATAATTGAATATGGACCAAGTTTTGTAGCCCCTTTTTCATAAGCAATATCTTTATGGTGTAATTCATCTTCTCTGAATTTAATGATTTTTTTTTTTAATTCTTTTTCATCAGATCCAAGTTGATCAATTTGATTTTGATAATGTTCATCAATAACCTCCTCAACTGAGGCAGTACATAACATTGCAGCTTTTTTTCCTAAAAGAGTTGAGCCAAAACCAAGACCGACACCCAATAAATCCCATAAAGGTAAAAATTTTGTAGGTCGAATTTTTCTTTTTTTAATTTCTTTTTCAAAAAATTGACAATGTTCTTTCTCGTGAACTTTCATTTCTTCTATAGTTTTTTTTAAATTTTCATCTTTTACTAAAGTGTTTAGTGCAAGTAATTGACCTTCATAAATTTTAACAGCACCTCTTTCACCCGCATGATCAACTCTAATAAATTCTTCAACTTTAGCTTTTAAATTTTTCATAATTTTTAAAGATTTTTATTAATAAAATTGTTAAAATTAAACTTATACATATATTAATAGTAGTAAGTGATAATCCAAAAATTCTAAATGTCACATCCTTGCAGCTTATAGTTTTAATACCCAATTGTTTCAATAATTCTTCTTTAGAAAGTAGGTCCGATGCATTTTTTAGACCACAAACTAACGACTCCTCAAAAAAACCTTGTTCAATTCCAAAGTGATAAAATGATATTATAAAAGAAAAGCTAAATACAAAAATTAATAACAAAATTATAAATTGTATGTTTTTGTTAAAAATGAAACTTGTAACTATTAAAATAATACTTAATCCATAAGGTATCCTTTCTATCAGACATAGATTACAAGGCTGATGACCAAGAACATATTCTATGAAATATGCAGAAAAAATTGAAACTACGCTGATACAAAAAATTATTTTGAGATAAAGTTCTATTTTGAAATTATGCATGAGACCTAAATATCAAATAAATTATAATTCCTATTATAAAAATAATTATTCCAATAATCGTAAACCACTTTGATCCATGTTTTTCCATGAATTCAGTAAAAAGCTCTCCAAATCTATAGGATAAATAAGAAACTATAAAAAAACGCAATCCTCTTGAAATAAGACTTATGAAAATAAAAACTATTATATTAAAACCAATCAAGCCACTCGCAATTGTAAAAACTTTATATGGTAACGGAGTAAACCCAGCTAAAAAAAGAATTCCAAGCCAGGCATAAAAACCTTCATTATTTAATAAACTAATTTTTATATTTTCTAGTTTATTTTCATAACCATAAAAATTCATTATCTGCATCCCTAAATCAAAAAAAAATATTCCTATGAAATATCCTAAAATTCCACCTAAAACTGAAAATATTGTTGTAATAAGAAAGATTTTTATAAAATCATTTTTTTTTGAAATAACCATAGGTACTACCATCACATCTGGTGGTATAGGAAAAAAAGAACTTTCAATAAAAGATACTAAAGCTAAATAATACTTAGAACTTTTATGAGCAGCTAATTCTAAACACTTTTTATAAAGAGTATTAAACATTTTTTGGTTTTAATATAATTTTAGTTCTTATACTATTTATTAAATTATTAAACAATTAAGGGCGAATGGCGG
>MDTA01078313.1_pt1 | contig 12824 bp, 11 predicted proteins | sample 811151 | NCBI WGS metagenome assembly MDTA01 (sample SAMN05326648, study PRJNA326480) | marine metagenome | isolation source: seawater | place: Indian Ocean: South | collected 2010
AGGCCGAAGGGGGTAGAATCGGCCTTTAGTATAAAGGGGTGGAGATATGACAGTGTGTCAATATCCTGTCTTTAACAGTAGATGAACAAAACTACTTTGTCAACACTAAAATTGGACAAAAATATGTCAATATTCATGAAAAAGCATTCTGTCTATCAAATGCTGAACAAAAAGTTGACAAAAGCCTAAAAATCTTACAAAATAACGACAGTTATGTTGGACAATATGGTGAAAATAGGTGAAAGTACCACAATTGAAAGATAGTTTATCTAAAAAACCTCGTCATTTAATACAAGTTGTTGGAAGAAGAACTGGTATAAGCTCAGATGTGATAAGAGCGTGGGAGAGACGTTATGGTGCTATCGTTTCTGAGAGAACCGAGACAAATCGTAGATTATACACAGATGCAGATATAGAGAAACTCACATTGTTGAAGAGAGCTATTAACGCAGGAAGAAGGATTGGTGATATAGCTAATCTTTCGTATGATGATCTTTTTGAATTAGTAATGGGAGATGAATCTAATACTGCTAAATCATACACAAGACCAAGCACAGGCACAGTCATGGAATTATTTGACGAAGCGACAAATGCTGTTAATGAGATGGATTCAAGTCGCTTAGAAACTGCACTATCGAATGCAGTAGCCATGCTCAGTACAACAGACTTCATGCTAGAGTTTCTTAAACCTTTACATTCACATATAAATGACGAGTGTGCTAGAGGCTCATTACGATTTGTTCAGGAAAAATTTGCTAAACTTTGCATAAGAAATTGTTTGGCTAATCTTTCTGTTGCTTTCCGTTCAGCAAAAGATGAAGGTCCAAAATTACTAATTGGGTCATTGACATCAGAATTTGAAAATCTAGATACAATAATGCATATAATAGTTGCTCAGAACGTAGGTTGGGATGTTACTTATGTTGGCAATGGAGTACCACATGATGAACTTATTTTTATGGCCAATAAGATTAAAGCAAGAGCTATGGTTATTGCACTAAATCATCCTCGCGATATTGCAAGAAAGACACATGAGATCAAAACTATCAAAGAGACTGCCGAGCAAAAAGATAATATTGTACTTATTGGTAAAGAAACGTCAAATTACAGACAACTAGCTGATGATGTAAAAGCAATTATTTCAAGCGATTTAAGTTCCTTTAGGTTAACTATGGAGAGATTGTACGGTTTAATCCGATAACTTTAGCAGTAACTCTCTTATCACTTTAATTTCGTTTTCTATGTTTTCCTTTTTTAGAGTATTTTCTTTAATAATTTCCGATGGTGCTTTTTCAATAAAGTTCTTATTACCTAATTTTGTATCAATTTTATAAAGCATATCATCTAAGTTTTTTAATTTTTTTGTAAGTCTTTTAGTTTCTGACTGAACATCAATTTCTTCTGTACTGTAAAGATATATTTTTGTATTTTTTAGTGTAACTGTAATATAATTATCAAGTTTTGGCTGATCTTCTGTAAATTTTATTGGATTAGTCTTAGCTAATTTTTCAATGAGTGCACTATTCCTTGATATTTTTTCTTGAAATAACTGATCTTTACTTGATATATTTACACTCAGTAGACTTTGGGGATGTATATTAAGATCACTTCTTACTTTTCTTATGCTAGTGACAACCTCTTTCATAATATCTATTTCTTCAATAAGACTATTGTCATGAAAAACTTTTTGTTGAGATGGAAACTTTGAATTCATAAGTATATCTTCATTACTATACATTCGTTTCTTCATTTCTAACCAAATTTCTTCGGTAATATAAGGGATAATAGGATGACATAATTTGAGTATTATCTGCAATGTGTAAATCAAGAGATTATTAGTTTGAGGCCTATTTTCTGTTGTTTTAGATATCTCCAAAAACCAATCGCAGTATTCATTCCAAATAAATGAATATAAACTTGATGCCATGAGATCAAAACGATAATTAGTGCAGTGTTTTTTATATTCTGTCACCAACCTATCAAGATTTATTATTAGATATTTTTCATAATTTGATAGTTTGTCAAAAACTATCTTTTGTTCATATGCATGATTTTCAGTAGTAATAAAAACAAATCGTGACGCATTCCAAAGCTTGTTACAAAAGTTTCTATAACCTTCAATTCTCTTCAAATCAAAATTAATATCTCTACCAGTCGATGCAAGTGCACAAAAACAAAATCTTAGAGCATCAGCTCCATAGGACTTAATACCATCTGGAAATTCTTTTTCAGTTTTTTTAATAATCTTTTCTTGTAGTTTTGGCTGCATCATCCCAGAGGTTCGCTTTTTTTGGAGATCTGACAATTTGATCCCATCAATAATATCAATTGGGTCAATAACATTTCCAATAGATTTTGACATTTTTTTACCTTCTGAATCTCTTACAAGTCCGTGAATATAGATCGTCTTAAATGGTACTTTGTCTAAAAACTTCAGGCCCATCATCATCATACGCGCCACCCAGAAAAAAATAATATCAAACCCTGTTACAAGTACACTTGTAGGGTAATATTTTTTTAGCTCATTTGTATCTTTCGGCCAGCCCATCGTCGAGAACGGCCATAAGGCAGATGAAAACCATGTATCGAGAACGTCATTATCTTGATATAAAACAATATCATCTGCGATATTATATTTTTGTCTAACTTCGGATTCATCTTCACCAACATAAATATTGTTCTCTTCATCATACCAAGCAGGTATTCGATGCCCCCACCAAATTTGTCTACTTAAACACCAATCCTCAATATTATTGAGCCAATTAAAATATATTTTCTCCCAGTTTTTTGGAATTATTTTGGTTGTAGAATTTTCAATAGCTTCTATAGCTGGTCTAGCAAGTTCCTTCATATTCATAAACCATTGACTTGTTATCAATGGTTCGATTATTTCACCTGATCTTTCACCAATAGGGACAGTAGTTTTATATTTGTCAATTTTTTCTAAAAACCCTTGGCTTTTTAATTTATTTACAATTTTATCCCGTGATTCATGTATATTTTTCCCAACAAATTCCGGATCAACGTTATCATTAAAAGTACCATCTTTATTAAGTATGTTTATGCTATCAAGTTTATATTTTTTTCCTAAATTAAAATCATTAAAGTCATGACCTGGTGTTACTTTGACGCAACCAGTACCAAAATCTACATCAATTGTCTCGTCTTCTATTATTGGAATCTCTCTATTTATTAAAGGAACAATTACTTTTTTGTCTATAAGATGATTAAATCTCTTATCATTTGGATTGATGCAAATAGCAACATCACCAAATAATGTCTCTGGTCTTGTTGTAGCTACCACTATATGCTCACTCATGTCTTTGATTTTATATTGTAGATAGTATAAATACCCTTCTTTCTCAATGTTCGTAACCTCTAAATCAGAAATGGCGGTCTGTAGTTTAATATCCCAGTTAATTAATCTTGTTCCTTTATATATGAGTTTTTCTTGATATAAATCTATAAAAACTCTCCTTACGGCTTTGCTTAAACCCTCATCCATTGTGAATCTGTTTCTAGACCAATCTGCTGATGAACCAAGTCTTTTTGTTTGTTGAATTATTGTATTACCAGACTCCTCTTTCCATTTCCAAATCTCCTCGACTAATTTCTCCCTGCCGATATCACTTCTAGTGATATTCTTTTTAGCAAGATTATTCTCAACCACTAGTTGTGTAGCTATCCCAGCGTGATCTGTTCCTGGTTGCCAGAGAACACTTTTTCCTAGCATTCTGTTATATCTTATAAGAATGTCGATAATTGTGTGTTGAAATGCGTGACCCATATGTAATGTGCCTGTAACATTTGGAGGAGGGAGAACAATTGAATAGTTTGACTTCAAATCTTTCGGTGAAAAACACTTATTATCTAACCATTTATTATATATTTTATTTTCTATATCTTTTGGGGAATATTTTACGTCCATTATATACTCTCATAATCTAATTTCATCTTAAGATTTTTATAGTATTTATATTTATCTCTTGCTCTATCTTTCTGCTTATCATTTGAGGTAACTACCTCTAGATAAATTTTGTTTTCATATTGAAAATCACACAAATCATCAGACAAGTTCATAATAACATCAAAATCACGTAAATAACTTTTATCTTTTATATCATCTTTACTTATTAGAATAACGTTACAATCTGAATCAAGATTATTGATTATGCAGTGAGGCACAAAACTTATCTGTTCAAAAGTCCACAAGTCTTTATCAAGAGAAGAAATAATATCATCGTTATCAGATATCACAGCAATCTTATAACCTTGTTTGTAGTATTTATTAATAATTTGACAAATAGCCTTAGTACTATTAGATGTGCCTTGGATATTATAAAATTGTATTCTACTACTCAATTTTAATTTGATCTTATAAAATCGATCAGTAAATCAACTGGTCTTCCTGTTGAACCTTTATTTGGTCCTACTTCCCATGCTGTCCCTGCGATATCAAGGTGAGCCCATTTTATATCCTGAGTAAATTTAGCTAAAAATGCCGCTGCAGTTATTGCTCCACCATATCTTCCACCTATATTTTGTATGTCTGCGAAATTGGTTTTTAACTCATCAAAATAATCATCATAAAGTGGTAGTTGCCACACTCTATCCCCAGTTTTATCACCCGATGCCATAATTCTATTAGCTAGAGTCTGATCGTTAGAAAATAAGCCACTTGGATACTTTCCTAACCCTACTAGACATGCACCAGTCAGTGTCGCTATATCAATAAGATATTTAGGCTTATACTTTTTCGCATACGTGATTGCATCACATAGCACTAGTCTACCTTCAGCATCAGTATTTAAAATTTCTACTTTTAGACCAGACATTGTTTGAACTACATCTCCTGGTCTACTTGCTTGACTCCCAGGCATATTTTCCGCAGAAGTGATAACACCAACAATATTTTTCTTTAAATTCATCTCAACACATGCTTTCATAACACCAATAACACTACCTGCTCCTGACATGTCATACTTCATCTCATCCATATTTGGCGAGGGTTTAAGTGAGATACCACCTGTATCAAATGTGATTCCCTTGCCAACTATTACTATTGGGTCTTGTGATTTTACAGGCATATGCTCCATTATCACTATTTTGCCTGGTTGTTTACTTCCTTTTGAAACTGAGAGAAATGCACCCATTCCAAGACGTTTCATCTCAGGCTCATCAATCACTTTAATTTTTAAAGCTTTATGCTTTGATTTTAATTTCTTAATTGAGTTTGCAAGAAATGTTGGAGTACAAATATTTGGAGGTGTATTTCCTAGTTCTTTAGCTAGACTTATGCCATTAGAAATTGCAATGGAACTTTTAAGTACTTCATTAAATTTTTTCGAGAGTAGCTTCTTTTTTGACAGTATTGATATAGTCTTGATTTTATATTGATCTTTTTCATTTTTATATTTATAGGTATATTTGGAGTTCTCAATACTTGATATTATCATTTCAAGTGTTACTTCATTTTTCCCATTGGTTATCAAATTGTCAACACTAATTGATACTGAAGATAAATTGGTTCTAATTAACTTTTTAAATATTTGTGTAATTGTCTTTTTAATTACAAGAGGGCCATATTTTTTCTTTTCGCCAAGACCGAATAGAAGTATCTGATTTTTAGCTTGAAAGTTATCAATTGTTCTATGATCACCAACTTTACCCGTAAAATTACAGGTTTTTATGATTCTTTTTATATTATCAAGCGAATCTTTAGTGACTATACCCTGTATATGATTTAATTTATTATCAGCAAATACTCCTATTAGAGCAATATCGTGTTTATTTATATTTTTTTGATTGTCTGAATATTTATACTCCATTTTCCTTCCCAATTAACTAAAATTTAAAACATACACTAGATTAACATTTTTTTTAAAACTTGTTAAAATTAGATACATAAAAAATGAAAATTCTTCAAAAATACCTGATTACAGAAATTACCAGAACATCTATTACTGTATTGGTAGTTTTACTTGTGATATTGACGGCTAATACGATGCTAAGACTAATAGAGGAGAGCTCTATCGGTAATTTTCCTACTTATCTTCTATTTCCCTTAATCATAGTAAAGATTACCCAATATTCAATCTACTTGATTCCTATAAGCCTATTTCTTGGAATTATTCTCTCTTTCGGCAAATTCTACAGCGAAAATGAAATGGCAGTAATCAATTCTTCGGGAATATCGATTTATGATATTACTAAGATTATTGCACGAGTAATACTACCAGCAGGCTTTGTTGTTGCGTTATTCTCGCTTTATATAACACCCTCTGCGACGGAATACAGATATCAACTAGAACACAAATTAAATAACGAAGAACGAATTGAAGAGATTAATCCTGGTAGATTCACTTCTTCTCAGAGTGGTAGCGCAACTTTTTTTGTTGAAAATATAAAAAATAATATTTTAGAGAAAATCTTTTTTAGTTCATCCGGCGGTAGAGCAGAAGCAATTGAGAACTCTTCAAGCGCAAGATATATTACAGATAAAGATAATAGGAAATATATTTTATTAAGAGATGGTGTAATTAGTGAAATTATACCACCAAGTTATACAACGACCAGAAAAACTAAGTATCGAGAGCATGGTGTACAACTAGGACAAGAACTACCAAAATTTACAAACACTAAATATGATGCGGTCAGCACATTATCTTTGTTAGGCATTGATGGAAAAGAATCAAGCGCTGAACTACAGTCTAGATTATTATTACCTATTGCGACAATATTATTAGGCTTAATAGCTTTTCCAGTAAGTTATTAATCACCAAGAAAAGGCAGATATGCTAAAATTTTCCTTGGTTCATTGATTTATTTTACATATCTTATAATTATGTCTATCATAGAGAAACTTTACTTATTAGAGACTACACCATCGATATTAGGTATGTGGTGGATACATTTTTTGATGTTATTATTAGTCATCCTTGTATACAAAAATGACATGGAAACCATTCCAAGCAGAACATAATGATACTAAATTTTTACTTACTCAAAAGATTTTTATTAGGATTATTTGTAAGCTTAGTTGTATTGGTTTCTATAGAAATATTCTTTTCATTTTCATCAGAAATGAAGTATCTAAATGAAGGAAATTATAGTTTTAAACTGATTTTTAAATATATTATCCTTAGTATCCCTAGGAGCATTGAAACAATGTTTCCCTATTCTGTTTTAATTGGTACATTATTATCTCTTGGTGCAATGGCAGCAGATATGGAGTTTGTTGCAATGCAATCTGCGGGTGTATCAGTTAAGAAAATCATCATCATAATACTTTTGCAAACTTTTTTTATCTCTAGTATTTTCTATATTGTTGTTGATTCTGTCGTACCTAAGTTTAGTAGCGAAGCGGAATCTATGAGGAATACTGCTTTGAAGAAGCAATCATATTTTGACAAGAATGGAACATGGTTTAAAAATGATAGCTCCTTTATAAAAATATCTGAGATTTACCCAGATGACAGAATTAGAGGTATAAGCGTTTATACGTATGATGACGATGATCAGCTTTCTACTGTAAATTATATAAGATCTGCAAAATTTTCAAAAGGTAAGTGGAGTCTCGATGATGTTATTAAAATTGACTTAACCGTAAATCCCATAACTAAAGAGAAATTCAAAAGTATGATATCGGATAGTCTGATTGACATCAAATTAATAAATATCAAAACCGATAAGCCTTATGGTTTAAGCTTAAAAGATGTTCGGCGGAATATAAAATATCTTGAAAGCAATAATCTGGATGTTAGCATTCAGGAAAAAATATTTTGGGATAAAGTAACGAAACCAATAGCTACAGTAATAATGTTATTCCTAGCCATGCCCTTTATTTTTGGCAAGATGAGGAGCATTAATGCGAGTAAAAGGATTGTAATAGGTCTTTTTATTGGTATTACATTCTTTATAATTTCGTCAATATTACCAAATATAGGTCTTATTATTGGCGTTAATCCATTCATCAGCGTTATGATGCCACTTATAGTTTTTGCGCTTCTTGGTCAATATATTTTAAAATATCAGTTAGAGTCAGGCTTACGCTAATCCTCTCTTTTGATAATGTGCGTCTTAGATATTAGATCATGTAAAGATTTTTCATTAAAGACGAGCAAAACATGACCACCAATTAAAGAGAAGAATATTCTAAGAATACATTGTCCAATTGATATTTTATCTAACCCATTAATATTCTCGATATAAACTCTCCAACTCTTCATTCCAAGTGTTTGCTTATGTTTGATCCAAAACCATGAATAATAAAAAAAAATAATAAAAAAAACATACAGCTGATAAAAAATATTATTACCTAAATCATTTCCTTGATTAAAATACACAAAAGGAAAAGAGAGAAAAAATAAGATTGAAAATAAAAGCATCCAATCATATAAACAAATAATGAGTGTTTTAAATAATCCAATTTTTTGTTTCATATGCAACCTTTATAGCTCAGTACCAAAGGGCATAACTTCGACTACATCGCCTTGTTTTATTTCACTGATGTTAGCTGATAATCTAATATAGCAATTAGCTTTAAGCATAGACATCATTATATTCGATCCCTGTAGTCCAGTAGTTTCAACATACATTTCATCGTTCACAATAGATATTATTGCACGTTTATATTCTGTTCGACCTAGTTTTTTTGATAATTTATTTTTAGAGATAGCTTTGAGTAAAATTATTTTTTTTCTTTTTTGTGATAAAATCTTGTTAATTGCTGGAATTACAAATAGTTGGAATGTAACTGCGGCAGACACAGGGTTACCGGGTAGACCAAAGAAATAAGAGTTATTTATTTTTCCGAATGCTAGAGGTCTCCCTGGTTTTATTGCAATTTTCCAAAATCCTACTGAACCAACCTCTTTTAACGCGTCTTTTATAAAATCTGCATCACCAACTGATACTCCACCCGTAGTTATCACAATATCCGATATATCAGATGCTCTTTGGAGTTTTTTTATCAAATTAATTTTTCTGTCTTTTACAATTCCTAAATCAGAGAAGACTACTGGCAAATCTTTTAGTAACCCATGAAGAAGATATCGATTACTATCATAGATTTGTCCTTGCTCTAATTTTTTCCCTGTAACAACTAATTCGTCACCACTTGAAAAGTAACTTATTTTTGGTTTACAGAATACATCGACATACTCGATACCAAGAGATGAGAGTATAGATAAACTTGAAAAATTTAATTTGTCACCTTTTTTAAAAATAATCTGGCCTTTTTTAATATCTTCTCCAATGAATCTAATATTTTGATTTTTTTTGATGTTTTTTGGAAAATTAATAAATTTACCTTGTTTAGATACCATTTCATTCATAATTACAGCATCTGCGTTTTTAGGTATCAATGCACCAGTCATGACTCTTACAGTTTCACCATTTCGGAGGTTAGATGAAAATGGTTTACCAGCATAAGAGACTCCGATCTCGGTTAGTTTGAATTTATTTGATTTTAAATCATTAAGGTTAAGCGCATAACCATCCATTGCGGAATTTTCAAATGACGGTACATTTATCGAAGCACGGATTGGAGATGAAACAGTTCTGTGTAAAGCATTTTTAATTCTAACTTGCTCGCTCGATTTAATAGGCTTTATTGTGCTAATTATCTTATTAATCGCTTGAATTTCTTCCAGCGCATTTGGGTCAAATTCATTAGTACAGCTATCTTTTATGGTCTCTTTCATATTACACAAGCTATTTTACTTACTTACATATTTCATAGTACAATTACTTATATATAAATGTAAATGCAGACACGTAGAAAAAAAAGCTTAGTAACTCAGTACTGTGATCAAATTTGGATTGAGAAAGGGCTATCTGAGAATACGATACTATCTTATTCAAGTGACTTAAATAAACTTGAATCATGGTTAGGTAATAAAAATATTTCGTTACTAGAATGCAGTGATGTGGATTTAAATTCTTATTTAGCAGAAAAACTTGAAGAGGGCTGCTCCTCTTCCTCTATTAATAGGATTTTATCATCCATTAAAGGTTTTTTTGTTTGGGCGTTTAAAATACAGAAGATTAATTCTAACCCAAGCGAGTTAATTGATTCACCAAAGTTAAAGCGGAAATTACCTATCAATCTTAGTGAAGAGGATGTTACTAACCTTTTAAATACGCCAGATACTTTTTCAAGCACAGGTATAAGAGATAGATGTATTCTAGAAATTTTATATGCGACTGGCCTTAGAGTATCAGAATTGACTGAACTTACTCTAAATCAAGTAGATATAGAGCGGGGTTTAATCAGAGTCGTCGGTAAAGGCAATAAAGAGAGAATCATACCATTGGGAGAAAAAGCAATGACTTGGTATAGAAAGTATATTGATCATCATAGAGAAGAACCTGTTTCATTCAAAAATAATCATAAAATATTTCTCACAAATAAAGGAAAAACTTTTTCAAGAAAAGCCTGTTGGTCAATGATTTGCAAATACTCTAAAACTTCTATACCGAATAAAAACATTTCCCCGCACTCATTAAGACATGCTTTTGCAACTCATTTGCTTAACAACGGTGCTGATTTAAGAGCTGTTCAGTTGCTACTGGGTCACTCAAGCTTATCTACTACTCAGATTTACACGCATGTAGCAAAAGAGAGACTTCAAGCATTTCATGCCCAACACCACCCAAGGGGAAAGTTATGAAATACATTCTAATACTATCTATGTTAGCTTTAGTCTCTTGCACTCAGCAAGATACCACTACCTATACGACGAAAGATGCAGAGGAGAAATTCATCAAATCATATCCCGATCTTAAAATAGATTCCATCGAAAAAATTAATAATTCATTCTTTGAGATCTTAATCGGTGAGCAAATTTTTTATTTAACAACCGATCTAAATTATCTACTAGCCGGTAACGTCATTGATATTAATTCTGGGATAAATCTGACTCAACAGAAAATAGAAAATTTTAGATTGTCTGTACTCGATACTCTCGATAAGAATGATACTATTATCTATAAACCAGAACAAACTGATCATGTTATAACTGTTTTTACGGATATAACTTGTCCATATTGTAAAAAACTACATAATGAAATCCCTAATTTGTTAGAGAATAATATAGAGGTTAGATATGTGCTTTTTTCTAGAAATGGAATAGATGATGATGCATACACAAATATGTCCTCCCTTTGGTGTTCTGAAAATAGAAAAAATTTGCTTGAGAAGGCCTTTGATGGTGATTTTATTGACGAGATAAAATGCGACAATCCTCTCGCGAGAAACTTAGAACTAGCTTACACACTCAGAGTCAATGGAACTCCCATGATTTTTACTGAAAGTGGAAAAGTTATACCTGGATACGTTCCTTATAAACAAATTTTAAATACACTTAGCAATTAGGAGGCTAGATATTGTTTATATTTTTCTTCTTCTTCAATAATAAATAATTCTATTTCCTTTAGAGATGACTCGTCATTTTTGTAAGTATCATCATCTTGTAAGCTTTCTATAGCTCTCTTTGCTTTGTCTATCGTGCACCATTTAACATCATTATTGGAATCAAGAGCCCTCTGCGCAAAAAATTGCTTCCTTTCATTGAGTTTATCCTCTGAGAAAACTGTTGGACATTCATTAAAGAGAATTCTATAGGCGATTTCCCTATATCTTGCATCTTCAAAGTCTTTAGAGATAATATATTTTTTCTCAAAATCAGGTGTATTCCTAAAATTATTCATTTTTTCCTTATCTGCTGGTCCACTAAATCCTGAGTAAATTTGAGTTTCGAGGAAATCAGGCATAGGGTAATTTACCGCTTTATCTTGTGATCTATCAACTAAGGCATGCTCAAGTTTTTCGACAAATTCCTTGCTCATTTTCACATTTTTTGCTCTCTCATGATAATTATTCTCTAATTTGTCTGATAAAATTTTAGAATTTTTTATGAAATTCTCACCAAGTATTATTGGTGCTTTATTTATCTCTAATATTTTTATAATTTTTTCTTTACTTTCTATTAAAGAGATAATTGCTGATGTTCTAGAATCTTTATATTTTTCTAAATCATAATTTAAATCAAAAAAACTCAGCTCTTTTGGTCTCTCTGGATTAGCTGTCATAAACGACATAGGAGAGAAATCATGCGAAGGGTGTGAGGGAGCCCTAAAAACAATATCATGCAAATCTAAATACGATATGAAATTATTTGGATTGCTAATGTATATGCAATGATTCCAAAAATCGCCAGCCTTCTCTTTGATAATCTTTGCAAGCCCAATGGTTGCGTAGACATCACTCATTGCATCATGCGCCTGTTTTTGTTCAACATTATTTGCTATGGCAAGATGCTCAAGCTTATAGCTTTCTTTTTTTGTTTTTGGGTTGAAACCAAGTTTGACAACATCGGGTCTGAATTTAGTAATAGCACACATAATGTGATATAAATCAGCCCTACGATTGTCATTAGTATTTGTCAAGTATGGGTCATACAAAGATTGATACAGGCTTTGCCTAAGAACTACCTCATCAAAGAAAAGACTGTTATAGCCTATAAATGTAGCTGGTGACCAATTAGTAAATTTGCTGTGAACCTTATTCACCATCTCGAAAAAAGATTGACCATTTTTTAGAGTATCAATGTCAATTTTATTGATGAGAAGCGCTTGAGGATGAGGCACAATACCTTCTTTAAGTTTGCATGTTTCGTTTAAAGTCTCAATAATTTCGAAGTCTTCATTCACAAGCGCGGCAGCTATTTGAATCGGCTGATCAAAGTACCTGTTTGTTCCTGATGTCTCAAAGTCATAAAAGACATAATTCATTTATACTCTCTCCTTTTTGATGTAGTATA
>MDTA01143391.1_pt1 | contig 12818 bp, 16 predicted proteins | sample 811151 | NCBI WGS metagenome assembly MDTA01 (sample SAMN05326648, study PRJNA326480) | marine metagenome | isolation source: seawater | place: Indian Ocean: South | collected 2010
CAGCAAAAGATTCCACTGAAAATAATGGAATAGTTTTCTTGGATGAAATCGATAAAATATCAGCTAGAACAGATAGAGTTGGTGGTGATGTATCAAGAGAAGGAGTCCAAAGAGATCTTCTTCCATTAATTGAAGGTACAACAGTAAATACAAAATATGGTCCAATTAAAACTGATCATATATTGTTTATTGCATCTGGTGCTTTTCAGTTAGCAAAGCCATCGGATCTTTTACCAGAATTACAAGGAAGGTTACCAATTAGAGTTGAACTTGATGCACTTAATAGTGATGATTTTAAGAGAATTTTAAAAGAACCGGATAATAGTTTAATTAAACAATACAAAGCACTTTTAAAAACTGAAAATGTTGAGCTTGAATTTAGTGATGATGGCATTGATTTAATCGCAAGTATAGCAAGTGAAGTTAATAATACTATTGAGAATATTGGTGCTAGAAGACTTCATACTATTATTGAGAGAATTCTAGACGAAATAAGCTTTACTGCTTCTGACAAGTCAGGCGAGACTGTAGTTATTGATTCAAACTATATTAAGAAACATATAGGTGAATTAGTAAAAGATACAGATTTATCAAAATTTATTTTATAATTTTATATTCAAAATTTTGGGTTTCTTCATTTACTTGAATCTCTTCAGCACCGTTTCTTAAATGAAAATTTCGTGCCATTTCTGTTAGTGGGGATAATGTAATTAATCTATTAAGATGGTTAGACTTTTTTATCATTTTAAATACCTCCTTAACAATTAATTTTCCACCACCTTTTTTGTTTGACCAAACAGTATATGCAATTGCAATTTTTCCTACCTTCTGATCTCTTGCTGCACTTTGTAAAAATGCATCTCTACTAAATAGATCTAGTTCATGAACTGACGTTGGTATTTTATTAGTAAAAGCAAAACACATAACAGCATGGATCTCATTTTTATACCTAACACCATAAATTTTTCTGCCATAACTTACCCTAAACTCATTATCAAGTTCAGGCCTGACTGGATCTTTATGAATCTCACAACTTTTAAGTTCAACTAATTCAGCTCCTTTAATCCAATCAAAAAAGTTCTTAATATTTTTATTAAAATCTTTTTTACTTTTTCTCAATCTTGCTTTAAGATTTATTGATATATTATTTTTGATCATTTTTTTTTTTTAAAATTATTTCAAAACTCCCCATAGATATATTGTTTACTGACTCGAGATCCATTTTTAAAATTTTTTTCATTAAATTTTTATTTTCTTTTAAAAAGTTTGGTACTGAGTATTTTAAGATGCTCAAATCTTTAGATTTGTAGGGGTTATTTTTATTATTTGATCTACTGCCTCTACCAGTGATGATATTAATTTTTGTTACACCCTCGTCAAAACATAAATTTATAAATTTTTCAATTTCTAAATTTGCATTTTCTAAAGTGTATCCATGCAAATCAATAGTTTTTTCTGTATAAGAGAATTTTTTGTTTGTTAATTTTAAATCTTTATCTTCTAATTTTTTTTTTGATTTTACAAAATTTTCCCAAACTTCTTTGTCTCTATCTGATATTTTTTTATTCAATTAAACTTTAGTTTCGATTAATTGCCAGTTTGGATTTTGAGACTTAATATTTCTAGAAAACTTCCAAGTGTCATTGACTCTTTTAACTTTTTGAGGATCGCCAGAAACAATTTTATTTTCTTTATCTTTTATACAAGTAATAATTTCACTTATAAAGTTTACACTCACTTCAAGTAAGTCATTACTTTGATTATGATCTTTTATTTCTGCTGAATTAATTCCAATGAATGTTGTTTCGTTTTTAAGTTGTTTTGTAGATCTTTCTTTTATAGCTTCATTAAATGAATTATATACATCTTTATTTAACAAAGATTTAATCTCACTTATTTTGCCGTTTGCAAATGACGTTATAATTGTCTCGTAAGCAAGTTTGGCTCCTTTTAAAAATTCTTTTTTGGCATCATCATCAAATTCATAAATTTCTTTTTTAATTGCTGTTTTTTTAAAATCAAAGTCGTGGGCAAAGCTTGATGCCATATCGTCTTCATGACCCGTTTTTTTTCCAAGAATTCCCCTTAACCTGAGAAAAATAAAACCTGCAATCATGGCAAGCAAGATAATGTCTATATATTCAAAACTATAATTCATTGTATTTTATAACTATTTATAATATTTACTAAGCGAGTCTTTTTCAATGACCTATATTAAAGAAAAAATAGACAAATGAACTCACTTTTATTAACAATAATATTAATTCCAGCAGTCGAAATTTACCTTTTTATTAAAATTGGTGCTTTAATTGGAGCTTTAAATACAGTTTTGTTAATTTTCTTTACTGCCATTGTTGGCATTTATTACGCAAGAGCGGAAGGTTTAAACACTTTAAACCATGGATTAAGGAAGATGGTTAAAAATGAAATGCCAGCATATGAACTAATATCTGGAGCATTAATCGGTATTGGGGCAATTTTTTTAATATTACCAGGTTTTGCAACAGATATACTAGGTTTTTTAATTATTTTTCCCCCAACAAGAAAATTAATTTTTAAATTATTTTCAAAAAAAAATAAAAAGAGAAATATAAGAAACAAAGATTATATTGAGGGAGAATATAAAGATCTAGATGAGTGAAGTTAAAAAATTTGAGATAATTTTAGAATATATTAAAGATTTATCTATAGAAACACCAAGTGCTGAAGCTTTAAGATTTGTAAGGGAAAATTTTACTAATTACAACATGGACATTGATATCTCTTCTTCTATACTTCAAAATAAAGCGTTAGAAATAATTACTAGATTAACATTACAAGATAAGACTGATAATTCAGAAAAGGCTTTTTTTGAAATTAAGTATGCAACTATAATTACTTTGGATAAATCAATAAAAGATAAACAAACTGTTAGTAAAATTGTTTTATGTGATTTACAAAAAATAATTTACCCTAAACTTGAAAAAATATTTTTGGATATAATAAAAAATGCTGGATATCCTGGTCTTAAATTTGAAAAAAAAGTAGATTTTGAAAAATTATATAACGACAAATTTAATTAAAAAAATTTTTTTTTAATTCTTTTTTTAAGAAATCTTTATGAAGTTTAAGTTCTTGCTCGGATGGTTTGATGACCTTATTAAAATATTTGTTATTAGAATTACCTTTTAAAATATTATTGAAATCATTCTCAATATTTAATTTAAATGTGGGTTCTTTTTGATCTAATAAGTTTATGTAAACTTTTGACAATAATTCACAGTCTATAGTTGCATTATGCTTATCTCTTCTTGAATTATCAATATTATATCTTTTGCATAAAGCATCTAGACTTGTGCCTGAACCTGGAAATTTTTCTCTCGCAATAACTAAAGTGTCTACAACTTCTTCATTAATTTTCTTTTTTCCTAACAATGCCAGCTCATTATTTAGATGCGATAAGTCAAACTCCGCATTGTGTATCACAAGCCTTTTCCCCCCTATAAATTTTAGAAAATCATCAACTATTTCATGAAATTTTTTTTGTTTTATGAGAAAGTCGTCTGTGTAACCATGAACTTTGAAAGCTTGTTCAGAAACTTTTCTCTCTGGATTTAGATAGCAATGAAATCTATTTTTTGTTGGGATTAGATCGTTTAGTTCTATACATCCTATTTCAACTATTCTATGACCTTCGGACACTTTCAATCCAGTAGTTTCAGTGTCTAACACTACTTCAATCATTAAACTTATTTTTTATAATTTTAATTTGTTTAAGAATATTATTTTTATTGGAATTATTTTCAATTATAAAATCACATAATTTGAGCTTCTTTTTTATGTTAATCTGTTGAGCTCTTAAGATATTTAATATATTTTTGTTATAATTTCCTCTTTCTTTTAACCTTTTAATAATAACTTTTTTTGATGTTTTAATACCAATCAGTAAGTCTGATTTTTTATATAATTTATTTTCTATTAGCAGTGGAATATCAAGAACTATTAATTTTTTTTTACGATTTTTTCTCTCAAACTTTTTCAAATTTAGCCTTACATACGGATGTACTATTTTAGACAAAATTTTAATATTTTTTTTATTTAATATTTCTTTTATTTCCGATTTTCTAATCGGATAATGTTTTATATTATTGGGGAATATTTTATTTAATTTTTTAAAACATCTTTTATTATTTTTATAAATTTTTTTTACTTCAATATCTGCATTAAAAGTTGGTAATCTAAAACATCTTGCTATAAAAGTTTTTCCTGATGCAATTTCTCCAACTAAAGCGATTCTAATCATAGGTTGACTATTTTAAGTATTTCTGCGTCAATTTCGGGATCAATATTTGTCCATAAATTAAATGCTTGCTTAGCTTGTATTAAAAACATCATTTTTCCATTAATTATATGATTGCCTCTTTTTTTTGCATTACTTAAAAAATTTGTTTCCTTTGGATTATAAATTAGATCATAAAATATGCACTCTTTCTTGTTTTGGTATTTTTTAAAGTCTAGTTGAAGATTATCATTTTGCTTTAAACCTAAGCTTGTAGTATTGATTACCAAACTTACTCCTGGAATTTCTCCCCAATTTAAAACTTCGATACCGCTACCAATTAAACCGGGTACCAATCTGCTGACTAAATCCTCCGCTTTTTCTTTGGTTCTATTAATTATATATATTTTGTCCTTAAGATTTAATTGTCTTATTCCCCAAATAATCGATGATGTCACTCCTCCTGCTCCTATAATTAAAGTACTACTATTTAACCATAAATTATTTTCCTCTAATGTTTTTTGAAAAGCTGTTGCATCAGTATTATAACCAATGAGTTTTTTATTTTCCTTTATAATAGTATTTACAGAAAAAGTTTCCTTAGAAATTGGCGATAATTCATCTAAAAAAGAGATAATTTTACTTTTAAAAGGAACTGTAACATTTACACCTTTAATACTGTTGTTATTTCTCATCTCCTCAACAAAATCTCTAAGACCACTTGTTTCAAGTTTTGTTTTCTCATATATGCTGTTAATTTTATATTTCTTAAACCAATAGTTATGAATTAATGGTGAAAGAGAATGTTCAATTGGATTTCCGATAACAAAATATTTATTCATAATTTTTAAGGTATTCCTTAATTTTTTTAATTGGAAGGCCCATAATTGTATTTTCATCTCCCTCTATATTCGCAAATAAGTTTCTCCCCTCTCCTTCTATTTGATAAACATTATAAGCATATAATTTTTCGTCGGTTATATTTTTTAGATATTCCCTGAGTTCATTTTCTGTGAAATTTTTCATTGTTAATTCAGCTTTATCAGTATGATTCCATATCATGGAACCATTTTTACAAATAGAGACTGAGCTAATTAAATGATGTTTTTTACCGTTTAATTTCATTAAAATTTTTAAAGCTTCTGTTCTATTTGTAGGTTTGGATATTACTGTATTGTCTAAATCTATAACACTATCCGCGCCCAATACTAATCTATTTTCGTTGGCCCTACTTACTTTTGTTGCTTTTATTTCTGCAAGATTTTTACTAATTACTTCTGGGGATGCTCCCTCTTTAGTTAGGCTTTCCTTAATGGGGTCCTCGTCTATATTTGAATTTAAAACCACACATTTAATATTATTTTTTTCTAAAATTTCTCTTCTTACTTTACTTTTAGAAGCTAATATTATTTCATTTTTTATTTGAGTATATTTCATGTATCTTTATTACTGATGCAGCCGTCTCTTCAACTGATTTTCTAGTTACATCTATTATTGGCCATTGATATTTTTTAAAAGTTTTTTTTGATTTCTCTAATTCACTTTGTATTGTATTGATTTTAGTATAATCGGTAATTTCATTTTCTTTAATTGTAGAAAGTCTATTTTTTCTAACATCATGTAGTCTCTTTGCTTCAGCAACAAGACCAATTATACATGTGACCTTTGGGTTATTTTTAAGTTTTTCTGGTATTGAATTTTCATTTATAAGTGGAATGTTTGAAGTTTTAAATCCTCTGTTGGCCAAATATATTGATGTTGGAGTTTTGCTAGTTCTGCTTACTCCTAATAAAATAATGTCTGATTTTTCAACATCTGTTACAGAATTTCCATCGTCGTGGTTCATTGTAAATTGAATTGCTTCAATTCTTTTATAATACTCTTCATTAAGAACATGTTGGCCACTTGGAATACTTGTTGCTTTCTGGTTTAAAAGCTTTGAGAAGTTTAGAATCAAATCTCCCAAAACTCCAAAACATGGTATACTTTTCTTGTTTGACTCTTGTGATAAAAATTTTGCGAGTTTATTATCCACTATAGTGTACAATATAATTGAGTCCTCTTTTTTTTTTGCCTCCTCTAAAATTTTTAATATTTGGTTTTCGGTCCTTGTAAATGAAAAATGATGAATACTATGTTCAAATCTCTCAAATTGTGCTTTTAGGGCTATAAATATTCTATCAAGGGTTTCCCCGGTTGAGTCTGAAATTAGATAAATATTGTATGTATTTTTCATGTATAAATTTTATAATAATTAACAAATAATGATCTCTGAAATCATAGAGTTGTAAATGTTATTTTTTACTATTAGTTATTAACACATTTAAACATGTGAAAAAAAGGTATTAATACTTAACAATATTGTTAATTTTTAAAAGAAAACTGCATAAAACAATAAATTAATGCCATACTTAATGTGGGTAAACATGTGAAAAAATGTGTAAAAAATTTAATTAAACTAATTCACAAGATAATAATATAAAACAATAAGATTTAATTATATTTTATTTATGGGTATTTTAAAGGACTGTATTAATAACAAAAATACTAACTCTATCCCTGTTTGGTTTATGAGACAAGCAGGACGATATTTACCTGAATTTAGAAATATTAGATCTAAAAACACTAATTTTATAGATCTTTGTTTAAATCCAAATCTATCAAAAGAAATAACATTACAACCTCTAAAAAGATTTAAAATAGATGCTGCAATTATATTCTCCGATATTCTTCTTATTCCTTATGCATTAGGTCAAAAAGTTGAATTTGAGAAAAACTTTGGACCAAGACTTGGTGATTTAAACGTTAATGATATATTAAAAGTTTCTGATGATGAAATTAAAAAAAAATTAAATCCTGTGTATGATCTTATTAACAAAACATCCCAAGATGATATTTTAAAAAATAAAGATCTCATAGGCTTTGTTGGAGGTCTATGGACATTGCTTTTGTATATGCTGAATAAACAATCACCAAAAAAAGGTAATATAGATTTTTTTTCAAATCAAAACCATAACATCCTTATAAAAAAAATTATTCATACGCAAAAGCTACATATCAAAAATCAAGTTTCAAAAGGTGCGTCAGTAATCCAAATTTTTGATAGTTGGGCTGGTCTATTAAATCAAGATAAATATGAAGACTATATTTATAAACCTACCAAAGAACTTGTTGAATTCATAAAAAGTTTAGGAGTTGAAGCAATATGTTTTCCAAGAAATATTAAATCGTATAAGGAATTTTGCCAAACTGTTAAACCTAATGCTATATGTATTGACTATGAGGTGGATCCAATAGAAATCGCTGAAAAAATAGAAATACCTATTCAAGGGGGCATGAATCCAAATTTTTTGTTGTTAGAAAAAAATGAAATGTTAAAAAATGCTCGTAAGTATTTAGAAATATTTAAAAATCATAAATACATTTTTAATCTAGGACATGGCGTCATACCCCAGACTAATCCTGAAAATGTAAAAATTTTAGTTGATTACGTGAAAGAGTTTAAATGAATAAAGAACATCCAATAGTTAATTTTGGTAAAACAGGCGTATTACTAATCAATTTAGGAACCCCCGACTCCACAAATTGGTGGGACATTAGAAAATACCTAAAAGAATTTTTATCTGACAGAAGGGTTATTGAGGTGAATCCTTTAATTTGGCAGATAATTTTAAATTTATTTATTTTAACCTTTAGACCCTCCAAAACAGCAAAAGCCTACAAGGAAATATGGATGAAGGATATAAACAAATCACCACTAAGGTTCTATACAGAATCGCAAACAGACAAGCTTAATGAAAAAATTAAAAATGAAAATATAATAATAGATTATGCAATGAGATATGGGAATCCGAGCATAAGAAGCAAAATTGAAAAAATGCATAATAACGGGTGTGAAAAATTAATTATCTTACCCTTATACCCCCAATATGCCTCGCCAACCACTGCTACTGTTTGTGATGAGGTTTTTAGAGTATTAATGAATATGAGGTGGCAACCAGCAATAAAAATAGTGCCACATTATGAGTCTGAGCCATTATATATTGAAGCAATAGTAAACAGCATTAACAAAAAATTGAGAGAAATAGATTGGAAACCAGATTTAATCGTTGCATCTTATCATGGTATTCCAAAAAAATATTTTGAAAAAGGTGATCCCTATCATTGCTATTGTCATAAAACTACAAGACTTATTTCTGAAAAATTTAAAGAGATTGAAATAATAACAACTTTTCAATCAAGATTTGGGCCTCAAGAGTGGCTCCAACCATATACTGATAAGACCCTAGAAAACTTGCCCAAAGAGGGAAGAAAAAAAATCTTAGTAATTTCGCCAGGTTTCGCATCTGATTGTGTTGAAACACTGGAAGAGATATCTATTCAGGGCAAAGAAAGTTTTGAGAAATCAGGAGGAGAAAAGTTCGGATTTATACCTTGTTTGAATGACAACCAAGATCATATAATTTTATTAGAGCACCTTATTAAAAAAAGTCTAAATTAATGAATTTATATCTAATTATAAAATCTCTACATTTAATTGCTGTTATCTCTTGGATGGCTGGTCTTTTATATTTACCCAGAATTTTTGTTTACCATGTTGAAAATTATACAAAGAAAGAAACCACAACTGTTTTTGAGACTATGGAAAAAAAATTATACAACTACATAATGAGACCGGCTATGCTGCTTTCTTGGTTATTTGGAATCATATTAATTTATTTAAACGGTATAGATGTTTTGACCTATTTATGGATGCTAATTAAATTAGCTTTGGTAATTATTTTGTCAATTTATCATGAATATCTTGGAAAGTGCCTTGTTAGTCTGAAAAACAATTCTAATACTAAGACAGCTAAATTTTTTCGTTATATAAATGAAGTACCAACAATTTTACTTATTTTAATAGTATTTGTTGTTATAATTAAACCTTTATAGGCTTGTAATTTCAAAATATCTCACTATATTACATTTATCTAAATAAAACTCCCATGAACATTCAAGAATTAAAAGGAAAAACATCTGAGCAGCTTATCGATGAGGCTGAAAAGTTAGGTATTGAAAATGCTAGTACACTAAGAAGACAGGAAATTCTTTTCGCTATTTTAAAAAAACATGCTGAAAAGGGTGAGGAAATAACAGGAGGTGGCGTTCTCCAACTGCTCCAAGATGGATTTGGTTTCCTAAGAGCCATGGAGTCAAATTATCTACCAGGTCCAGATGATATCTATGTCAGTCCAAGTCAAATAAGAAGGTTTGGATTGAGAACAGGCGATACTGTAGAAGGTCCTGTCAGAGCTCCAAAAGATGGAGAGAGGTACTTTGCATTACTTCAGGTTAGTAAAATTAATTTTGAAGAACCTGAAAAAGTTAGACATAAAATCGCTTTTGATAACCTTACCCCACTATATCCGAACAGCCAGTTAGTAATGGAGTCCGAAAAAAATAAAGTTGAAAAAAATCCTGACTTAACACCGAGATTAATTGATTTGGTAAGTCCGATAGGAAAAGGACAAAGATCTTTAATTATATCGCCGCCTAAAGCAGGAAAAACAATGATTTTACAAAGTATTGCAAATGCAATTACTGCAAACCATCCCGAATGTTATCTAATGGTGTTACTAATTGATGAAAGACCAGAGGAAGTTACAGATATGCAAAGAACTGTAAAAGGAGAAGTAATTAGTTCTACTTTTGACGAGCCTGCCCAAAGACATGTTGCTGTAGCGGAAATGGTTATAGAAAAAGCAAAAAGATTAACAGAACACAAAAAGGATGTTGTAATCTTGTTGGACTCTATAACTAGACTGGGCAGAGCATACAATGCTGTTGTTCCAAGCTCGGGAAAAGTGTTAACTGGAGGAGTTGACGCAAATGCATTACAAAGGCCAAAGAGATTTTTTGGTGCTGCAAGAAATATTGAAGAAGGTGGATCTTTAACCATTATAGCAACGGCTTTAATAGATACTGGAAGCAGAATGGATGAAGTGATATTTGAAGAATTTAAAGGAACAGGTAATAGCGAAACTATCTTAGATAGAAAAATTTCTGAAAAAAGAATTTTTCCTGCTATTGACATTACAAAATCAGGAACACGAAGAGAGGAACTTCTTTTTGATAAAAATGATCTTCAAAAAATGAATGTATTAAGGAGAATAATTGCACCCATGGGATCTATGGATGCAATAGAATTTATAAATTCTAAGCTTAAAAATACAAAAAGTAATACAGAGTTTTTTAATTCAATGAATAAACCGGGTTAATATATTTTATCAATTTATAAATAATTTAGCTCTTTCATTTCTTTTTCAAATTTATATTCTATTTCTTTTACCGCTTCATTGCTTAAATTATTTTTCCAATTATTCTCAAAACCTAAATTGAAAAAAGGAATTTTTCTCCCTTTTTCTTCAGAAAACATTGCTTCTAAAAATCCACCTTCATTCTCTCTTTTTTTCAATATCTTAAATTTTGTTGTATCCAAGGCTTTATTAAATTTTTGATAATCTATACCTTGGCCATTGTTTATTAGATTATTAATGAATAAAATTGTATTTTTAAAAATTTCTTCCGCATTATCTTGTAAATCTTCATATTTGATTAACTTGGTCTTAAAGCTTTTGATATTTGCCCAAGATTTAAAGTGATTAGACCATGAACTTAAAAAAGTATAAGTAGCAAAATTGTTCTCTTTTGATTTTATACCTCTATTTTCGTCTAATAGCATTGATAAAGCATCCTTTTTGCTCAACGAAAAATGGTTCATCAAAGAGCAGACCACATTTCTAGGATCTCGAACTATATATATTCCACCAATAGTCACCTCAGAACTTGTGAAGGGACTTCCGTCATAAGATCCATATGCAGAATGTGTTTTTAGAAATTTTATTTTATTAGATTTAACAATCTTTCTTTGTAATGGTAGCCATTTTTCCGAGGCTTCTTTTTTAGTTTTCATAAAACTTTGGAAAAATTGTTTATCCGGAAATTGTTCTATAAACTTTAGTAAATCGAAATTAAAAGACCCATCATTTGTATAATAATAAGCACTTAAAAATGATCTTAAATAAGTGTTTCCACTTTTTGGATATGATGACAGCCAAATTATCATAATTATAAATAACCTAGCTCTTTCATTTCTGATCCAAACTTTTTTTCAATTTCGTTTACAATAGTTTTATCTACAAGATTTTCCCATTTATTTTCTGGTCCAAGATTAAAAAATCTTTTATTTCCCCCTAAATGTTTATCCATGGCACTTTCAAAAAAACCATCTTTTATCTCTTTATTTTTGAGTACTTCGAAAGAAGTTGTATTAATTGCATTTTCTATTTTTTCTTGGTCAAAATTTTCATCTAATAATTTTTCAAGATAATTAATAATTTTCTTAAATTCTGACTTCGTATTTGTTAATAAATCTTCATACCTTACAATTAACAAATTTTTACTTGTATGTTTCCATGAATTATAATTTGTTTTCCAAGAGCTTATCAAAGTTGGAAACCTTGAAACTTGTAATTCTTTATTTTCCTTTTTAAAACCTAGCCAATTTCCTTCTTCAAATAAAAAATTTTTAGCCTCTAGTTGATTGTTTAGAGAAAAGTGATTTATGAGTGATGAAAGTACATTCCTTGGATCCCTAACAATATAAATCACGCCCAATGTATTATCAAAATTTGTAAAAGCATCTCCTTCAATTTTGCAGTTTACGTGGTGTGTTTTTAAAAACTTAATTTTGTTATCTAAATTTAATTTAGTTTGTGCACTGAGCCAATATTTTTTAATATTATTGATATCAGAAAAATCCTTTAAAAACCCATTGAATTGTTCCCTAATAGGATATTGAGGAATTTTAGCCAAATTCTCAAAAGTGAAATTGCCATCTTTTGTATTTAAAATAGCTGAAATAAATGATCTTACCCAAGTATTTCCGCTTTTAGGATATGATGCTATCCAAATAATCATAAAAAATTATATACTAAATTATAAATAAATTAACTAAATATGACTATATATGCTTTATCATCTGGACCAGGAATTTCTGGTATTGCTGTCATCAGAGTTTCTGGCATTAAAGCTAAAATTATATTGAAATCAGTTATAAAAGGTAAATACCCGGAGGAAAGGGTTGCAACTTTAAAAAAGTTTATAGATCCTGAGACTGGCGAATTAATAGACGAGGGCATTGTTATTTGGTTTAAGGGGCCCAATAGTTACACAGGTGAAGACATGGTTGAATTACACACTCATGGTAGCAAAGCAGTAGTAAATAAACTTCATTACATCTTAGAAAAATTTGATGATTGTAGAATTGCAGAACCTGGAGAATTTACAAAATTAGCATTTCAAAATAATAAAATAAATTTGTTAAAAGCAGAGAGTATTGGTGACTTAATAGCAGCAGAGACTGAATTACAAAGAAAACAAGCCTTGAAAATAATGTCAGGTTCAAGTTCGCAACAATTTAACTTATGGAGAGATAAATTAATAAAAATTCTTGGAGAAATTGAAGCTAAAATTGATTTTCCAGATGAAGATTTGCCAAGTGATATTTCGAAAAAGC
>MDTA01161675.1_pt1 | contig 12818 bp, 11 predicted proteins | sample 811151 | NCBI WGS metagenome assembly MDTA01 (sample SAMN05326648, study PRJNA326480) | marine metagenome | isolation source: seawater | place: Indian Ocean: South | collected 2010
TCTTCGTAGTATTGCGGGTATCTTTGCTTTGAAGTTAATGGGTGATTTTTCACAAGAATTATATGCTATTTCTAAAAATAGGGCTGATAGTCCTCTTCTATTTCTTGCAAATGATAGAGTATCTGTAGCACGTTATTTATTATTAAAGGTCCATGGAAAGCGAGAGGGGGGAGACAACATCATCGCTGAACCAGGGGGAGGGGGATTTTTGGGATATTCAAGACCAAAAAATAATTATTTCCTTCTTGTGACACCCCCACCACAACCAGGTGGAGGTAAAAAGAAAAAGAAAGTAAAGAAAACAAAAACAAAAAGAAAAAGTAGAAAGAAAGTAAAGAAAACAAAAAGGAAAAGTAGAAAAAGTAGAAAGAAAAGAAAATGAATAAAAATATTGTAGATTAATATAGTTTACAATGGTGAAAATTGGAATTATCAGTTGGAAACAAGGAGGTGGAACGAACGATTACATCTTACCAAAACCTTACAGGCCCTGGAAGAAAGATCTAAAGGTCCTTCAAAAAGGAAAGTATAAAGGGAAGATCCCTTTTGAAAAAGCATTAATTGCTGCGATGGAATATAAATACAACGATGTTGAAATCATGTACATGAATAAGTTTGATGAAAAACTGATGAAAAAAAATGACATTAATTTCTTAGTGAGTTTGAATTTATTGTATGCGTGGGAAAAGGGAGACAAAGAGTACAAACGAGTTTATAAGATTATGGAAGATCCAAGTATTAATATTTATCCAAATCTTAAAGAACAGATGTTCTTATTCAACAAAGGAGATTATTTAGAGTATTATGCGAAAAAAGGTATCCCCATTGCTCCAACATTTGTCATTAAGAAAGACAGAAATGTCAGAAGATTAGTGGATCAAGTTGAGGAGAGAGGATGGTCATCCTTTGTTTTAAAACCTCATTATGCCTATGCGAACATAGGGATTGGTAAGTTTGATGTGGATGAACCTGATGTAAAAGGGAAAGTTGCGAAATATTTAACAAAACACAAACGATTCCCTGGATTTGTTTGTCAACAGGTGATGGATGGATTTGCGAAGTTTTGGGAAGTGAAATCATTCTGGTTAAATGGTGAATTTAAGTATTATGTTGCAATGAAAGCTGCTGACAAGGTATTTAGTGAATCCCAAATCTACGGAGAAAATACGGATGTATTTGGAAAGGTGAACCCTTCTGTCTTAAAGGATTTGAAAGCTATGGGTCGAAAGATTGTAGACAATTTTCCTAAGGATTTGAATGAACATTCGAATCCACCTATGTATCTACGGATTGATTTTGGTTGTTGTTTAGGGAATACATTGGATGGGACAAGTTATTTCTTAAATGAAGTTGAGTTTGCGGGGTGTGCTATCTTTACAGAAGAATCAGGATTAAAGAATTTTACAGAGTTATGGGCAAAAACATATTATCAGAAAGCGAAGGAATACAAGCCAAGAGGTTTAAAGAAAGTAAAGAGTTTAAGGAAGAAGGGGAAAAGGACAAAGAGGAGAAAGGGTTCAAAAAGAAAATAAAGAATATATTAATGGATAGATATGATTACAATTGTTTTGGTTATTTTAAGAATGGTAATTTGACATTTCTCCATAGAACGGGTGATAAAGATTACATACCGGAAGAGTTTGTAAATAGTGATCTTTTAAAATTAATTGATAATGGTAATCTACTTGAATTCCCTGTATCTTTTGGTTTTGAAATAAGAATTAATGAAGATGGACTTTTATGGGCGATTTTCTATTTAATTGGTCAGGAGCATACATTTTTTGGTTCGTCTCAATTGAATATCCCTAATTCGGTAGGTTCTATTGAATTTACTATTGATGATGAAGAAACTTGGATAAAATGGGTCGAAGTGAAAGATAATTATAGAGGGAAGGGTATTGCAAAATACCTTTTATTATTATCACTTAACTATGGAAAAAAAATGTTCCCTTTCATGAATAAAGTAATTTTGGATGATAGTAGTGAAAATTCCGCAACTGGAACAATGACCGATGAAGAAAGGAGTAATGCATTGCAGAGAAATATATATTACAAACTTGGCTTTCGGTATATAGATATTGAAGATGGTCCTGAGATGGAAGGTGATGTTGATGTAATATCTGCGAATGAAAAATCATTTATAGAGAGTAAGAGAAAGAGGAAAGTTGATTTTGATGAAGTGGATCACTCCCAATCCAAGAAAAGGAAGAGAAGGAAGAGGAGAGGTGGTGGAAGAAAGAGAACAAAGAAGAAAGTGAAAAAGAGATCAAAGAGATCAAAGAAATCAAAAAGATCAAAGAGATCAAAGAGGTCAAAAAGAAAATAAATAATATAGTATATATTATTATGAGTTCCTATGCTGAATACCCAATTAATAATGCGAATGCCTTTTTTAATAAAGATAACAAAATAGATACAAAGAAGGATAAGAATTGTTTCCCTACACAAGAATACAAAGAAGAGTGTTCTCCTGACCCTATGTATGGATATCAAAAACCGTTGAAAGAACAGTGTGCTACGATAACTGGAGGGATGGTTTCACCGGAAGAACAATGTAATTCATTATGGAATAATATGACGCGGAGAAAGACACTAATTAAAGATTATTAATTTAATAGTATTAATAAATGCCTTTTTTAAAAAATCTACATCATAATTTGTTTGAAGGAAAACCTTTGCAATTCAATAACTTTATTTGCAAAGATTGTACTCAAAAGAAAAAAGAATATGAATACCAAGAAGAACAGGGGATATCTCCGAAAGATATTCAAAACCTTGGATATGTAAATATATCTTTGGGTAAATATCCTATTTATGTAACAACACCAAGAATGATGGCTCCATTTGGTTTTAATAAAGAAAATAACCAAATGTATCTTCAGTTTACCAATGTTAAAACTGATTCAGAGATGAATAGTTTTTATAATTTTATTCAGAACCTTGAGATGAAAGAAATGGAATATCTAGGGTTAGATGAAGATGATGCTGATTTATATCTTTCTCAAATACGTCACGATAAGAAGGGTAAATATGACCCTAATTTAATTGTAAAGATCCCTTTCTCAAAGAATAAGTATGATGTCGACATACGGAATAAAGAAGGGCAATGTGGTATATCAAATCTTTTTAAGTTTTCCAAAATGCAGTGTGATATTTATATTGATAATATTTGGAAATTCAATGAAAAATATGTATGTAAATGGAAAGTTAAACGAATTCAATTGTTTTAATTGCGTTAATATAGAATAGATACTTTCTATTTATTAGTTAAAAAATAATGAGTATCCTTAAATATGATGATATTGATATTTCAAAGATAAATTATTCAAAACCTGAAAAAATAGGACCTTCGTATTTTGGTTCGATTAGTTATGGAGATAACCTGAAACCATTGATGATACAAACAGGGAAGCTAAAGTGTTTGAATAGTATTGAAGAAATGAAAGATAAGAAAAATCCATATTTAGAAATTGAGATCCCTAAAGGAAAGTTTGATATGTATGATTTTTTCTTATCCTTAGATGATCAAAATATTAAAACAACGGTTAAGAATTCTAAAGAATGGTTCAATAAAGAACTTCCTCTCGATGCGATTGATGATATGTATAAACGCACTACAAAACCGTTTAAGAAGGATTCAAATCCAAGTCTTAAGTTTCGTATACCTGTAATTAAGAATGAGGTTCAATGCAGTGTTTACAACCAACAAAAAGTGTTTGTTAATCTAGATGAAGTAAAAGAAGATTCAGAAGTTATTTTAATTTTACACATTCGTGGATTAAAAATATTAAAACAGTATTTCTATTGTGATTGTTATATTTCACAAATAAAATTATTCCAAGACAGCGATAAATCAAAATTCAATATTATGAAAGAATATGCATTAATTGATGAAGAGAAAGATAATGAAACAGATTATGATGATATTTTTGACGAAGAAATATTACATGTTTTTGAAGAAGAAAAAAGGTTAAAGAAAGAAAAAGAAGAAGAAGAAAAAAGGTTAAAGAAAGAAAAAGAAGAAAGGATTAAAAAAATTCAGGAAGATATTAAACGTAAAGAAGAAGAAATGAAAAGGTTATTAAATAATTAAATCTTTTCAAAATTTTTTTATGTAATATATTATAAAATGGATTGTCAAAAGTTAATTGTTTACGGAATACTTGTATTAGTCGGAATTTATATTCTCAAGAATGTATGTGGTGTAAAATTACCCTTCATTGAAGGTTTCGATAACCCTGCTTCGGTAGAAGCTGGTGCTGGTGCTGGTGCATCTGGTGTTGCTGGTCCAACTGATTCAGAACTCATTGGAGAACAACCAACTCCTCCAGTTGTAGGTGCTGCAACTGTTCCACCTACAGATAATGCTCCACCAGCTGAAGCTGGTTCTCCATCAGACATGAATAACGGTCAATGGGGTGCTGCTGAACCAGGATCGAATGAATTCAATATGCCCATTGAAGGTATTCAGACTGCTCCATCAAACTGTTATCCACAGAACACATTAACTCCATCGGATTTATTACCGGAAGGAGAAGGTGGTGAAATTCAAAACTTCAACGAAGGTCTCCCCGAAGAAGGCGAAGGTATCCTTAAGGGTGTCAACTTCCTTGATGCTGGATTCCATGTTGGAGTTAACACTGTTGGTCAGAGTTTAAGAAACGCGAACCTTAACTTACGCGCCGAACCACCAAATCCAAGATCTCAAGTAAGTCCATGGATGAACTCAACGATCGATATTGATTTAGCTAGAAAACCATTAGCTGATGGTGACTGCAACCGTGTCTCAGGCCAAGTTAATTAAATTAAAATTTGATTAATACATAAGAATTAATTAATTATAGTAATATAGATGAATCAAAAAGAAGATACTAAATTTAAAGCAAACCCTTATAATTTTAATAATGTAATTATTTCTGAACAAGACATCATTAATATTATGAAATCTCTCAATATTAATGATTTTCAATTAACTAACCTTGATTTTTATAAAACAGCATTTATCCATAAATCATATTGTAAACTCAAAGATTATGAAGAATATGAATACCCTGGAAAAACTTGTGTTCCTCTTCAAGAAAGATCTTATGAAACAATGGAATTTTTAGGTGACGCTATCCTAGGTAGTGTTGTTTCTTCTTATCTTTACCGTAGGTTTTTTGAAATACACAATCAGAATGAAGGAGTTTTAACGAAGCTTAAGATCCGTATTATTTGTGGAGAAAACCTTAGTAAATTATCAAAACATCTTTCTTTACAGAAATATGCTGTTATCTCAAAGCATATTGAAGATAATTGTGAAGGTAGGAATAATAGTAATATTTTAGAAGATATTTTTGAAGCTTTAATTGGAGCAATCTATCTAGATACAAATTATTCAATTGCAGAAAAATTTATTATCAATGTAATTGAAAAGTTTGTTGATTTTACAGATATTTTAATGATAGATAATAATTATAAAGATCAAATATCACGCTATTTTCAAAGAAATTTTAATGATGGATCAAGACCTGTTTATAAACATACAAAAGAAGATGGTATATTTTATTGCGAATTATATCATAAAGATAAATTATTGATTAAGGGTGAAGGAGTTAGTAAGAAGAAATCAGAACAAGATGTATCTAAAAAAGCATTAATTTATTTCAATGTAATCACAAATAAATAATATATTTCAATAATTATATAATTTATGAAATATGGTATTAAAGAAGAAGTTTATATTATTCTCTTAAAATACTTCCAAGGGGATATAATGGATTTAACCCTTGAAAAGGTAAAGGATCTTAAGAATATGACTTTTGATGGGAAACCAATCAAAGAAATTAATAAGATAATATTAAAGGAGTTTGGAACTCTCATAAGGTTAAAGACTAAGAACCCTAAAAAATATGCAAGTATAAAATGGGTCTATCCCGATTGGGATAAGGAAGAAAAGGAAAAACGATTAAGAGATGCTTTTCCAGAGGATTATGAAGAAGAAAAAGAAGAGGAGGAAGAAGAAAAAGGGAAACCTGTTGTAGTTCATGATAATTTAATATCACCTCAAAATGGAAAACATTTTACCTATAAAGAACAAATTGAAATACTTATTCAATTCTACAAGGTTCATGAACCTGATAAGACAGAAAAAGAGATTGTAGGTATAATTGATCGTAGGAGAAATAAAGGGGATCCTAAAGGATCGAGAATACCAAGTAAGCCTTGGCATGAACTCTGTTCACGGATAGAAGGTAAATATGGATATAATCCACTATGGAAAGATGGTAATCAACCGATGGTTGAAGAGGTAAGTGAAGATTTTTTTAATGGTGTCATTCCTCAGAGAAAAGCATTTATTGATTGGATAAATGATGTATTTTATAAAGAACAATTAAATACCCTTCAAGATTACAATAAAGATAAAAGTGAAGAAGATATGATTAAGGTGTATCAGAACTTTGTCAGAAACTATCTATCTATCGAAACTCCATTTCGTGGTCTATTAGTTTATCATGGTTTGGGAACAGGTAAGACTGCAACATCTGTAGTAACAGCTGAAGGTTTATCAAAAACAATGCCAATATATACATTTTTACCTGCTTCCTTAGAAACAGAATTTATTAAAGAAGTAAGAAGATGGGGGGATACATTATTTAATGTTGATAAAAATAATTGGTTATTTTTTCCTCTTCAAGAAATCAAAGGGGATCTAAAATTACGTAAGATGTTAGATAATGAATATGGAATTGATGAGAAAAAAATTAATAAGATATTTAATTTAACCAAAGCAAAAATTAAGAAGAATATTGGAACAGGAGAAGAATACAAAACGAAAATCAAGGAATTAGACTCAATCAAAGGGATTTATTTACAATCTTCATCATTGACGGATGAAAATAGGACTATTTATACAACATCGGGTTCTCCTATTCTAAAAGAAGGTGAATCTTTCTCTGGAGAGTGTATTAAGTTAAAGTCCGAACAAGTCATATTTATTAATGAAGAGATAGATTTTCTAATTCAATTAAAGTATAACTTTATCCATTACAATGGTTTTCCAAAGGTTCATGAAGTTAATTTTCGTGAGGAATTAGATACAGATATCTTTGATGAAGAAGAAGGGGGGACAGACAATCAAAGGATGGTAAAACATTTTGTAAAAAAATATCAAGAAAACGCGAGAGAACATGGAGTATTGTCTCCATTTAGAGAAACATTAATCATTATTGATGAGGTTCATAATTTTGTCAATGAGATTATCAATGGTAGTGCTCCTGCAAATGTCTTTTATGATTGGATTGTAAATAGTGAAGATATAAAATTAGTTTTTTTATCAGGAACTCCTATCATTAATAAACCAGCAGAAGTAGCAATACTATACAATATGTTAAGGGGAATCTTAAATGTATATGAATTTAGTGTTATCTCTGATCGTGATGATTATGAAGTTCAAGAAGAATTAAGGGAATATTTTTATCAAAAAAATTCTTCGATTGAACAACTTCATGTTACAAAGAGAAGAGGTAAATTAATTATTTCATTTATCAAGAATAAAACTAATTTTGAATCAATACTTGATTCAAAGATAATCAAGACAGTTAAGTTTAATAACCACACACTTGAGGGGTTTTTTATTGAAATTATGGATGGATTAGAGAATATGTTTGAAAAGAAAATGATTATACCTTCAAGAGAGCAAATAGAAAAAACATCTGTTCTTGATCTAAAGAAGGGGAAACCAATCACGTTTGATGAAGATATTCAATTAATATTTAATCGTAAACAAAAGTTATTTGACATCTATGAAAATGATATAATCCTTGATTTATCAAAGAATGAAAACTTCCTTGAATACTTTTTGGATGATAATTTTAATATTCCTGAAAGAAAACAGGTTATCTTACGGAGAATGTTACTTGGAATGACCTCATACTATCCGATCGATAGAGGATCAATTATAAATATGCCTGAAATAGTTGAACCAGTCATCCTTGAACGATACAAGGAATATAAAATTGTTGAAAATATTAACATTATACCATGTTTTATGACATCAAAACAATGGGTTAAATATGAAGAAGAATATACGAGAGAAAAACTAAAAAGACTTCAACAGCTGAGGAAGAAAGATATCTATAATGAAGGTTCGTTTGATTATAACATACGGACAAGGCAGAATTGTAATATTGTCTATGAAGATGACACATTTAGAATCGAACAGGATGAAAGGAAAAAAGAGCAGACATATGAAATGATGGAAAAAAACGGACATTTTTCATATGATAGAACACTTTCTATATTTTCTCCAAAATTCTATAACATTTTAAAGAATATGGATAGGTTTATTAGTAATGGGGTTCCAACAGGGAAGATTTTGTACTATAGTGATTTTAGACATGATTCAGGGTCAGAGGTTTTTGAAAAAATTCTCTTAGCAAATGGTTATGAAAAATATGATCCTAAGGAAGAACCAATAGAACAACTAATCTCTAGAAAATCTATTAAAAAGAGATATACTTTTATTACTGGGAAAGAATCAAAAAATGATATAAAATTAAATAAAGAGGCATTCAACCATACAGCTAACTATCGAGGTGAATATATCCATATTATTCTTATCTCTAGTTCGGGTGCTGAAGGTATTACCCTAAAGTGTGTAAGACAAGTCCACATTATGGAACCTTTCTGGAATTATATCCGTGTTCACCAAGTTTTGGGGAGGGCAGTTCGTTTAAAGTCTCACATTGACCTACCAGAAGATGAAAGGAATGTTGAACAATATTTGTATTTATCAATGTTACCGGATGGTAATAGTATTGAGGATATATTTAATTCATTAAAATCCCTTGAATGGAATGAAGTCCAAGATATTCCTAATGTCGATAATATTAAACAGTTCCTAGTAACTAATCATAAGGATATTTATAAAATGATTACTAAAATGATATCTATGAAGAAAGCAACAAATGATCGTTCTGTTGACCAGGTATTATTTGATATTATGGAGAAAAAGTATAATATTAGTTCTAAAATAACAGATATTATTAAAGAATCCTCGGTAGACTGTATTCAGAATACACGCGATGATATTCAATTAAATGATAAATGTTTACGTTTTTCAAAAAAGTTATCCAATGAAGAAACACACTTTCCAGGAATGTCTTCATCACAATTGAATGAAATAGATCAGAAACAGTTTAAATCAAACTTTACATTCTTTATTGAACCTGATATCTATGTCATTCTTGCAAAGAAAGAATTAAATGATGTATTCATTTATTATCGGGTTCAAGATATAGGTGATTATGTTGATGTAAGATACATACGTGAGAATGGAATACGTATTTGTGATTATGAACCATTTCGCCAGAAGATGTTTGTATATGAAAGACAAAGTCATCCTATGAATAAGAAGTTAGGGACACAATTCTCTATCTTTCAGAGTATCTATACTATACCTGACCATATTATTCAAAATAAGATTGAAAGATCTATATTTCCGGGTTTAGAAGAAATCATTAATGAAGATAATCTCGAGGCATATATTATTAAATACAATATTACAGAAAGATTATTTTATTCCCCTCGATCATCTTCAATCATTAAGTTATATGATTATGTAAATTATAAGATGAATGATTACTCTATTGTAGGTAATGAAGCTTTACTATTACGTAATAAAAAATTATTCCGTTACCGGAGGACTTAAATAAAATATATTTTGATTACTCATATTCATAATCTTCATATCTATATCAGTATAGATATCATCTTCTAATTTAATTAATCCATTATAATCACATATTATCATATTTCCTTGAATTTTCTTTATCTTCAATGGTTCTTGAAGAATATTGAATAATGTATTCGAATTATTATTAATTATTTTAATATAATCCTTCACATGAAAGTCATTATGACTTATTAATGAACATGTAAAATATATTTTACTTTTTTTTATTTCCATAATATTAACTTTAAGGATATCTGAAGATGGAAACTTTCTACCCGTTATATCTCTAATATCAATAGTTATTCTTTCGGGTAATTCTTTTAAAATTCTACTGGTTTCTATTGATTCATAGACACCATATTTACGATGACCACCTTCAATTATTTCTTCTCTTTGCATATGGATACTATAATTTAATTCAGGAATAATGATATTAATCACTGGAATTGAAAATAGATAATTATCTTCAATTGGAATAATTAGCTTTGAAATTTGATGGTTTAACTGAAGGTTATGTTTCATTGGATCAATCCTATAATTATATCGTGAAGAATTAATATTTATTCTCTGACTTGAATTAAATCTTGTTGATTCTAATTTTACTTCTTTTATATCTTCATTAACTATCATGGTTTTTTTTATTGGTTCTTCTATAACCTTCTCTTCTTTTGATTCTTCAACCTTATCATAGTTATCTTGTAGTTGGCGTTCCTTAAGTAGTCGTTCAAAATCATTTTCAATTTGTTTCTCCGGAACTTTTATTTTTTTTAAGAAATAATCTATATTTATGTCCAATAATATCTTGTTTGCTTGCTCTATTTCTTCAAAATTATTATCATTAAATACTTTTTCAAATGTTGAAAGAAAATAATCATAATTGGTTGAATCAATTGATATATCAAAATTAATTTCTTTTTGAATGATATCTTTAATCATTCGAAACATGAAATCCTTATTAATATTGGAATGAAACTGTTCATATAATGACATTCTAATTATTGTAAGTCAATTTTATAAAAAATATAGATAAACGTATAATTTACTTAACGAACCATATAATTATTTAAATTATTCATACTTTCAATCACAGATTCAGTTATAGGTTTATTGTCAATATCACATTCTTCTTTAATGACATTTGTATCTGTTCCGGTAGAGAATAGATAATTACTTGTATTGGAAAATATACCATCGTCATTCATATCCTTTTTACATTTTGGACAATCTTTTTGTTTAGGACATGCTTTTTGTTTCGGACAATCTTTTTGTTCGGGACAATTGCAATCAGGACAATCTTTTTGTTCAGGACAATTGCAATCAGGGCAATCTTTTTGTTCAGGACAATCTAGATCCATATTTGTTATCTTATTAGTAATGGTCATGGAAGCTTCTTCAACCTGAATTATTTTATCCTTTACTTCATTTATCTTTTTTGAGTTTGATATATAAATCATATATTGAATCAAAACTGATAATATTAATAATCCAATAATTCCCATTGCTAAGATTTGAGATTGTTTGATTTTCATTCTATATATAATATAGAATACATAATTATCTTTCAATAAAGAATAGTTTACGGAACTTTTCAATTTTTTTATCATTATTCTTTTGATTTACATAATCTTTGAATTTTTTACCTTTTAACATCTCAGTTAAGAAATGAAGACAATAAATACCACATTCTGTGTTTCCATATTGATGCTGAATATCATTGTATAAGAAATCAAACTGATAGTTATTTTGATTTTGGAACTTTTCGATGAGATCGAGTATTTGTTCAGGGATATCATTAATATCTTTGATTGCTTCTGCAGAATCAAAAAAATAAATACTTGGATTTTCTCTATTTTTACCTACTAAATCAATAAACATTGAAAACCAATGTTGACCGGGTTGATTATGTTTATCTGTATTAAACACTAATCCAATTGATTTTTTCTTCTTCTTTAATTGAGAAATATTAACATTACATAAACGACTTACTAAACATTCACCTCCTTCTTTCAAATGGAAATCAATTGGTGTAGCCTCATAGTATTTAAAATGTGGATATTTTTTTTCATATTGTTTCATTACACTATTAATATCTGTAGTATTTAGCCATGTATTTGGTTTGTCCTTCCAAGATAAAGGTTGAAATGGTTTAAAACTATCCTTTAATTCTTTTTTTTCTTTTTCATCCAAGTTTTCAATGATAATACTTAATGATCTCCAACATGATTCATTTTTACATTCCGATTTAGAAAGGTGTTTTTTTATTTCAGAATAAATTTTTTTCTTTGTAGTTTTTTTAACTTCTATATTTGTCCCCAATTTTTCATTCAGAATGTTAGCTATATTTTTTAATGTTTTTCTCTTTAAACACGATATTTTAATATCTTCTTTTCGAGGAGAACAATGTCCTTTTACAAACATTATATACATTATAAAATATTTAAAATTATTTTACGTTTATCCAATAATAGATATGAATATAATTGAATCTAAAACAGTTGTAATTGAGAATATAAACTCCATTTTTACAGAATATCAAACTAAAGTTGAAGAACATGTAATGAAAGAAAAAGAGTGGATTAAAGAAAAGGAACTTATCACTGGAATGAATCATCGTCTTATGAATGAAATATCTGAAAAAGATAAACTATTATGTTTGAATGATAAAAAAATGCTTGATTATGAAACTATGATCAATAAAATTCAAGATGAAGCCCTTCAAGAAATGGATGAAAAGACAAAACATGATATGTTAAGGGCACAAGATAAAGAAATTTTTGAAAGAGACGAAGAGATCAAAAGATTGCAAAAAAGGATTCAATCTCTAGAAGAAGAAAAAAAATTATTTTTAAGTACAGTAAAAGAGGTTGTTGAAGATGTTGAAGAATTAAAAGAAGATATTAAACTTTGTGAAAAGGAAGGGGGAGATAGTAAAAAGGGTGAATCTTTAACAGAAGAAGTTAATACTGTAATGGTTGACCGTTCAGGGAAAAGTGGGGTATCATTGGTTGAGAAAATGATGGATATTATAGAAAAGGATGAAGAAGTGAAAGAAGAAGTGAAAGAAGAAGTGAAAGAAGAAGTGAAAGAAGAAGTGAAAGAAGAA
>MDTA01147241.1_pt1 | contig 12817 bp, 14 predicted proteins | sample 811151 | NCBI WGS metagenome assembly MDTA01 (sample SAMN05326648, study PRJNA326480) | marine metagenome | isolation source: seawater | place: Indian Ocean: South | collected 2010
AAGTGCAGCGATGGCTTAAGGACGCCGATCATGGCGAGCGGTTCGCCAGTCCGGCGCTGCGCCACGACCTGCTCGGCCACAAGGCGCACCGGCAGCTGGCGCACCCGATCACCCAGCTGGATCATCGGCACGAGCGCAAACAACTGGAAGGCCACTAGTGGCCCCTGCCAGGCAAGCAGTCGCCCCGACACCGGAGAACCCAGACACCACAGGCCCAGAAAGAGAGCGACTGAAAAGCAGACCGCTGACCTCAGCACAAGACCACTGGCCAGAAGCTCGGCGGGCAGGGTGGGCATTTCAGGATCCTGGATCAAAGGGATCCAAAGCGAAGACAGCCAAAAACCCACTGTCAGGATCAAGACGAGACCCGCTATGCAGGACCAGGCAGTGAGGAGCGCCCAACGGCGCTGAAGCGCCGCTGGGCGCGCTGTGATCGCCATAATCAGCGCCGCAGCCGGCGTGGCAGGCAACCAGTAGCTGGGCAACTTGGTGGCCGCTGCGGTGAACAACAACAGAACAGCCAGCAACCAACAACCAGCGAAATCAATCAGGCTGTCGTGAGAAGGCTTTCGAGCGGTGGAGGCGCTGCCGAAGAAGCCGGTCAACACCCGTCCCAACCCAAGCAGCAGGAGGGGCGTGAACGGCAGAGATGCCACCACCAGCACAGGTCCGAAGAACCACCAGGGCTGGAGGTGATCATTGACCACGCTCGTGAGTCGCTGAAGGTTGTGGTACCCAAAGAAGCTGTCCCAGAACGGCTGACCCTCCACCAGCAACTCAGCCACGTACCAGGGAAGACTGATCGCCGCGGTGATTAGAAGTCCTGGCAACGGTCTGAGGCGACGCCAGAGACCAGCCAAGTCTCGTCGGGTGATCGCGAACAGCAACAGAGTCATGCCCGTGAGCACCACTGCGACAGGCCCCTTGGTGAGCACAGCTGTGGCCAGGAGGATCCAGGCCAACCACCAGCGCCGTTCGGATTCGGAGACGTAACAACGCCACTGGCAGAGCAGGCTGAGAGCCAGCGTTCCATTCAGTAGGGCATCGCTGACGGCCGTGCGGCTCCAGATCAGCACAAGGGGCGACAACCCGAAAGCCAGCGCTGCTGCCACTGCCGTGCGGCGGGGATGGTCATCCTCGGAACCGGGATGACGCATCAAGGTGTCACCGATGGCCAGCATCGTCACCACCGAAGCCAGCGCGGACGGCAAACGCGCCGCCCAGGTCCCAAGGGGATCCCAGAGCTGATGACCAGGCAGGGCATACCCCAGCCCCATCAGCCAGTAAACGAGGGGCGGCTTGTCAAAACGGGGCAACCCGTTCACCCGTGGTGTCAGCCAATCACCGGTCTCGGCCATGGCTCGTCCTGAAGCTGCAAACAGCGGTGGTGTTTCATCCACCAATCCTGTGCTGCCGAGCTTCCAACAGCAGAGCACTACCCCCAGGGCAAGAATGAGCAACAGTCCCCGTCGGCGCTGCCGTGGCGTGGGAACGATTGGAGCTGACGAAACCGCGGTCATCAGCTGATGGTGCCATCCGTTGGGATCAAACCACGACGGATCCAGGCCTCGATTCGAGCCGCGAGGGCCTCCTGGCTGGCCCACTGCTCCGTCCAGCGTCGACAGGCACGCCGGTCGATAGCCGCTACGCGCCGGGTTGCTTCGGTGAGCGCTTCGCGGTCATCGGCAGTGACCAGCCATCCGGTCACACCGTTTTCAATGATCTCGCCAGGGCCACCGCGGTCGTAAGCGATCACGGGGACGCCGCAGGCCAGGGCCTCGACCACCACATTGCCGTAGGCCTCATTCCATTTGGGAGTGTTGAGAAAGGCACGACAACGCCCCAGTTGTCGCTGAAGCTCATCCGTGGATTGAAAACCACACCACTCGATCGTGCCGGCAGGCACCTGCGCTTCCACACGGCTGGCATAGGCGGGATCCTCCACCAGTCCCCACACTTTGAGGGGCTCGCCCAGCGCCGCTGCGACGGCAGCGGCATCCTCCAGCCCCTTCTCGGGAGCCACACGACCAGCCCATCCGAGCGGACCATCCCCGGTGAGCTGCAGTGCGTAGCGGGACAGGTCAAAGCCATTGCCCACCACCTCAGGGGGATGGGGAAGAGCGAAATCTTTGGCTTGACGTTGGGTATGAAAGGCCATGCGGCGCTGATCCCAATGCGCCAAATCCTGAATGGCCCGATCCATCAAGGAGGACACCGATCCCATGCTCACCAGGTGGAAGACGGGGCTGACCACGTGGGGGGTAAGCCAGAGCGGTAGCCAGTCGTAGCCGAAATTGAGCACCGCATCGGCACTGAGCGCGAGGGCTCGATCCCAGAGCTGCGGCAGCACCCCATCCAGCGGAATCTGCATCGCGGCATCTCGATTGGCATGCTGCCAACTGGGCTGATCCACACCAGGCTCCGTGTGCAGGGTCACGGCACCATCCAGCGCAGGGAGATGGGAGCCGGAGGGCGCCACCACATGCAGATGATGTCCGCGGCCGACCAGACCTTTCAGCACCGAGGTGAAGGTGAGTTCAACGCCACCGCCGCGGCCACTGCCGAGTTGTCCGATGGGTGTGCTGACCAGCACCAGCGTCAGAGGCCGATCCGTCATGCCTTCAGATCTCCAGGACTGCTGATCGATGCGGAGACCCACGGTTCCCAGAGGCGTTGGCGTTGACTGACCAGCAGAACAGACAACAGCACCAACAGCACGGAGAACCATTGCAGAGGTTGCAGGCGCTCACCCAACAGAACACCGCCCGTTGCGAGGGCAAAAACGGGTGTCAAGAAGCCGAGTGTGCTGAAACCGGTGAGGTCCTCACGGTTGGCAAACCAGAAGAACAAGGCGTAGGCCAGGGCGCTACCTAGCAGGGAGGCATAGGCCATCTGGGCCCAGTTCCAGAGGGTCCAGGCTGGTAGCAGCGCCGTGCTGCTGTCGGCGCTATGGAGGAGCAGGAGCGGGATTCCCCCCAGCACCATGTGCCAGCCAGTGATCGAGACCGGATCACTGCGCCTGCAGGCGAAACGGCTGAGCACGGTGCCGAAGGCCATGGACAGCGCTGCTAGCAGCATCCAACCGGTGCCTTGCTGCCAGCCCGTCTGCAGAGCCGAGAGATCGGCCTGAAGCCACCAGTGCTGAAGCAGTGGGGCCGGCACTCCGAGGCAGACGATCCCTGCCAGACCCACCACCAGACCGATCCAGCCAATCGGATTAATCGACTCAGCAAACGGCCAGCGGGCCAGCAGGGCCACGATCAAGGGCTGGGAATCGATCAGAACTGAACCAAGACCCGCACCGGTGCCCTGGAGCCCCTTCGCCAGACAGAACTGAAACAGGACTGCATCCACCAGGGTGAACAGTAGGAACCAAATGCGGTCTCCTGGATCGATAGCCAACGAGCGACCCAGCCATGGCACCGCCATCAGGATCACCACCCCAGCCGGCAACAGCCGCAGACAGGCCACCAAAAGTGCGCCGCCGGATTGCACCAGGGGCGCCATCGCTGCCATCGCCGTTCCCCAGAGGGCAAACGGCAACACCATCAGCAGACCACGCTGCAGCGACGTCATGACATTGGGCCGACAGGGTCCTTTTTAAGATCTGACGAGTTGAACGGAGGGCCATGGGCTGGCTGTGGCGCCGGAAATCCAAACGCCGCATGGCGCGCATCGAAATCGAAGGTGCGATTAGCGGCTCGACGCGACAGAGAGTGCTGAAGGCCCTGCGGGAGGTTCAGGAGCGGGAATTCCCGGCACTGCTGCTGCGCATCGACAGCCCTGGTGGCACAGTCGGTGACAGCCAAGAGATCCATGCAGCGCTGCTGAGACTCCGGGACCAGGGCTGCAAGGTGGTGGCCAGCTTCGGAAACATCTCGGCCTCTGGCGGGGTGTACGTGGGCGTCGCCGCTGACGCGATCGTTTCCAACCCAGGCACCATCACCGGGTCGATCGGCGTGATCCTGCGCGGCAACAATCTCTCTGAGCTGCTGCAGAAGATCGGTGTCCGCTTCGAAACGGTGAAAAGCGGCGCTTACAAAGACATCCTCTCGCCGGACCGCGCCCTGAGCACCGAGGAACGCGCCTTGCTGCAGAGCCTGATTGACAGCAGCTACGACCAGTTCGTGACCGCTGTCGCGGAGGGCCGCAATCTCGAAGAAACCAAGGTCCGCAGCTTCGCCGATGGCCGCGTGTTTAGTGGCGCCCAGGCCAAGGATCTCGGCCTTGTGGATGAGCTGGGCGATGAGGAGGCAGCGCGAAGGCTGGCGGCACGCCTGGCTGATCTCGATGAGGAGCGCTGCAAGCCGGTGACCCTCGGCAAACCCCGCAAGCGACTGTTGCAGAACCTGCCGGGCTCGCGGCTGCTCACAAGGCTGGAGCAGGTCCTGAACACCGAACTGGAACTCAGCGGTCAGCCCCTTTGGATGCATCGACCATGACGGAGTCCCTGCAACTGCGCGGGCTGCGCGGCGCTACCACCAGCAGTGAGAACACGGTTCAAGCGATCCGTCATGCGGTCAATGAACTGGTGGAAGCCCTGATGGATCAAAACCACTTGAGCCCCCAACAGCTGGTGTCTGTCACCTTCTCGGTGACCGCTGATCTGGATGCGAGTTTCCCTGCCGCCACGGCACGGCACCGTCCCGGCTGGGACGCCGTGGCCTTGCTGGATGTCCAACAGATGGCCGTGCAGGGGGATCTGGCCCGCTGCATCCGCCTGCTCGCCCATGCCTGGCTGCCCGCGACGCAACCGTTGCATCATCCCTATCTGCGCGGGGCGATGAAGCTGCGCCCGGACCGATCTCGTCACAACTGACAGATCAAGGGCCGACCCCCACGGCCGTTCACCGGGAGTGATTCTCACGACAATTCACAAACGACTCACGGCTCAAGGGCCGATCACTTTCTTGCCGCGATGACCCGACATTTTCCCTTCATGAGCCGAAGCGCTGGTATCGCAGCCCTGATCAGCTGTGTCGCCATCGGCACCACCGCCTTGCTGCAACCCCTTTCAGCACCACCGGCATCGGCACAAAACACTCCGTCGCTCTTGGAATTCCGCTGGGATGACAACAGCGGTTATCGCAAGCTGTATTTCGTGCAGAGCAGCCAGCGTCAGCGGGAACGGGCTGAGTACATGTTCATGTTGCGACCCAAGGATCGAAAGACCGCCATTCTCAAACTGAGCATCAGCGTGCCCAGGCACTTCAACGCCCGCATTCGTCCCAAAAACCTCTCTCTTTGCAGGATGAAACTGGGCGGAATGCTGTCGCGCAGTCGTTGCGAAGAGGTTCTGCCGGCGGTGATTGAGGTGAACGAAGAGCAAACCGCGATTGATGTCTTTCCCGACACGCCGATCCCGACCGGTGGCACCGTTGCCGTGGTGATGAATGTGTTCAACCCCACCAAGTCGGGCATGTTCCAGTTCAATGCCCTTGCTCAGGCCCCCGGAGAAGTGCCGGTGTCTGGCTATCTGGGCAGCTGGTCCGTCGATATTGACTGACCCAAGCTGATAAACTCGCTTCTTGACGAAAGGCCGGGCGCCGTAACTATCCAATGACCAAACGAACTCTCGGAGGCACCAGCCGCAAGCGCAAGCGCGTCTCAGGCTTCCGAGTGCGGATGCGCTCTCATACTGGCCGGCGCGTGATCCGCAGTCGCCGTAAGCGCGGACGGGCCCGTCTCGCTGCTTGATCAGTCAAGACATCTGCGATGGTCTTGCCGGCATCCATGCGCCTGCGTGGCCATCGCTGTTTCGACCACCTTCATCGGCGTGGCAGACGATTTCACAGCACCTTGATGGTGTTGCGCACTGCCCCAGCCAGAAATGAATTGCTGAACCGCAACGCGGCGTTGAAGACCTCATCGTCCACAGCGGATCGCGCACGTTGCCGCGTGGCTGTCGTAATCAGCAGCAAGGTGAGCAAGCGTGCCGTTGTGCGCAATCGCCTGCGTCGCCGCTTGCACGCGCATCTGCGCAGCCGCTTCGAACAGGCACCGGAACACGGTGCCATCTGGCTTTTGGTGAGTTTGAAGCCGGGGGTTGCCCCCGAGAGCCACGCCTTGCTGGAAGAATGCGACAGATTGCTTAAACAGGCAGGGCTGACGACATGAACGGTTCGATCCAGGAAGACACCTTTTACGAGGGGGGCCCTGCCAAAGGGGATCTGATTTTCAACCTCCTTCTGGGCCTCACCCTGATTGGTCTGCCCTTCGCTGTTGGCGGGGTGGTTCGTGCCCTCTGGCTGCGTTTCAAGGTCACCAGCCGGCGCATCTCCGTGAGCGGCGGCTGGCTGGGCCGCGATCGCACCCAGGTTGTTTACAGCCAGATCAAGGAAGTGCGCTGTGTGCCTCGGGGCTTCGGTGCTTGGGGGGACATGGTGCTGGTGCTAACAGACGGCTCGCGCTTGGAACTTCGCTCCATGCCTAAGTTCCGAGAGATCGAGACTTACATCGAGGAACGGATTAAGTCCCGTCCTGCGGCCAAAGGTGCAGAGAGCGACATCGCTTCCACCAAGGGATTCGCTGCCTGACCCTTGGCATGAGCGCAACGGCATCGCCGTTGTTGCACACTGGCATCACCTTTCATCACCACGCGGAACGCCATCGTGATCGGGTACATCTCCGACAATCTGCTGCTGCCAATCCTCGATTTCTTCTACGGATTGGTCCCCAGCTACGGACTCGCGATCGTGGCGCTCACGGTAGTGATCCGCCTCGCACTGTTCCCTCTCAGCGCCGGATCCATCCGCAGTGCACGCCGCATGCGCATCGCCCAACCGGTGATGCAGAAGCGGCAAGCCGAGATCAAGGCGCGCTTCGCCAGCAACCCTCAAAAGCAGCAAGAGGAGCTGAGCAAGCTGATGAAGGAGTTCGGCAGCCCGCTGGCCGGTTGTCTACCTCTGCTCGTGCAGATGCCGATCCTGTTTGCCCTGTTCGCCACGCTGCGCGGATCACCGTTCGCGGATGTGCCGTACACCCTCAATCTGAAGGTGCTGCCCTCGGAGCAGATCGCTGCCATCGAACCCAAGCCCTTCAGCAGCGCCAGCCACTCGATCTTTGTCACCGAAACCGATCACGTTCCCGTGATCGCCAGCCTGCCGGGCGGCACCAAGATCGGCTCAGGGGAATCGGTCCAGATCCAATTGCAGACCAAAAGCGGCACGCCCTTTAGCGAGGTGCTGACTGGGGTCGACAACGGCCAGTCTTTTCTCCCCGACTGGACGGTGACCAAAGGCGAATCCATCGTGTCCGTCTCGGACAGCGGCACCATCACTGCTTTGGCTCCCGGCGACGCCACCGTCGAAGGCAAGATCCCCGGCCTAGCGGCCCGCAGTGGTTTCCTCTTCATCAAGGCCCTGGGTCAGGTGGGCTTCTACACCGATGGTTCGATCAACTGGGACATCGCCATCTTGGTGGGTTCCTTTGGCGTGAGTCTGTTCATTTCCCAGCTGCTGTCAGGAATGGGAATGCCTGCCAATCCCCAACAGGCCACCGCCAACAAGATCACGCCAGTCATGATCACGGGCATGTTCCTGTTCTTCCCATTGCCCGCGGGCGTTCTCCTCTACATGGTGATCGCCAACATCTTCCAGGCTGCGCAAACCTTCCTGCTCACCCGCGAGGCCCTGCCTGACAACCTCCAGGCCATTCTTGATGAGCAGTTGAAACAGGCCCAGACACCTGCAGCCGCCACCGCCAGCGGTGCAGCCGGCAGCCGGCTGCCCTTCGAGCCGAAAGGCGGGAACAAATGATCCCCGGCCTCGAGCCGGTACCGCTGAGGGAGCTCCAGGCTCTGGGAACGTCCAGGGTCTGGAATGTGGAGGGGCAACTCGAGGCGATCCAAAGCCTGACTCCCGTGCGTGGCAGCCTCAGGGCTGAGCACCGCGGCAACCTGCTTGAGGTGGAGGGGTCGCTACAGACCATCGTCTGCCTTCGTTGCGATCGCTGCCTGGGTCGCTTCAATCAAGAGCTCAAGGCCGAGTCCAAAGAACTGATCTGGCTTGGGGGTGAGCCAACGGACGAATTACTGGCCGATGCAGGGCTTGATCCGGAAACCCCTGACGGTCTGGTGGACGTGCTGGATCCCCGTGGGGATTTCGAACCGGAACGCTGGGTGTTTGAACAACTGAGTCTTCAGATGTCGGTGGTCAACCGTTGCGGCGATCTCTGCCCAGGCATGCCAACTCACGCGGCCGAGCCTCGCAAACCATCAAGCGCCGCGGCCGTGGATCCTCGCTGGAAGGCACTGCGGGATCTGCAGTCGTCCCTGCAACCGGATAGGGGAGACCATGGCTAACACCTGGATCGGTCAACTGGATCTGCTCATTCGGTCGGGCACACCCCTGATCTGGATCCGCAGCCATGAAGAAGAGCGCGTTGAGGGACTGCTGAGGCAGACCTGTCAGCGCCTTCCGGATCGAACCCTGGCCAGCTGGGACTTCGTAGGCGGCCTTAGTGGCGTGCTGGGGCAAGAACAGCTGGGTGCGCGTCAGCCCATGGCCGTCCTCCAGTGGCTTCAAGATCGCCCCAGCAGCAACCCCACGCTGCTGCTGCTGAAAGACGTGCATCGCTTCTGCGATGACCCCGGCATTGCCCGCATGCTGCGCAACCTTGCCAGCCAGCTGCGCACGACGCCTCACACCCTGATCGTGACCTGCGGGCAGTGGACTCCACCCGCAGACCTGGATGAAGCGCTCACACTGCTGGATCTGCCATTGCCCCAGGAAGAGGAGCTACGCACACTGCTGGCCAATATCGCCCGCGCCAGCGGACGCGACCTGGAAGCGGATGTGCTGGAAGAACTCACCCATGCCTGCTGTGGCCTCAGCGAGGCACGCGTGCGGCATGTGGCCGCTAAGGCTCTCGCTCAACGGGGATCCCTGAGCCGTGACGATCTGGCTGATGTGCTGGAGGAAAAGCGCCTCTCCCTCGCCCGCAGCGAAGTACTCGAGTTCTGCCGGACCGATGCCACACCGGGCGACATCGGCGGCTTGGAGACGTTGAAGCACTGGCTGGATCAACGCCACCGTGCCTTCAATGACGATGCCCGTCGATTCGGCCTGCCCCTCCCCCGCGGGGTTCTGCTTGTCGGCCCCCAGGGCACCGGGAAATCACTCACGGCCCGTGCCATCGCACACAGCTGGTCCATGCCGCTACTGCGACTGGATGTGGGCCGACTGTTTTCCGGTCTGGTGGGGGCCAGTGAAGCGCGCACCCGCGACATGATTCAACGGGCGGAAGCCATGGCCCCATGCGTGCTGTGGATTGACGAAATCGACAAAGGGTTCGGCAATGACAGCCGCAGCGATGGGGGCACCAGCCAGCGCGTACTCGCCACCGTGCTCACCTGGATGGCCGAGAAACGCTCTGCGGTGTTTGTGGTGGCCACCGCCAACGGCGTGGAGCGCCTGCCAGCGGAACTGCTGCGGAAAGGACGATTCGATGAGATCTTCCTGCTGGACCTTCCCTCGCGGGACGAGCGCAACAGCATCCTGAGCTTGCACCTCCAGCGCCGACGCCCCGGTCTCGAGCTGCCTCTCTCCACCGTGGTCGACCGCACCGATGGGTATTCAGGCGCTGAACTCGAGCAGGTGGTGATTGAAGCCATGCACCTGGCCTTCGCAGACAGCCGGGAGCTGTCTGAGAGCGATTTGATTCAAGCAGCGGCACAGCTGGTGCCACTGTCACGCACCGCACGGGAACAACTCGAGAGCCTCAAGCAATGGGCGAGCGCAGGGCGCGCACGACCCGCTTCATTGCGGGGCGTAACGAACTCTCAAACGGCGTAACAATCTGAGTGGGGCACTCAGGTCAAAACCCTGTGCACTCCGTAAGTTCCGGTCACCGACCGCGATCTTTCTGTGAACCGTCCTTCCGATTTCACTGCTCAGCTGGCAGCAGCCTGCCTCGGGGCCGGTGTGATCACCACGGTGGCTGTGGCGCAGGGCCAGAACCCGATTACCGCACTGGGAATCACCCTGTTCTCCGCCGTCGCAGCTGTCATGATGGGACAGGTTCTCTGAGCGCGAGGAAGGCGCTGGCAGCGGACGCTTAGGCTGCCGGCGCTGTCATCTGAATCCCTGTGCTCGATCAGCGTCTGGTGCGAGAGAACCCTGAGCTGATTGCGGCTCAACTGGGGCGCCGAGGCATGGATGTTGATCTCACATCCCTGCAACTGATCGCACAGCAACAGCGCGACCTCGAAGAACAACGCAGCAACCTCCAAGCCGAAGGCAACCGGATCGGCAAGGAGGTGGGCCAGAGAATCAAAGGAGGTGCGGATCCGAAGGGGGATGACATCGCCGAATTGCGCAAGGAAGGCAACGCCATCAAGCAGAAGGTGGCGGTGCTGGAAGACGAGGAAAAGCAGCTGGCCTTGAAACTGAAGACCCAGCTGCTCACCTTTCCGAACCTGCCGTCGAGCGAAAGCCCCGATGGCAAGGACGAAACCGACAACGTTGAGGTGCGCCGCTGGGGCAGTCCACGCGAAGAGCGAGGCCTCGAGGAGCATTGGGCGATTGCCGATCGCCTGGGGCTTCTCGACAGCGAGCGGTCCGTGCGGATTGCTCAGAGCCGCTTTGTGACCCTGCTCGGCCAGGGCGCGCGGCTGGAACGGGCCCTGATCAATTTCATGCTGGACCTGCACACCGGTAAGGGCTACCGGGAAGTGCTGCCTCCAGTGCTGGTCAACAGCGCCAGCCTCACAGGATCCGGTCAGCTTCCGAAATTTGCCGAGGAAAGCTTTCGCTGCGCTGAAGACGACCTGTGGCTGACACCCACGGCCGAGGTGCCGGTCACATCACTGCACCGTGAAGAAATCATCCCGGTGGATCAGCTGCCGTTGCGCTACGTGGCGTACAGCCCTTGCTTCCGTCGCGAAGCAGGCAGCTATGGCCGTGACACCCGTGGGTTGATCCGCTTGCACCAGTTCAACAAAGTTGAGCTCTACTGGTTCGCCCATCCCGACCAGTCGGCTGAGGCCCACGCCCAGATCACTGCCGATGCCGAAGCGGTGCTGCAGGCCCTGGAACTGCCCTACCGCGTGCTCGAGCTCTGCACCGGTGATCTCGGCTTCTCCGCCACCCGAACCTATGACTTGGAAGTGTGGCTTGCCGGCGCGGGTGCCTACCGGGAGATCTCCAGTTGCAGCGTTTGCGGGGATTTCCAGGCGAGGCGTTCTTCCATCCGCACCAAAGAAGGCAAAGCCACCCGGCTGGTTCACACCTTGAACGGAAGCGGTCTGGCCATCGGCCGCACCATGGCGGCGTTGCTGGAGAACGGTCAGCAAGCCGATGGGAGCGTGAAACTCCCCCAGGCGTTGGTGCCTTACTTCGGTGGCGACCACATCCGGCCAGAATGATTCCACTCAATCGGATCTCATGAACGTTCTGGCCTCACTGCTGGCTCTGGGGCTGCTGATCGTGATCCATGAAGCCGGGCACTTCCTGGCTGCTCGACTGCAGGGCATCCGTGTGAATGGCTTCTCGGTGGGATTCGGACCTGCATTGCTCAAAACCGAGCGCGATGGTGTCACCTACGCGCTGCGCCTGTTACCCCTCGGCGGTTTCGTCTCCTTCCCAGACGATGACGAGGCCAGCGAGATTCCGGATGACGACCCAGATCTGCTACGCAACCGTCCGATTCCTCAGCGGTTGCTCGTTATCAGTGCTGGAGTGCTGGCCAACCTGCTGCTGGCCTGGTTGGTGCTCGTCAGCCACACGGCCGTGACCGGGGTGCCTGGAGAACCAGCCCCTGGGGTGATGGTGATGAGCGTGCAGGGCGGCGAAGCAGCCGCCACATCGGGGTTGAGGGCGGGCGACCGCATCCTCAGCATCGATAATGTTCTTCTAGGAAGCGGCGAGCTGGCGGTCAAAGCAGCCGTGGACCCGATCCGTCAACACCCCGGGCAATCCCTGAGCCTGCGCATTGAACGCAACGGGGAGCAACTCCCGCTGACGCTCACCCCCTCAGATCAACAGGGCACCGGTCGCATCGGCGCTCAGTTGCAAGAGGTTCTCACCGGCGAAAGCCGACCCGTGGGATCGCCCTGGGAAGCAATCACGGTGTCCAGCCATCAGTTCAGCGGACTGGTCACTCGCACAGCGGCCGGATATGCCGGACTGTTCACCAATTTCGGTGCCACAGCGCAGCAAGTGTCGGGCCCGGTCAAAATCGTGGAGATGGGCGCTCAACTTTCCAGTCAGGGAGGCTCCGGCTTGGCCCTGTTCGTGGCCTTGATTTCCATCAACTTGGCCGTGCTCAATGCCCTGCCCCTGCCCCTGCTCGATGGAGGCCAGGCGGTGTTGTTACTCCTGGAGGGCCTACGCGGTCGACCGCTGCCCGAGCGCTTCCAACTGGCGGTGATGCAATCGAGCCTGCTGTTCGTGCTCGGCCTCAGTGTTCTGCTAATCGTGCGCGACACCAGCCAGCTGCCGGTGGTGCGTCAGTTACTGGGACAGTGAGACGGTATCGTTGTTGATCGAACCGCTCCTTTTCAACCGCTGCATGGCCAAGAAGTCGATGATTGCCCGCGATGCGAAGCGGAAAAAGATTGTGGAGCGCTTCGCTGCCAAGCGGTCAGCCCTGATGGCCGCCTTCGATGCAGCGAAGGATCCAATGGAGCGTCTTGAAATTCATCGCAAGATTCAGGCCCTTCCCCGCAACAGTGCACCCACTCGCATGCGCAATCGCTGCTGGGCTACCGGCAAACCCCGCGGTGTGTATCGGGATTTCGGCCTCTGCCGCAACCAGCTGCGCGAACGTGCCCATAAAGGCGAACTGCCCGGCGTGGTCAAGTCCAGCTGGTGATCCG
>MDTA01199293.1_pt1 | contig 12817 bp, 8 predicted proteins | sample 811151 | NCBI WGS metagenome assembly MDTA01 (sample SAMN05326648, study PRJNA326480) | marine metagenome | isolation source: seawater | place: Indian Ocean: South | collected 2010
CCATTTTCCGCCACCTGGAGCGTGAGCGCGATGGCGAAGAGGACTGACATCTGTGTCACGGTTGTCCCCGAGAATCAGGCCTCCTGACGGACCTCAAACAGCGCAAGTTGCTGAAATCACTGCAATGCGCTTTTTGGCATGGGCCTTGCTCATGTGTACGAGCATCATGCTTAGTGCCTGCCCAGTACCGGACTTTGAGATCGACCCGGGGCTCAACAGCCCCATTGAGATCGAAGACGAGCTCGTCACCCCACCCGAGGGTGTGCTGAGCGCGACCCGGACCAGCCCGTCGGTTCCCGTGGAGTTCTACATCGAGAACGCCCTGAGCGACGCGGATGGGGACCGCCTGTACACCTTCTGGTACGTCGACTACGACCCCGGAGAGCTCGGGCTGTGGGACGCCTCGGAGACCTTCGAGTTCACGTTTGACCCCTGCACCCACCCCAAGGCGGGATTCGACACCGCCGAGAGCGTTCTCGTTGAGGCGATCATCATGGACAGGCCTCCTTCCGGCTTCGACGCCGCGGGGGCCCGTGAGACCACGGTCGACGGGGACCTGGTTCGCTTGTTCTGGGTCATCGACATCGCGGAGGGCAACGCATGCGCATTCTAGTGCAAACGTTGACGTTTACGGCCCTCGTCAGCGCTCTCCTGTTGGGCTGTGAGAGCGCAGAGATGGCGCTCCTGGGCGGGAGCTGCTCCGAGGACAGCCACTGTGCCGATGGGCTCATGTGCCACGAGAGCTTCTGCGTGGAGGGCGAGCAGAACAGCATCGCCCTTCGAGCGCGCGTTCTTCCGCCGCCCTCGACGGGCCTCCTGCAGCAGCAGATCCCCCACCTCCCTCTGGACGACAGCACCAACATCACCATCACCCTCGTCGAGCCCGTGATCCTGAGCGGGGTCGTGCGCCACGAAGGCGACGGGCTGGGTGTGAACGTCTCTGGCGAGCTGGAGGCCAGGACGCCCGGCGACCTCCCCGGTATGGACTATCGCTTCACCGCCAAGTCGATTGAGGGCCTCGACGACCAGAACCAGGGCTTCGAGCTGTCCCTGCTCCCGGGCCGGCCCTACGAGATCACGTTCCGACCCGAATCGAAGGACCTCCCTCCACACTGCTTCACCCTCGCAGCAGAGGACGCGGTGGGCGGCGATTACAACGTGAAGCTCCCCGCCAAGAATGAGTACGTAAGCCTGGAGGGCTTCGTGCGCTGGTCGACCTACCAGGCCATCGGGAACGCGCGTGTCACAGCCATGCTGGAAGATGGCCTGGGAGTCCCGACCGTGACCACGGACGAGGTGGCCGGCAAGTTCACCCTCCGACTGCCACCCTCCACGGAGCAGGTCCAGCTCCTCGTGGAGGCCCCAGAGGACGGCCCCGTGTTCCCGAGCTTCACCACCGAGTGGCTCGCGCCCTCCACGGACCTCGCTGTCGACATCCCTCCCCTACCCCAGGGCCTCAAGCCCTTTGAGGCCCGGCTTCAGGTGGTCGCGCCGGGCCCGGATGGGCTCCCTATCCCAGCCGCTGGGCTCACAGTGCAGCTGCGTGGGGACCTCGCGGGGGGAGACCTCCGTCGCCACGTGACGACCGATGGAGAGGGTGTCGCGACCGTCGAGGTGCTTCCCGGCGCCTATGAGGTCGTGGTGAGCGTGCCTCCAGGACAGGACTTCGCGGGATGGTCGGGCGCCATGAACCTGGTTCCCCATGACGATGAGGCGGCCAGCGACGCCTTGGTGGTGATTGAGCTCTCAGCGAGGCCCTACATCATGGGAATGGTCCTGGACGCATCAGGGAATCCGGTCACGGAGGGCAAGGTCATCGCGACGCGACGCGCCACCACGACCCAGGGAGGCCTCGCGTCCGCACCCCAACCCTTTAGCTGCGGGATCGATATCTATGGGCGCTACATGCTGCGCGTGGACACGGGCCTGTATGATCTGCGCGTCACGCCGAACGCGGAGACCGGGGCGCCACCTCGTCTCCTATCCGCCGTGGAGGTCCTGGGCGACGTGGAGCTGGACATCCAGACCCCAAGCCCCGGGCTCGCGCGTCTGACCGTCCTGGGGCCCGAGGGCGCGCCGCTACCCGATACGACCGTCGAGCTGTACCGACCGTCCGAGTCGGAAGCCAGCGACGCTGCAGCCCAGTCGTTGCTCATCAAGGGCACCAGCGACGCCAACGGGCTGGTCGACCTTCTCGTTCCCTTTGAACCTTGAGCGGAGGCCCCTCCTCACGCCTGGTGGCGGCCGTTGTGCTCGGCTCGATGATCGGCATCTCACTGCTGGGACGCGAGGCGCTGCCCGTTGGGCTCGCCATCGGATTCGGTGCCCTGGCATGGAAGATCTACGCCACCGTTCAGCAGAGACGTAGCCTCGCGCGACCTCTTGAGGTCGCGCGAGCGCGATGGGCCTCGCTCCCCGGAGCGCGACTGGATACTCGCGGCGTGATCGCCGTGCATCACGGCGCTCAGCCGTTGCGTGTCGCCCTGAGCGAACGGGGCGGCGAGACCATGGTGCACATCGCGACCGCCACGCGTCCAAGCGCCATCGCCCTCGCCGTGTGGCCATCCACCCGCAGAAGGCCTCCGCTTGGCGTTGATGGCGCCGACTTCGGCGGTCCCCCTCTAGAGGCCGCGCCGAGCATCTCCGCGGCTCTAGGTAGAGGACTCGCGGTGGAGGCCGGCGATGAAGACGACGCGGCCCGTCTTCTGGATCCCGACATCATTGAGCCGCTGCAGATCGCCGCGGAGGAGGCCCCGAAGAGCTTCGGAGGACTGACCTACGACGGGCAGCGTGTCACCGTTCACATCTCGGGACCGATGGCGAGCGACCCGGAGCGCGCCACCTGGCTCGCGCGGCAGTTGTGGGAGCCCTGGGTTTAGACCGAGGTCCAAGGTGGCCAGGCCCCGCCGTGTCACACCCCGCCGGACTCCACCCGAAGGGTGTGCTTGCCTAAGCGGCGAGAGGTGTTTACAAGATGTCTCCCTGCAAACGCATCACCCGAGAGGCTGATCCATGTCTGAAGCTCGCAACGTCATCATCATCGGCTCAGGACCGGCGGGACTCACCGCCGCAATCTACGCGGCTCGCGCGAACCTGAAGCCCGTTGTGTTCGAGGGACTGCAGCCCGGTGGGCAGCTCACCATCACGACCGACGTTGAGAACTACCCTGGCTTCCCCGAGGGCATCATGGGGCCGGAGCTCATGGACAAGATGCGCGCCCAGTCCGAGCGGTTCGGCAGCGAGCATCACTTCGAGTTCGTCGACAAGGTCGATCTGAGCGAGCGCCCCTTCAAGCTCTGGGTGGGTGACAAGACGTACCTGGCAGAGACGCTGATCCTGGCGACGGGAGCGAGCGCTCGTCTCCTCGGACTTGAGGGCGAGGACCAGGTCATGGGCCGCGGCCTGAGCGCGTGCGCCACCTGTGACGGTTTCTTCTACACGGGTAAAGAGGTCCTCGTGGTCGGGGGTGGTGACTCCGCAATGGAAGAGGCCACCTTCCTCACGCGGTTCTGCACGAAGGTGACCCTCGTTCATCGCCGCGACAGCTTCCGAGCTTCCAAGATCATGCAGCAGCGCGCCCTCGATAATCCCAAGGTCGAGGTCGTCTGGAACGAGGCGGTCGTCGCGTACCTCACGGACGACGAGGGCCAGCTCAACGGCGTGACCCTCGAGAACAGCTTGACCGGGGAGCGTCGAGATATGGCGACCGACGGCTTGTTCCTCGCGATCGGCCACATCCCCAACACCGGCTTCCTCGACAACCAGGTGCGCACCGACGACGCGGGCTACGTCCTGCTCGAGAGTGAGACCTCCACCAATGTTGAGGGTGTGTTCGCCTGCGGCGACGTCGCTGACACGCGCTACCGTCAGGCCGTTACGGCCGCCGGGACGGGCTGCGCGGCCGCCCTGGACGCAGAGCGCTGGCTGGAGGACAACGGGATCGGCCACGGGTGAGCGACGCTCCCCGGATCGAGGTCCCCATCGCTCACTTGAAGGCTGGGGAGACTCAGATCTTTGACTTCGAGCGCGACGAGGAATCGCTGCAGGGCTTCGTGGTGCGACACGAGGAAGCGTATTACGCCTACGTGAACCGCTGCGCACACGTGACCTACTCCCTTGATGTGGGAGACGGCCAGGTCATGGATCGCGACGGCCAGTTCATCCTCTGCTGGGCCCACGGAGCTCGCTACCTCCCCGAGAGTGGAGAGTGCTTCATGGGGCCAGCGGTCGGACGCAGCCTGGAGTCGCTGCCTCTTGAGCTAGAAGGCGACACCGCGGTCGTGTCCATCCCCCCCTGCCCCAAGGGATGGCCAGCGTCTCAAGACTAGGCGTTCGCTTAGGGGCTAGGAGCCGCCATTCCCACGGTTCCAGAGGAGAAGCCGTTGGGATCGTTTGACTCCGGCGTGACCGCGTAAGCGGCGGCCCCCGAGGCCGAAGTGACGCCCGCCATGTCTTCGCCGGACGGCATCTCGTCGTCCGTCATTCCCTGGAGGGCGATGGACCCCTCGCCGTTCTCCGAGAAGATGTTGCCAGAGACCACCGAGGCGGAGCTCAGCCCGTCTCCCAGGATCCCGAGTCTCGCGTTGCCCGTGATGCTGTTGCCCTCCACGCGCGCCTCCGAGCCGCTGAAGAGCCCGATACCGTCGCCCATGGAGATCGTCCCGATGCTCTGGGGATCGATCATCTGGCCAGGCTCGGTGTCGCTGATGGAGTTGGACATGACCGCGGCGCGCGACCCGGCCCCTACGGAGACCCCGACAAAGCTGTTGCCTCGAGCGCCATTCTCCTGCAGCCAGATCCCCGCTTCTGCGTGGTGACTCTGGAGCCAGATTCCCGTAGCCGCTTGGCTCTGAAGCCAGATTCCAGCCTTCATTCCAGCGCTGTCCTGCAGCCAGATTCCCGCGCGCCCGTTGGCGTCCGAAGCGTTGTTCATGATCACGCTAGAGACATCACCGCTGAGCAGCAGCCCCACACGCCCGTTGCCCGAGATGTCGTTGCCAAGGGCCCCATCGCCATCAGCCTCGTCCCCGCCAACCACAACCTCAGACGTACCGAAAGAGACACCCTCGCTGTCCTTGAGCTCGGCGATCATGATGCCATCGGCCGTCATGGCCGGCCCTCCCTCCTGGGTGTCATGAACTCCGTTATTCTGGAGCCAGATTCCCACGACGCTCAGCAGCGCGATTCCAGTCTCATGGTTAGCCGTGAGGCTGTTGCCGGTGATGGCGCCTCCGTTGAGGTGGTTCTCGATTCGGATGCCGCCCCGCGCGTTCTCGTCGATCGTGTTGCCCTCGATGGTGATCTCTCCCGAGGAGCCGTGCACCATGACGCCTGTTGATGCGGAGCCCGTAATCAGGTTTCTCTGAAGCCAGATGCCCGCAGGCTCCTGGGCCAGGAGCCCGAAACCGAAGGCGCCGTCGTCATCGCCCGAAGCCGAGGAGATCTCCGAGTCTGCCAGGGTGAGCGCCCCGCGCTGCAGCCAGATTCCCGCGAGGCCCGGGCTGGCGATGTGTACGCCCTGGATCATCGTCTCGGTGGCGTCGACCACCATCACAGCTGCGCTTGAGGCGTCGGGCGCCTTCAACTCGACGGCCGCCTCCTCTACCGCCACACCGTCCGAAGACCCGATCAAGGAGACGCCTGACGTGGCGATCCTCAGGTTCTCCCGGTAGGAGCCCGGCTCGATCACGATGGTCCCACCATCCGTCGCGCTGTCGATGGCCTCCTGGATGGTCCCAAACGGCCTGTCGCGTGTCCCATCTGCCCCGTCATCCGCGCAACTCGGCGCCACGTAGATCGCGCTGTCAGAAGACGTCTCCGGATAAGCAGCCTCGCATACGGGCCCGGCGTCACTTGAATCGGACGAGTCACCGCAGCCGCTGAGGGGAAGCCACAAGAGACCAACAACGAGGAGACAGAGAGGGGAATTCAGGTGAGCGCGCATCAGGTCCTCACGAAGGCAGCAGGCAAAAAGGGTCGAATGCCCAGACACTACCAGCGTGTCCGGCTTACAGAAAGCCCGTTCCGCTTCGCCCAGATCGCTCGTCGTCGCTCAACCGCTCGCGAGTTCGGCGCGCAGCGTCTCCGCCGTGTCGACCTGCCCCGCTCGCTCAAAGAGCGAGGCTGCGGTCTCCAGGGCCTCGCTTCCGGCGTTCGAGGCTGCACGCTCTCCGGCGCTCTCCTTGGCGAGGAGCGCGCGTGCGAATGCGAGCTGCGCGGCCGCCTGGAATCGAGGTGCGCCGGTCGCGTCGGCGGCTGCCACGGCCTGGCGCGCGAAATCCTCAGCCTCAGAAAGGTTTGAGGCAGACAGCTGGATCTCCGCCCGGATGCGCAGGGACTCCGCGAGGATGCCGTCCATTCCGACATAACGAGCGAGCGCCTCCGAGCGCTCAAGCATCCGCGTGCTCTCTTCACCGTCCCCCTGGTTCCAGAGAGCCTCTCCCAGGTTCTGCAGGAGCATGGTTCGGTGTTGTGTGAAGTCCCACTGCTCGGCCACCTCAAGGGCGGCTCGGAACTCACCGACGGCGCCGGTCAGGTCCCCGCGAAAGAACTTGAGCGCCGCGAGGCTGTTCAAGGCTTCAAGAGACTGCTCTGGCGCGTTCGACTCCGAGGCGATCTCAAGGGCGCGGCTCAAATGTACCGCGGCCACTTCGAAGTCCCGTGCCTCAAGCGCACAGTTCCCCAACGTTCGATACGCACGACTCATGAAGAGACCGCTGCTCGAGCTGCCCCCCAGGATCTTCTCCTGCTTCGCGATCGCCCCCGACAGGTAGGCGATGGCTTCATCCGACTTGCCGAGCTTGCCCAATGAGGCAGCGTAGCCAGACGCCGCGTCAATGAAGTTCACGGAGCTCGCGTCCGCTCCCTCTTGGGCGTTGAACGCCTCAAAGCCCTGTCTCGCCTCATCGAAGCGCCCCTTGAGGTAGAGCGCTCGAGCCCGCTCAAGCGCCAGGCGATGGCGCCGGTCTCTGGCGTGATCACCATCAGGCAGGCTCAGACCCTCCGCCTCTCTGGAGATGTCCAGCGCCTTCTGGAGCTCGCCGACGGCTACGTACTGACGAACCAGATCTGACAGCACCTTCAAGCGCGCTTGCTCGCGGGACTCCTCGGTCATCTCCCCACTTGGGATCTTGTCGAGGAGCTCGTGGCACGCCTCGAGATAGGCGATCGACTCCTCAAGCGCGGTCACACCCACCGACCGATGGGCGGCCCGGATCAAATAGGGGAACGCGAGGCCAGGCTCGCCGCCCTCTCGGTAATGACCACCGATCACGCCCTCAAGCTGGAAGAGCGCGGAGTCACTGTGGTGCTCCAACCATCGCGCGACGGCGAGGTGAATGGTCATCCGGTCCTGAGGCTGGACACGCTTGTAGGTGGAGTCTCGGATGGCACGCTGAACGAACACATAAGCGGATTCGTGGCCGAGATGCCCGCTCTTGGTAGGCTTCACGAATCCCTTGGCCTCAAGGTCTTCGAGCGCGCCGGGTGACCACTCGTCGCCCAGGATGTGGGCGAGCATCGCGGGCCAGAATCGCTGACCGGCGACGGCCGCCGCCTCCAGGATCGCGCGCTGGTCGGCCGGCAGTCGCTGAACGCGCCCCTCGAACAGGGCGTCAACGGTGTCTGGAAGCTGAATGGCTCGGAGCGACATCTGAGTGAACGACCAACGATCGCCGTGGACCGCGATCACCCCATTGTCGATCAAGTCGTGAACGGTCTCCTCAGCGACGAGCGGCAGCCCGTGGCTCAACTCCAGGATCCGGGCAACCAGACCCGGAGGAACCTCCGTGGCCGGCTCCAGCTGGTGCTCCACCAGGGCGAACATGGACTCATGGCTCAACTCACCCAGCTCCATATCGAGAACGGGCAAGCCCTCCCGCTGCAGAGTCGTGAGCGTGAGCTCGCGTCCGGAGTCCCGGACCAGGGCCAGGAACAATACAGGTACATCCCGGACTCGACCCGCTACGAAGGCGAGCAGGTCGCGCGTCGCGCTGCTCGCGAAGTGGAAATCATCGATGAGCACCAAGAGCGGCTGCACTCTCGCCATCAGCTCATACAGGGTCGCCATGTTCTCGAAGAACTGCCCTCGCTGGGCGGCCTGACCCATCACCGACTCTTCACGAACGTGGCCTGCGAGGAGCCCGACCAGAGCGGATTCGAGCGCCGCCGCCTGCGCCTCGTCGTTGACCTCCAACCGCTGTAGGAAGGCTCGTGTCTTCAGCCGAATGGCCTCGCCGTCGTCACTTGAGACCACGCGAACGCGTTGCCGAAGCGCCTGAGCGAAGGGCGCATAGGGGCCCGCTTCATCCCCCGCGGTGCAGCGACTCGCCTCAAGCCACATACGCTCATCCCGCTCATCGAGGGAGCGCAGCATCTCGCGGACGAGACGCGTCTTCCCGATGCCGGCGACTCCAGAGACGACGACAGCGCTGCCTCCAGCGTCGGGTTCGAACAGGCCCATGGCGTGCTCCACCAGCTCGCCGACCTCGTCGGCCCGCCCGACCAGATCGATCGGGTGGCCTGCGATCTCCGGGTCTCGCATCCGAAAACCGGTCTTCTTCGAGGCCACGGTGCGCTCGCCCCCCGGACCGACCTCTCCCTCATAGCGAAACATCCCGCGAACGTATCGGTGTGCCACCTTGGAGACGGCCACATCTCCATCGGTGAGACCCTCGACCTGACCGCGCGCACGCACCAGCGTCTGGCCATAGTCCAGCTCACCCTCACCGAGGGATCGCCTGGACACCATGGGGCCCACGTCGACGAGGATTCGAAAGGAGGGGGTCACCCGAGCGGGCATCGTCGGGTCCCGACTCAGCGCGTTGAACGCCTGCCGCATACGAAGCGCCGCGTCCACGGCCGCCTCCGTCGCGTCCGCGACGCCTGATGCGCTCGCGAAGTAGGCGACGAAGCGGTCGTTCAAGCCCCCCTGGGATCGGCCACCCGCCTCTCGAACCGCGTGCTGGAGCCGGGCGGCGATCGTCGCGACCACGTCGATGGCGTCCTCAGCCCCAAGGCTCTCGTCTTCATCCCAGAGTCGGTCAATGGCCACGAGCAAGACCGCCGTCTGGGTCCAGACCGCAGGAAGTGCCGCGTGGGCGTCGATCCCCTCCCCGATGATCGTGGCGTTGAACGCGTCGTGCGCGTCCAGGGTTGATTCCTTGTAGGTGTCGCCAACAAGGAACACCTCGGATGAGGAGTCTGCGTGGAGCTCGTTGATTCCATCGACCAGCGAATTACAGAACTGACTGACGCTCTGGTAGCGCTCCTTGGCCTTCTTGGCGAGGCCTCGCGAGAGCACTCGCTCGAGGTTGGAGCCCGGTCGAAAGCCGCGCCACTCTCCCAGGTCGGAGAGCAGCCCCGGCGGGTTCGTCACGTGCGCGACCAACAGCTCCGTGGAGCCCGAGAGACCGGGAAACACGAGGCTTCCCGTGAGCAAGCGCATGACGACGACGGCCAGCCCGTAGATGTCGGCGCGATGATCGACATTGATCCCCAGGGCCTGCTCAGGTGAGATGTAGGCCGGTGTTCCTAGCGCCATCCCCTTCTCGCCCAGGGCGTCCGGCTGGTCGGCCGCCGTGGCGTCCGTGGTCCCCGCGGAGATCTTGGCGAGCCCGAAGTCCACCACCTTCACGTAGTGATTGTCGTCTCCCTGGGAGGTGAGCAGGATGTTGCCTGGCTTGATGTCCCGATGAACGACGCCTCTCTTATGCGCCTCGGCGAGCGCCGAGCCTATCTGCCGAATCACGTGCGCGGCGACAGGGAGCGGCAGAAGAAAGTCCCGCTCCACCCTTGGCTCCAGGGTGTGGCCTTCAATGTACTCCATGGCGATGTAGCGGACGCCCCGCTCATCTTCTCCGAACGAATAGACGGTCACGACGTTGGAGTGCGAGAGCCGCGAGAGGAGTCGAGCTTCCTGCTGGAATTGACGATCCACGTCAAACCGATCGCTGACGACCGGCTTCAAGAACTTCAGGGCGACGGCCCGGTCCAGGGTCAGGTCGCGCGCCAGAACCACCGCGCCCATGGCGCCTTCGCCCAGCGTGCGAACGACCTCGTATTGCCCGGCGATCAGGGTACCTGGAACCGTGACGCTCTCAATGGGATCCAGGGTCGTCAGAGTGGTGGCTCCAGTGGCATGAACGCGGCCTGCTAAAGGTCAAGGCCGGCAGTGTACCCACGCGAGCGCCCTGGCGGTCAAGCGCGAGCGCGCGCGCGCTCGCACCGCGCGCAGGCGCTCCGCGCACTAGCGAGTCAGGCGGACGAGACGGACGCGAGTGCCGCGATTCGGGAACTGCACCACCGTGTTCCATCCCAGCCCTGTATCGCGCTCAAAGCGATCGTGACCGACCAACGCGACCACGGGTCCAAGGTCGGAGCGGTGGGCGAGCAACCGCCCCAGGTCATGGAAGGTCCGTCTGAGGTCCTTACCGCCAGCCAGTCGCTTCCCATAAGGCGTATTGGTCACGACCGCGGCCCCCTGCGGGACCCGCTGCTCGGCCTGCGCGAGGGGAGCGACCTCAAACCGAGCCGACTCTGCGGCGCCCGCTCGAGAGGCGTTCCCGTTGGCACGAGCGACGGCTTCGCCATCGCGGTCGGTGCCGAGCAACGCGCCACCCTCTGGCGGCTCGCTACGCTCAAGCTCCAGCCCATTCCAGGTCTCTGCGTCAAAGATCGGCCACCTCTGAATCTGACGCTCCTGACTCTCCACCAGGAGCCCTGGGGCTCGTCGAGCGAGCCCCTCCAGGATCAGCGTGCCTGAGCCACAAAACGGGTCCCATAGCGGCGCCCCAGGCTCCCACCCTGAGAGGGCCAGGCAAGCCGCGGCCAGGTTCTCTCGCAGGGGAGCGTGCCCACCTTCGCCCCGCCACCCTCGTCGGTGGAGGCGCTCATCAGCGGCCTCGATGCTGACCTGCACCCGGTCTTTCTCAAGTCTCACGTGGACGGTGGGCGCTGGACCTCCAGGTCCGGGACCTCGGCGCTCCAGAGCGCGCCCGACCCTCTCCGCGATGGCATCGGAGTGAATCAGTTTGCTGCGGCGGGCGCGCACTCGAATCACGGGTTCGGTTCCTCGCCGGACGTAGGCGTCCCAGGGAACCCGGTCGAGGCCAGCCTCGAGCGTCCTGAAGTCACGGGCCTCGAAGCGCGCGACCCTGACGCGCACGGACTCGGCGATCCGAGAGCGCCTCGCGACGGTCATCAGTCCCGGGAGAGCGACACGAAACTCCACTCCGCCAGCGCGACTCTTCAGCTTGACCCCCTGGACCAGAGACTCGACCTCGTCCGCGAGAGCGGCCTCCAGGCCCGGCGCGACGGGAACGAAGGTGAGCCACTGGGTCGCGCTCAACTCAAGAGCTCCAGCCGGCGACGAAACGACGGGCAGAGGAAGCCCATTCGGGCCATGCTCTCGAGCGCGGGTCGGGTCGTGTCCCGAGCAAAATAGCTGGAGAAGGTCGCGGATCGAATACGCGCGGTCACCGCCGCCGCTAGACACCAGAGGCCAGGCTCTGTCCCTGGCGAGATCGCGTCGAACTCGGGGTCCGCTGGGAAAAACGGCTCGTCCAGTTCGACCGTACCCGAGGAGATCTCTTTGACCAGACGAACGAGAAGCTCCACCGACGCGAAGCGCGCTCCGCGGTCTCGCAGCATCCTCGCCAGAGAGTGCATCCTGGCCGACGTCGAGGAGAGCTCGATTGAGCGCTCCGTAAGCTCGATCGCCCTATCCAGCGCCGCGAGGCGCTGGCTGGCGCTGAGGCTCTTGTCATGATGGGCGGCGCTGTAATGCTCAAGAGCCGAGAGGTACTCAGCGGCGCCCTCTCGCCCACCTGCGCCTCGCCAACGGGGCGCGAGGTGCGCCGTGTAAGCGCATCGACCCAACCACCCCGTGAGAAGCTCTTTGGAGACCTCGCCCTTGAGCGGCGTGGGCTCTCGAAGCAGGAGGCCCCGCTCCTCCAACCCGACCGCGGTCTCGGCCCGACAAGCAAACAGGTTCAGCTGGAAGGCGTCCAGCTCCTGGCTCAGCTCATAGGGTTCGAGAACGTTGAGACCGGGAACGAGGACAAAGAGGTCGAATCCGCGCCCCGTGAAGGCGCCTGCCAGCCCTGTGTTCAGGGTGGCCCCGTGCTTGATCTCGAAGAGGACCAGGGGTGAAGCCCGGCGCAGGGTCTCCTCCGCACCCTCGAGGATTCGAATCTCTGCGCCCTCAGCATCGAGCTTGATAAAGTCGACGGCGGGCCAACCTCGCTCCTCCATCACCGAGTCCAGCGTGCGACTCTGCACCTCCACGGTGCTTCCATCCGGGGAAGGACCATCCGTGAGCGCGTTCAACTCGGAGTCCGACTCCAGTCGCAAGTGCAAGACGCCCTCTTCATCCGCGAGCGCCACCTCGATGAGCTCCAGGTTCGAGGCCTCGTTGGCCTCGATACTCTGGCGCAGACAGTCCGCCGTATCCGGCGTCGGCTCGACCGCGAGAACTCGCCCCTCAGGGCCGACGGCCTTAGCGAGGCTCAAGGAGAAGGTGCCGTAGTTCGCTCCGACGTCGACCACCGTCGCGCCGGACGCAGCCCATCTCCGAAGGTATCGAATCTCATCCTCGAACCAGTCCTGCTGCTCCGCGAGGACGAACGGCGTAAGGAGGTGGTGTCCCGCCGGGGTAACCACCTTCACCCCGTCGACCAGCTGGTGGGTCGCTCGGCGGGGCGCGCGTGCTCGACCCACGAAGTCATCGTAGGAGCGCTCCAGCTCACGGGTGAACCGGTCGCCGTCGCACAGGCCTGAGGCAAAGAGCGCCTGGCGCGTGCTCTTGCGAAGTCTGGCG
>MDTA01090585.1_pt1 | contig 12814 bp, 8 predicted proteins | sample 811151 | NCBI WGS metagenome assembly MDTA01 (sample SAMN05326648, study PRJNA326480) | marine metagenome | isolation source: seawater | place: Indian Ocean: South | collected 2010
GAGAAAGCAAAAGCAAACAACGAGGATTTGTTTGGTGAACCTAGAATAGCTATCTCTACTATTCATCAAGCCAAAGGTGGAGAGGCAGAGAATGTTGCTGTATTGCTGGATTTATCTCCTGCACAGCAAGAGGATTTTATTTTAAAACCCGATGGGCTGCACCGACAATTTTATGTAGCAGTGACTAGAGCATTAGAAAATTTGTATTTAGTTAAAGCTAGAAACGACAACTATAGGTATTTAGTATGAGCGTATTTAAACCAGCAACTGAATGGATTGCACCAGACACTTTTCCTACTGAACTATTAGTAAAGTCTAAAGAAGTAGCAATAGATTTAGAAACTAGAGACCCAAACCTTATGTCCATGGGTCCTGGTTATATTAGAGGTGATGGTGAAGTCGTAGGTATTGCCGTGGCTTGCGATGGGTTTGAGAACTACTTTCCGTTTGGCCATGAAACTGGTTTCAACTTTCCTAAAAACAAAGTGGTTAACTTTATTAAGAAAGTTTGTGCCAGTAACAACGATAAAATATTTCACAACTCCACTTACGATGTAGGTTGGCTAGAAGCTTTGGGCATAAAAGTTAACGGTAGGATTATTGATACTATGATTATTGCACCTCTGGTGGATGAGAATCACTATTCATATTCGTTAAATGCTTTGGGGCGTATGTATTTGAATGAAGGCAAGACTGAGACAGAGTTAAATGAAGCTGCAGCAGAGTGGGGACTGGATCCGAAAGCTGAAATGTGGCGTCTACCCTCGGCTTATGTAGGCACTTATGCTACTCAGGATGCAGCGCTCACACTAAAACTCTGGAATTATTTTAAGGTAGAGCTAGAAAATCAAAACCTTTGGAATGTGTTTGATTTAGAAATGGATGTCTTGCCTTTGATTATGGACATGAAACGCACAGGGGTACGCGTGGATTTAGAACGTGCGGAACTAATTAAGAAAGATTTAATTAGTAAAGAGAAGAAACTATTGAAACAGATAGAACAAGACTCTGGAGTAAAAGATATACAAATCTGGGCAGCACGTTCGTTGGCAAAAGTATTTGATGCTTTGAAGTTAAGTTATCTGCGCACACCTACTGGACAACCTAGTTTTACTAAAGCTTTCTTAGAGAATCATACGCATCCAGTGGCCGCTATGATTAGAGAAGTTAGGGAGCTCAACAAATCTCACAGCACATTTATTGATTCTATTTTAAAACATGAGTACAAAGGCAGGATACACGCAGAGATTAGACAGCTCAAAGGTGAATCTGGTGGCACAGTCACTGGTCGGTTGTCCATGAGCAATCCAAACTTACAGCAAGTACCAGCACGTAATAAACGTATTGGTCCTTTGATTCGCTCGTTGTTTCTACCAGAAGAAGGAGAGCGCTGGTGTTCGGCAGACTTTAGTCAGCAAGAGCCAAGAATACTAACGCACTACTCAGACTTATCCAAGTATGAAGGAGCAGATATTATTGCGGATGCCTATCGAGAAGGCGACGCAGACTTTCATCAAGAGGTGGCCACCTTGGTAGGTATTGATCGAAGCACAGCTAAGACCATTGGTTTAGGGATTATGTATGGTATGGGTAAAGGTAAACTAGCCGATCAGTTAGGTGTTACCCTAGATGAAGCAGCAGAAGTGTTAAGTAAGTTTAATACTTATGCTCCCTTTGTGCGTCAGTTAGCTGACTCTGTTATGCGTAGTGCAAATCAAAAAGGTTACATCAAAACTTTACTAGGTAGGCGTTGTCACTTTGATATGTGGGAACCAGTGAAGTATGGCACGGGTAGACCGATGAAATACAAAGAAGCTATACACGAGTATAATGGTGAAATAAAAAGGGCTTTTGTTTATAAAGCACTAAACAAACTAATTCAAGGTTCTGCGGCAGACATGACCAAAAAGGCTATGGTGGACTGTTATCAAGCAGGTTACATGCCACTGTTACAAGTTCATGATGAGCTTGTCTTTTCTGTGGCCTCGGATGAGGACGTAGCAGAGATAAGTAAACTTATGGAGGATGCTGTACCCTTGTGTGTACCTAATAAGGTAGATGCAGAGGTTGGCAAAAACTGGGGTGACTCGATGGAGTCATCAAATGATTAACTAAAATTTGAGGATCAAATGGATACTACAAAATGGAAAAGCGTAGCAATACGTAAAGAGATAGTTGAACTGGCTGCTGACATTGGTGAGAAGACAGAACGACCTACGAGTAATGTATTTGCTTTCGCTGTAAAACGTCTCGCTCAAGAGATGAAAGAAGGTAAATTAAAAGAAGTGCCGAAAGCATGAAGCACGTAATTAAATACGAGTCACCGTATACGTACAATGACTTTACAAGTGAGGACCGTCCGGAAGGACGTTTCTATGATTGTCATGGACATAAACTGCCCTCGGTGACTTCAATTTTATCAAAGACAAAAGAAGATAACGACGGAATAAAACAATGGATAGAACGAGTTGGTGAAGAAGAAGCGAACAGAATAAGACAAGAAGCGGCTATACGTGGTACTAATATGCACTACATATTAGAAAAACAAATAGTCAATGGGAATCTTTGGGACTATCGTCCAGATAGTCCTGATGAAAAACAGGCGTACAAGATGGCCTGTAAAATAATGGATGAAGGTTTTCCCAGGATCGGTCAAGTCTATGGCTGTGAAGTATCACTGTTTAATACAGATAAATACGCTGGGAAAGCTGATGTGATTGGGATCTTTGAAGGTCAGCCAGCTATTATGGACTTTAAACAAACCAACAAACCCAAACGCCGTGAGTGGATTCAAGATTATTTTTATCAGTTAGTGGCTTATGCCTTGGCGCACAATGCAATGTATGGCACCGACATACAAAAAGGAGCAATCTTGATGTGCTCGGTTGATTTAAATTATAAAGAGTTTGTAATTCAAGGGGATGAATTTAAACGTGTCAGTGAAGATTGGTTGAAGAAAGTAGATCAGTATTGGGCAGAGAATATTTTTACTGATCCAAATGAAAAAATTTAAAATCCAACTTCTTCGCCTTCAGGTGGTTCTTTAAAATTGTAAACGGGAAAACTTAAAGTTTCAAATATCTCTTTTTGTTCTTTTAAAGCATCTTTAGGAAAATTTACTCTAATAAGCTCTTGATATTTTTCTGTCATCCCGTCTCTTTCATATCTATCTAAATATTGTTTTTTAACTTCAGTGTAATAATCTTTCATTGGCAAAGGTTTAAAAGGAATTACACCTTCTTCATTTGGTCTACCAAATATATTTTTTTTGTCTTCATTTTTAAAACGTAGACCTTTTTTTCTTCTATCAATTTCTTGACGTATAGTTACATCAGTAACCCAAGGATTAACACCATTTGCTCTTTCAATTTTGTTTCTAAATCTTTTAACTTCTTCATAATATTTTATATTAGCTTTTCTATAACCTTCAACTATGTCGGAAACTGTTAGAAGTTCTTCACCACCCTCTATAGAAGGAATATAGTATGCAGAATTTGCGTCTTTTCTTTTATCAAAAAAGTTATTTATCCCCCAAACCGCCATGTTATCGTTAAGGTTAATAACACCAGTTTTAATACCAAAAAGTTGTTTGACTGTATCTGTCTTTTGAATTTTTCTACCGTATCTATCATACTTATCTCCCTCAGTTAAAGTATCAATATTTTTAAAATAGTTATATACACCAGGAGCAGCTTCTTCGAGAGCATAGATGACTTTATCAAAAGCAGCTTGCATACCTTCTGCGTCTGTTATAGCTCTAGGAGTTCCAGCTTTAACACTGTCTCCTTTAAGATTTTGACTAACGTCAAGAAGTATTTGAGTTAAAATACTTCTTTGAAAATAAGCACTTTCTGTACCAAAAACTTTATTGACGGCCTCCAACATGCCATCCAAACTTCTTTTAACATACTCTGGATCATCCTCGTACTTTTCTTCGTAAATATTTCTAACAAAAATTCTTACTGGTTCTGCTAACAAATCATAAGCTTCAATGTAACTATTGTTATTATAAAAAACTTCGCCTTTCTTATTTATACCAGTAATTATTCTTTTATCGTCTTTTGCATAAGGGGCCATAAACTCACTTAAACCAAATTCTGCCTCTGGTATATCTTCTGGATCATAACCTAACATTAATAAAGCAAAGACACTTGAGCCTGCTGCTAATGCACCATAACCGCCTAAACTTAAAACTCTTGCAGCTCCTCTGCCTGCTAATTTAGTTCCGATATTTACAAACCCTTGCCCACCACTTTCTTGATCTCTTCCTAATTTTTTTAACTCTTGTCCAGCTTTAAATTCATTAACCCCTGATTGATAAGTATTAATACTGGTTCTTATTATTTCAGTTGGAAAGGCAGTAAAGTTACTAAGTGGACTACCTCTTAATATATCTGTAAAAGAACCAACAAAGTCATAATTAGGAACGTTTTGTCTTACACGATAGGCAGCTAACTCCTCTAATAATTCTTCTAATCTAGCCGGTCCTTTTCTTTGTTTTAATTTAGGCACATATTTAGGCATTAAAGTTTTGAGCACTACCTCTTCAATTTGTTTTAAATCATTTTCTAATTTTTGTAGTTCTACATCTATTTCTACGAAATCATTTTTACCTTTTTGTAATCCTTCAGTGACTTGTTTTGTTAAAGCTTCATGCCTATCTTTAAAAGAATCAAAACCAAAAATATCTTTAAACTTTTGTAGCTCTGTTACAAAACTATATGCTTTCCAAAAATCGTCTCCAAATTGATAAGCTCTCTGTGCTGTGTCTATTGTTTTTCTAGTTAGTCTTTTTAAAATATTTTTTTGTTGACTGTTAACAGAGGCTACGACACCGCCAATAGTATCGGTGGTTGAAGCAAGTTCAAAACCTCTTATTAAATCTCCTAAATTTGCTGAAGTGTTTAAAACTCCCAGACCAATCATTCTTTGTGCTTGTTTAGTAGTCATACCTTTAAAATAACTTCCAGCATTTCTAAAAGCCGATTTTAAATTATTGTAATTGTCTTTAGGATTAAGTCTTATATTGCCATTTACAATGGCAAAAGCCGCTGCAGAGATAAAATTTCTAGCTTGTGTTGTAGGAGATAGTACAATTTTACCAAAGTTTATTAATACTTTACCTCTTAAAAAATAAGGAGCATATATTTTATCTAAAATAAATTTAGCTCCTCTATTACTACCAAGAGGTGTTCGATCCGCAAGAGTAGTGTCGGATAAAACACCTCCACTAAAAACATCGTTTAAAGCAGAAGCAAATTCTGGAATGGTGTAGTAGCCTACAAATGGATTACTAACTTCGTTACCAGTTATCTTTACATTAAATCTACCGTCTTTAACTGGAGAGATTAATCTATTGTTTGGGTCATTAGCTATGTTAAATAAATCATTTATATATTTAACACCTGAAATAAATTCTGTTTGTTTAAAAGCGGTGATGACGTCATTAATGTTCGGGTCTTTTATTATTCCAAGCAACTCTTCTATTTCAGGTTTTAGTTCTTGTCTGGCTTTAAGAATATCGTCACTAATATCTATTTCTACTTCTTGAGCATCTGCCTTTCGAGTAGAGCTGTCCATTTCCATTGCTTCAGTAAGTTGTTGTGCGCTTAACTGTCTATCGTATAAATTATTTAACATCTCTTCTGCTTTTTTATCCGCTTCAAGTTTAGAAGACACTCTACCTTTTTTAAATAAATCTTCTGAAAGTATTTTTTTTGCTGAAAGATGTTTGCGTTTTTGTTCTTTACTTGCAAGTGCACCGTTGGGTCTGTTAAAAGTTAGAGCAAATAAATCGTTTTTAATATATTCTGGATTTACATTTATTTCGTAGGACTTTGTTATGTATGCTCCTAATCTATTTCTAATTGTTTCTCTAAGTTCTTCACTCCAAATTTCAGCTTCTGGATCTAATTCTCTTATTAGACTTTCTATTTCTCTTGAGTTTTGATCTATGAGACGACGCATTTTTATCATGGCTGCTATTGTATTTCTATCAAAGCCATACTCTTTTAACAACTTTGGAGTTACTTTTATATTTCCAAAAGGTGTATTACTTAAATAAGAAGCATAAAGTTCTTTACCTAAACCAAGACCATCAACACTTTGTTCAAGAGTATTTAAAATACTTTTTTTATTTTTCTCTGCGGTTTTTATTCCTAAGTTTATTCTTTTACTAAGTCCTTTTGCTTTTTCAAGTTGCTCTCTAGTAAACCAACGTTTTCGCATTAATTCACTCCAAGATATAATAGGCACTCCTCTTTGCGGAGTAAAAAATCTTGCTCCTCTAGCAGTTATGTGATTCAACCATGCTCTAGCTTCTTGTTGTTCATCTAAAGTTTTGTCGGTGTATTTAATCCCTAAACGTTCAGCTAATTTTCTTAATTTTGGTTTACTGGGTAGAAGTAAAGGTTTAATTTTATTATGAGAAGGTTTGTTGTCAGAAGACACTCTAAACAAAGGTTCTTTAGACATTTGTATTTCAGCAAAAGAAAGAGTGCCCTTTTTCCAAAATGGTTGATAAGTTTTGCCCTCATGTTCTATTTGCATTTGGCTGAATAATCTTTCGTTTGGTTCTGCTTTGTCTACTTTACCATCAGGTGTATCAATAAACTCTTCAACCATGTAATCTTTGTAAACGTTAAAACCGTCTTTATCTTTTAAGTTAATAATTTCTGTAATCGCTTCTCCATTCTCATCAAAAACAATTTTTCCAGTTTCATCTTTTACAACTTCTTCTCTACCAAAAAACAATCTAACTTTTGCATCTCCAGGTAAGTTGTTAAAAGGAACAACTTCTGGCACAGCCATAACTGAATTTTTAATTTCGGTTTCTTTTATTGTAGGATCATCAAATTTATAAGGAGCTTCAGGTAGATCAAATTCAAATTGTTTTTCTTTATTTATGTCTTCTCCTTTCTCTGCTTTTTCTTGTCTTCTTTTTTCTACAATCGTGCCTTCCTCAAAACTTTTTAAACTAGTTTGTACAGAAAGTAATACTTCTTCTATTTTTTCTTTAGTATTATTCCATTGTTCATATTCTGCAGAATTTGGATCAAGGGGTTGATTTTTTGAATGTTTATTTAATTCTTCTTGAAGTTCTTGAATTTTTTCATTGTAATTATTTTTAACTTGTTCTTGAGAAGGTTGTGCAGTAATTCCACGAGAAGTTTGTCGAACAGTTTCTAATGGGCCAGTTACAGCGGGACCAGTTATAAAACCCGCAGCTCCTGATTCAATATATTCTCTTAAAGCTGCTTCATCACTAGGACTTATAGGTAAACCTGCTTGTAATCTTTCTAATAATTGTTGAGTTATTTCAGTAGTCGCTTCTACAGGAGCCGATATTGCTGTGGTTTTAGCTATTTCTTTTGCACCAATAGCTAAATTTTTACGCAACTCTCCAGCAACCATTTTTGCAGGAGTTCCACCCATGCCGCCAAACAGTAGAAATAAAATAGATTCAGTAGCGCCTTGTGCTAACCCCGTAAAAAAAGCTCCAGTGGTGTTTATGTTGCCATCAGTTAAATCAAGACCTTGTTCGTCTAAAGTTTCAACTTGTCTTTCTAAATTTTGTCCAAAAAAATAAGGCAGTGCCACAAGAGTAGCACCAATCGCTGCTCCGACAAGAGTTCCTACTCCGGGTAAAAAAGATCCGACGGCAGCCCCTGCTGCGATTGTACCCATGGCTGGAAGTGAGTAAGCTATATTTTCTCCAGCATAATCAATAAGCGTGCCACCAAAACTTTTAGCTAAATCGTCTCTATTAGGAGAGTTATAAGCGTCTATTAAATCTTGAAAAGAAGTACGTTTGCCATATTTAATTTCATCTTCTAATTCTGCTTGTCGTTCAGCTTTAAGTGCGCTTTCTATTTCTTGATCAGTGCCATAACCAAAATCGTCTATATTTTTAATTGTTCTACTGTAATCTCTAGCTCCCGCTACAAGAGAGTCTGTAAATCTTTCAGCGAAACTTTTATCTTTTGCCTCTATTGGTTCTGTTAAAGAAAAACCACCGCCGCCACTAACACTAGGAGCACCTGAGCCGGTAATTTCAAAATTTATATTGGTAGGAATATTATTAACTGCTCCATAACGAGTAATTAATTCTTTTATTTTTTGTTGAAAGAGTTCTTGTTGTTCTTGCTCGTCAGCAGCTTCTAATACGGTTATGAAGACATTACTGTTAGGTATTCTTCCTTGACTTCTTTGTAGCGCTCGAGACACATCTAATCTCCAGGTAGTTGATTTGTAAAAGGATTAGGTTGATTTGGTCTTAAGCCTGCGTATAGTAGGGCGGCTACCTCTATTGGGTCGTCACCGTAATATTCAGAGTCTGGTATATTTATTACTATTTTTGCCATCGCTATTGCTTGTTTATAAGCAGCGGCATTTAACTCTTCATCAGTGCCACTAAGGTCAACACCTAATACGTCTAACTCGTATTTCTCTCTTTGTCTAATTAAATCTTTTTGTTTTTGTTTTTCTGACTCAGATAAATTAGGGTTTGCTTCAATCGCAGCTATTTGTGTGTTTGCTCTGTTTTGAATAGCTTCGACTTGTTTTATATTTAGCATACTAGCAGTAGGAGATAATTCTCCAGCGCCCATATTAACTCCTATAGCATCCAACATTACTGCTTTTTGCTCATCTGTTAAAGAGTCATCATTTAAAATATTTAAAGCTCTATTTTGTTTATACTCAGAAGCTCTCGCTGTAGACATATCTATTCTATTTTCAGGAGTTATTGCTTCTTTTTCAGCTTCTTTAGATTGCCCTAAAATATCTAAAAATCCTGACATACCTCCTTCTAAACTTTTACCCGACAATAAAGCACTTGATTTAGCTAAGTCTCTTTTTTCTTGTTTTTCTCGCATACGTTGACTATAAATTTCTTCAGGAGTTGGATGAATACCTCCATGTTCCAATTTAGGTATATTAGTTTCTGTTAAAGCTACAGCGGGTTGTGTCATGTTTTCAGCTATAGTTTGTTCAATTTCTGTTTTAAAAGCTTCATCAAATAAAGTTACTTTACGCAACTCTTCAGGATTCAAAGGCATATCTATTTCATAAAGAGCTTCTTGAATTTTACTTTTATATTCTTCATCTAATAAATCTAATTTTTGTTGAAGATCTTTTTCTAACTTTTCTAAATTAGTATCAGTAAAGTTTTCTTCTAATTGCATACTTTGTTTTGTTTGTTGGGCTAAAGACCTAGCTGCTTCTTTGTATTGTTGTGTTATAGCTTCTACAGTGCTATTTATCACCTCAACCATCCCAATGGGTTTAGGCTCCTCGGAAATGCCTGAAGGATCTTTAATTTCTTTTGAACTTGGCACGTTAGTCGTGGTTATGTTAGCTGTAGAAGGAGTCATAACAGAAGCCATATTATTTAAAGCTTCATTTATTTGTTGATCGCCAGACTCAAATACTTCTGGTACTAAGCTCCCCGCTTCCATACCAACAGGATAGTCAACTGTGCCGCCCGCTCGATAGTCTATGGGGTTAACAAAACCTCCTTCTTTATAACGAGGAATAGGAGCTAATCCAGAAACTATGCCCTGTGGTAAATTGTCAAACATTTTTCTATTACGCCAGCTCATCGTATAGTGAAGTTTATGTTTGGAAGAGTGCCTATCCCAGAGTTAGGATTAAAAACCGGTGTAGTAGAAAGAGCATTTCCAGTAATATTTGTACCAAAAGCAGGTGGTGTGATAGTAGGAGCAAAATTACCTGTAGGTTGAAAAGGAGGTGGAGGCGGAACTGGGCCTACTTTAAAAGAGCCTATACCCGTTTCAGGCAGTAGTGGAACAGTTGATAAAGCAGGATCAGTAAAGTCAATACTCGAACTTTGTGTAGGTTGTTGAACAGGTTGTTGAACAAATTGTTGAGGTCCTCCTGTTAAACCTAAAAAGGGTCCAATGCCCCCACTTCTTATAAATTCTAATGCTTGAGCACGAGGGTCAACTCCTGCGAGTGCTTCAAAGGTAGTAGTAGCTGTGGTGGTAGGTAATAAACTAAGCGCAGTTTGTAATGCAGATAATCTTGAACGTGGTTCTAACGCAGCTCTACCAGCGGCATCAAATCTAGCATCACTTCTTGCTTGTTCAATACCTCTACCAAGACCACCTAAACTACCTAAAATTTGAATTTGTCTTTGTAAATTTTGTAGTCCAGTGGTTCCTAAACCAGCAAATTGTTGACCAGTGCTACCCATAAATCTACCTATGTTTCCAAATTGTTGTCCGATAGCACCTAAACCTCGACCAGCAGTTTGTGCTGCTTGTTGAGCTAATCCAAAACCTTTGGACCTAATACCTCCAATAGCTTCTGCTAATCCTCTACCTAGAGCTCTATTTCTTTCGGACTCCATTAATCTGCCGCGTGAACCACCAAATGCTCCAGAACGCACTGCTTTAAATCTATCGCCAATACTAGCTATGTCAGACTTTTCTGTTAAGTCCCTAATAGTTTGTTCCACCACGTCTTGTTCAAAAGGATTGTAAAAAGCACTAGCGGCACCGGGCGCAAATAATCCTGCTGCTGCGCCGAGTGCACCTGCGCCTGCGCCTAGAGTGTTAAATCCCTGTTGTGCCATGTTTGCGCCAGTTTGTAAAAAAGGTTGAAAGCCACCTAAACCACTGGCCAATGCTCTTGCTTGTAGCTCTAATGGATCAAGTCCAGCTATTTGTTGCACTGGAATAGGTGTAGGTTGAGAAGCTAAATCAAAAGCAGATTCTAAAAACCCACGACGCATTTTTTGTGCATAAGGATCTTCAAAATTTACAACGGTATTTGGGTTTAGTACAGCCATTATGCCATCTGCTCCGCTTCTTTCATTAGTTTATATAAATTCCTTGCGCCAAGCACTCTAGTCGCTGGTCGCGTCATCACAAATTCACCAGGCTCTAAAAATGCTGGTGTGATATCGCCTGGCCCATCGTCGTCCATTCTATTAGGATTAATCTTACCTCCAGCTTCCAAGCCCATAATACCACCAGCTTCCGCAGTGGTTATCGGTGTGCTTTTAGGCATGCTTTCAGGGTCTATGTTTGCATATTGTTGTCCTTGTATTAAAGCTGGTTGTAAATTACCTATGCGATAATTTTGATTGTCTAAAGCAGCAATCATTTCAGGAGTATATCCAAAAGCTGCAGTTCCTGTTGGGATTAGCTCTGATGGATCTTTAGGAGAAGGTCTTTTTAATAAATTTCTAAGCACAATTAAATTAGCTAAAGTGCTTAAACCACCCCCTCCAAAAAAGCCTCCGCCCTGAGTTTGCATACCTCCGCCCTGAGTTTGTCCTCCAAAAATTGTATTTAAAATATTTGGTATTCCAGAAGTATTTGCTTCGGGGTTTATACCACCCGTATTTAAAGGGCCACCAAAAAAATTACCAACACTTTTACTAAGATTACCTAACAATCCAACTTTGTCTTGTCCGGGTAATATATACTCTCCAACATTTCTAAAAATATTCCCAACATTTCCTCTTAAACTGTCAAGACCTCCTGTGCTTTTACCCATAGTTAATAATTGAAGAGGGTTGGCCTTGCCTCTTGCTACATCAGCAACAGTCATTGCTTTATTTAAAACTCCTGCCACAGTTCCAATAGGACCTGGAACAAATTGCAAAACAGGTGCTGCTTTACGTGCTACTTTTTTTACGCTTTTAAATACTTTTTTTAAAAAACCAAACTCTGGCATACCTGTGATTGGGTTGATAGACATACCTTCGCCAACGGTATACTCATTAGGATCTAGTCCTACTTGTTGCATTTCTTGAAATAAACGAGCTCTAGTTTCTGGGCTAATTACAGGCGGCACTACCATCTCTCCGGCAGCAACGTGAGCCATGTATGAGTCTTCGTCTCTGCCTAATGTTGCTATGCCTGTGCCACTATTGTCTATTTTATTCATACCATGTAAATTTTACTCTATATATGTTAAATGTTTTAAGGATTTTCTGCACTACTTTTTAGCCAAAAAACCAATAAATATCTATCACCAGACTGAACGGGTAGTCCTCTGTGCATGTGTGTAAAACTAGGGAATAGCATAGCATTTCCTATAGGCAAAGGGTAGATAGTGCCTCTTTTAAAAAATTCAGTGCCTCCTCCTTCATATTCACCAGTATTTAAAGGCACAACCATACTTATATCAGCGTCAGCGTCGTGATGCCAAGCGCCTTGTTTTTTATCTTTTAAATTGTAATTAGCTATTTGTATGTTGCCTGTTGTTACATGACGATTCCAAATGTTTAAAAAAATAGGGTTGACTACACTCTCTACCACAGTCATTAACGAATCAAATAACTCGGGACAATGTTCATTAAATACTATCTCGGGTATTTGTCGTAGTACATCTTCTTGTGGGTTAGGACTGAAATCAATCGTTTGTTCCATGTGTTTTACTTCATCGAGCAAGACGTCACAAAATTTTTTTGAGAACAAAGGTAAAGTGTAAACGTCAGGTACGGGTTCTTTTATGATTGCATCTAAAGGAGTTTTTTCTAAGTCCTTGGTCCCTAGCTCCTCGTAGAAGGTTATGATGTTACCTAACGAAGCTTTGGTTCTTTTTAAAGTATCTGGTTCTATAAACCAGTCGGCGGGATATTTTAGTAATAAGTTTTTAAACTCATACACTAGTTGTTCCTGCTAACACCTTTCATCTTTTCATATGACCTCAAGCCCCCCAGCCCGAGCATGCCCATAAGAATGGTGCTAAGTTGTGAAAACTCAAAGGTAGGCATAGATATTTGAACACCAGCTAAAACTAAAACAAAACCTAATATTGGTGAGATTACAAAATGATA
>MDTA01122516.1_pt1 | contig 12813 bp, 13 predicted proteins | sample 811151 | NCBI WGS metagenome assembly MDTA01 (sample SAMN05326648, study PRJNA326480) | marine metagenome | isolation source: seawater | place: Indian Ocean: South | collected 2010
AGAGCCGTGGTAGACCACCACGTTGATAGGCTGGGTGTGGAAGCGCAGTAATGCGTGCAGCTGACCAGTACTAATAGCTCAATTGGCTTAATTTATGCACTGAAAAAAATTTTTAATAGCAATTATTTATATTAGGAATACTTGCTATTAATTTAATAGTATTTCTTCAAACATCTTTTTTATGTAATTTATTTTGTTATAAAAAATGAAAAACCGTATAAGTTATAAAAAAGCAAAAAAGTCAAAGAAATATGTTTTTTTTTAAAGTATTTGGAATATTTTTAATTCTTGAAAGTAATTCATTTGCTTATTTAGATCCTGGATCAACAAGTATAATTGTCCAAATTTTAATAGCTATTTTGGCGACATTAACATTTTATTTTAGAGCTACATTAAATTTTTTTAAAAATATTTTTATTAAAATAAAAAATTTTTTTAAAAAAAAAAATGACTAATGAGTTTTCTATCAAAAGCAGATAACTTAAAAAAAATAAATAACTCAAAAAATTTTAAAAAATTACTGAAAATTCCTAAATTTTTTTTTTTTAAAAAGAAAGAAATTAAAAAGAATAAAAATAAAATTTATAATTTTGTAAGTAAAAATAACACAATTATTCGCTCATCTTCTTTTTTTGAAGATTTAAAAGAAAAGACTAATGCAGGATATTTTGAATCTAGAACGTTAAAAAAAAAATCATCTAAATTAATTATCGAGAATAAATTAAAAGAAGTATGTGAAAAATTAAGGTTAAACGACTTAGTAATTGTTCAAGAGTATATTGACTCTGTGAATTATTCAGGAGTTATATTTTCGGCAGATCAAGTCACAAATTCCCCTTATATAGTTATTGAATATGATAAATCTGGAAAAACGAATTATGTAACAAGTGGTAAAAAAAGTAATAGCTTTAGAACATATATTTATAAATTTAAGTCAACTAAAAATAAAAAATTTTCTTTTATTCAAAGAATAATACAAAAATTAGAAGCGTTTTTTAATTCGAATAGAATTGATATCGAATTCGCAGTAAAAGATAATGTATTCTATCTATTTCAGATTAGACAACTGCCAAATCCATCAAAAAAAAATCAAAAAAATTTAGATGAAATCTTAGTTAATATAAAAAAAAAAATATACAAACTTAAAAAATCAAAACATGACTTATATGGAAATGATACTTTATTTTCTAATATGTCTGATTGGAATCCTGCTGAAATGATTGGGGACAAACCATCTCCTTTAGCAATTTCCTTGTATAAAGAATTAATAACAAATTTTGTATGGTCTAAACAAAGGTATGAATATGGTTATAAAAATTGTAATTCAAATGTCTTAATGTTCGATTTTCTAGGTTCACCATATATTGATTTAAGAACAGATTTAAATTCTTTTTTGCCATTCAAACTAGATAAAATTATTAGCAACAAAGCAATAAATTATTACATAAAAAAAATTAAAGAGAGAAAACATTTGCATGATAAAATAGAGTTTGAAGTAATTGAAACTTGTTATACCCCAGACACAAATAAAAAGTTAAGAAAATTTTTAAATAAAAGGGATGCTCTTAAATACACAAGTTTTTTAAGAGATATAACAAATAATATTATTAATAATGACTTACTTGAAAAAGACATTTCTAAAATTGAAATTTTCGAAATAGAGTTAAATAAAATTAATGATTCAAATTACGCAAGCATTGAAAAAATATATAAATACGTAAATTTAATAAAAGAGTATGGCAGTTTACCATTTGCAGGGATTGCCAGATGTGCTTTTATTTCAAAGACAATTCTTGATTACTTAATGAATAAAAAACTTCTAATCAAGAATGATTATGCATATTTTTTTAAAACATTGCATACTGTTAATAATAAATTAAACCATGATTTAAACTTACTAAAAAAAAAATTAATTACAAAAAAAAATTTTTTGAATGAATATGGTCATATAAGACCATCTATGTATGATATCAATTCTAAAAATTATAAGGAGGCTTTTAAATATTACTTTGATTTAAAAAAAATTAATTACTCAAAAAATAATAAACACAAACAAAAAATATTTAATATAAAAAGTCATGAATTTATAGAATTAGGATATAATTTTAATATTACAAAATTTTATAATTTTTGTTTCAAATCAATTGAGAATAGAGAAAATTCAAAAAATACACTCTCTAAGGGTATAAATCTAATATTTGAAGAATTAAAAAAAATAGGCCATGAACTGAGTATAAAAAAAAATGATCTTTCGTATATTGATATAAATATAATTCTAGACGCACATTCAAGACTAAAACCCTCTAAATTTGTAAAAGAATTAAACAGAAGTATAATTGAAAATAAAAAAAATCATAAAATTTTAAACCAATTAAACTTACCTGATTTAATTAATTCAAGCGAGGACCCATATTATTTTGATTCAATAAATTTAAAAGAAAATTTTATAACCGAAAAAAAAATAAACGGAGAGGTTACTTTTTTGTCAATGAATAAGAACAAAAATTTAGAAAATAAAATTATTCTTATAAAAAGTGCAGATCCAGGATATGATTTCATTTTTAGTAAAAATATTTCTGGGTTTATAACGGCTTATGGTGGTGCTAATTCGCATATGTCTATAAGAGCGCTAGAATTAAATATTCCTTGTGCGATAGGTATAGGACTTGATAAATTTAATAAAATTAAAAAAAGTAAAAAAATTATATTAGATTGTAAAAATAAAAAAATCTTATTTTAAGTGAAAAAAAAAATTTTATTAGCACCGTATATTCAGAGTAATAAAAATAATGAGCAATTTTTTACATTCAGCTATAGTTTAATTAAATATCTTAATAAGCTTAATTTTAAAATTTTTTTTTATTCTAAATTAGACACAAAACTTAAAGAGTTTGATGCACTTATTTTGCCTGGATCGGGTGATATCTTCAAAATTAGTGGACTTCAAGAGGACAAAAAAAGAGAAGATATAGAGAGAAAACTACTCAAATATTTTATAAGTAAAAAAAAACCGATATTGACTATTTGTAGAGGATCTTTGTTTATATGTTCAATAAATAATTCAAAAATTATTAAAATTAGAAATCACGTTAAGAAAAATCATAATGTTTATTTAAAAAAAAAAACTATTAATGTTAATTCATATCATAATTATCAAATAAAAAATAAGCCAAAAGGTTTCAAAATAATTGGTAGAACAAATGATGGTTGTATAGAGATTATAAATAATAAATCAAAGAATATTTTATCTTTGATGTTTCATCCGGAGAGAAAAAATAAATCTCAAAAATTTATAAATCAACAGATAAAAAATTTTTTTAATGGAATTAACAATATTAGCAGCTGGTAAAAGCTCGAGATTTAAAAAAAAAGGAATTAGCCATAAATGTTTAACCGAGGTTAACGGAATTACTTTAATAAATAAAATTATTAAAGATTTTAGATATTATAAAATATCAAAAATAAAAATTGTTGCTGGATACCAAAAAAAAAATTAGAAAATTCAATAAATGATAAAAAATTAAAATTTATTCACAACAGATTATATGCGTCTAAAGATATGTTATATTCATTTTACTTAGCACTACTAAATCAAACTGACGATATGGTTTTATCGTATTCAGACATTTTTTATTCAAAAAAAATTGTTAGAAGAATTACAAATCTTAGTAAAAGTAATAAACTAATTTTGCCAGTTTTAATGAATTGGGAAAAAATCTGGAAAATAAGAAAAAAAAATATATTTGATGATTGCGAAACATTAATTTTTGACAAAAATTTTAATCTTGTAGAAATCGGTAACAAACCCAAAAATAAAAAAGAAATAATGGCTCAATATATGGGAATAATATATGTTCCCTTTAGGTTGAGAAATAATTTGATAAGCGAGATTAAAAAAGAAAAAAACAATAAACTACACATTACAAATTTTTTAAATAAATTTATAAAAAAATTTAAAAACATTAAGATTATAAAAGTAAATGATATTTGGTATGAGTTTGATGATTTGAGTGATTATGAAAATTTTATTAAAAGAAATTAAAATTTTTTTTTCATTTTTTTTTTTAAATACTGTCTATGATAGAGTTTTTTTCATTGAAAATAAAAATTATTTAAAAGATTTCGAAAAGTTTTTAGCCCATCAAAACTTCAAAAAAAATATAATAATCTTATCTTTTGAAAATTTAAATTTAGTTGATATCGAACTTAAAAGTATAACAATTAAGAACAATATTTTAAGAAATCTTATTTTTAAAACTCTTAACGCAAAATTTGTATATACTTCTACTCCAGATTTAGATAATTCAATTTTTGTAAAAAGCATTTATAAAGCAAAATATTTATATATCCAGCATAGTCCAGTTGGACTTCTAAATGCTTACAAAGAGAATTCTTTTATAAATTTTGATTTAATTTTCTGCAATAGTATCTATCAAAAAAATGATGTTTTAAAGATAAATAAAACATTTAAAAAAAAAATTAAATCTTGGAAGCAAAAAATAATATTAAAAAAAATTAATCTAGCTTTTAAATCTAAAAAAAAATCAATATTAATTGCTCCTACCTGGTCTACAGATTTTTATAGAGATGAAATATTAGATAAACTTGAAAGTTTAAATCGTTACTACGAAGTAACACTCAGACCTCATTACATGTCAATTTTATTAAATGAAATTTCAAAGCAATATTTAATAAATAGTAATTTTAAAGAAGATTTTAATAGTGAGTTTAATGTTACAGAATACGATTTACTAATATCTGACTGGTCGGGAATTTATTTGGAATATTTAATTAATACTCAAAAAAAACCTTTGGTTATCAATACAAACGAAAAAAAAAGAAATCAAATTTTTCACGAAGAAATTAGTATTGAAAAAAGATTAAGAAAAGAATTGGCTTTCCAAATAGAAATTAATGAATTAGATCAAATTTTATCAGTAGTAGAAAAATCAATAGATACTAATGATAAAAATAATATAGAATTAAACGAATTAAAAAAAATTTTTTATTTATAATTTTTTTAGATGCATAAAGTATCTTCCGTTATCTAGAAAATTTTTACACTTGTATTCAGCTTCATTTAAAATTTCAAAGTCACTTTTTAAATATTTTTCGTAAATAGAGTAGAATTTAGTCTTGGTTTCGATGTTTGGGTGATGCGATTCTAAATAAATTTCTCCACTTGAGTTCAGAATTGTTTTTATCTTATCAAAGTATATTTTTGTATTAGTTATGCCACCATCATAAGTATGATGATTAGCCAGAGATAATATAACATCATATTTTTTGTTAAAATTATATGTATTAAAATCACCTATGATGAAATTGCACTTTTGAAAATTAAATTTCTTTTTTATGTAGTTTGCTACATCAATGCAGGAATAATTATAATCTATTCCGTCTGCATTATGGTTGAAAAGTTTATACATTATCATTGATCCTGTATTACAACCAATATCAAGGATGCTCTTGTTTATATCAATTTTTTCTAAATTCATTATTTTGCTTCGAAAAATTGTATCTCTCAGCCCGGTAATATTTATATTTGGAATACTTTGATAAAAGTATCCAGATCCATAATCTAACATATCTTTATTTGTTTTGATTAATTGAAAAATTTTAATTCTATCATTTCTGTAATTATCAAAATATAGATAATCTTTAAGTCTATTAAACTTCGAAAGAGTCGACGTTTTCATATGTAATTTCCTTTAATATTTTTTTTATATTTCTTTTGTCTATGAAAGAATAGTATTCACCTTCATCTGGCATCTGTTCAATTAATTTGAATTTTTTCTCAGAAAAAAGTTCTTTTAATACATATGCTCTTAAAAGTGGATCAAAAAAAGTAAACCATAAATTATATAATTCATCATTTGAAAATTTTTCTAAATTTAAATACCTAAATTTAGGCAGTTTTAATCTGATTCTTTTTATAATTTTTCCTTGATCAATCTTTTCTTCCATAAAAAAAGCGGTACAACCAATTTCATTTTTGTAAAAAATACTATTTAATGTGCCATCCGCTCCCCTCACATTTGGTAAATATCCTGGGTGTATATGTATTACTTTTTTGTTCAATTTTGAGATATTTTTGAAAATTTGACGTGAAGTATTTAGTAAAATTTGTGTTTTTGAGTTGATCAAAGACTTGCATACTAAATCAGAGTTAATGTTTCTTACATTTATAAATTCACAATTTTTAAACAAATAAAGGTTTTTAGGTCTAAACATTCTATCAATAAATCCATTTTTGAATTTAAAGTAGTTTTCAACTTCTTTTTTGAATTCAACTAAACTTTTATTATTTAAAAATTTATAAAAATATAAATTTTTATTAATAAAGTTTATTATATGATTAATTTTATTTATAAAAAAATATTTATCACTTAGATAGTATATTTTTATATTTGTTAAATTTAGATCAATCAAAATATTTAAATATGCTCTTGCGATAGGACTGTCATCAAAAATTATTGAAAAATTGGAATTATTTAACATAAATATTATCTTCTATTTTCAAGACATCTTTTTTGAAGTTTTCTTTATATTCCCATTTTTTTGAATTTTTATTTAGATGAAAGAGATTATAATCAGTTATATTATTTTCATCATTTGATATATAGTGCAAGATATGACTATTTAAATTTTTCTTCTTTATTGAAAAATTATCTTTAACTAGGTTTTTTATATGTCTTAACTGAAAATAGTCTTTTTTATTTAAATTAATTTTTTTGTTTTTGGGCAGTTTTATAAGTAGAATTCCTTTGCCCCAGGAGTTAATAAAATCGTCAACATTAGTAATCTTATTAAATTCCAGTGGCCCAAAGTTAGTTGATGAAATCGGTTTTGTATATGTATCATTCAATATATCTCTCTTCGAGAAGAAGTATCCATGGTCAGAATGTATAATAATTAGAGAATTATCATATTTTTTGTTTTTCTTTAATTCTTCAAAAAATAAATTCATTAATTTTATTGAGTATTCTGCTTGATTTTCATATCTTTGCATTAGATCGAGTTTTTGCGAATTATTTTTGTAAAAATTTCCATTATTGTCTAATACATATGGACCATGAGGAATAATTAAGTGAGCAAATACATAATTATTCTTATTTGATCTTTGAGGTTCATCCTTTATTAATTGGTTAAATACTTTTACAGACCAATAAGGCCAGTCAACTATACTTGGTTTATTTTCTTTTTCATCTGCCACTCTAAGAACTTTTTTCTTAAACCAATTTGAAATTGAAAATCCATAGAGACCCATTTTTGGTTCAAATCTATATTTTTCTAAATATTTTTTTAGAGTCGTTGGAGATAAGTTTAAAAATGTATAATCAAAAAGTAATATTAATGTATTAAAATAATTTTCAGTTTTATTGTATATAGTTTTGTAATCATAAGTGTTCCTATGAACCAATGCAAATTTACTTTCAGGTTCATTTTTGGTATATAAGTGTATATTAACATTGTTTTCATACAAATTTTTAAGTAATTTACTTTCATTATAATCAATTTTATTTTTATTAGTTTGATCCAACAATAATCCCATTGACAAATTTGTAGAATTAAATTCACTAAAAAAATTTTCCAAAAAAAGAAATTCAGTTGGAATAAAAATTTTGTTTTTTTCTTTTAATTTTACAAAAGTATCATATTGAAAAGCATCAAGAACTATGTGGTAAACGTTATTCATAAGAATGTTATTTTCTTCTTTTTCAAAATTTAGATTTTTATTTACAATAAATAAATTTCTGGTTTTCTTATAAGTTTCTACCGTGTTTAAAGCAAAATTTACCGACATCGAACAAAATAAAAAAAAGAAAAATATAGTAAGTTTTTTTTTAAAAAATTTTAACCCAAAATAGCTAATAAGAAGAATTATAATATCCAAAAGAATTAATGTATAATAACTTTTATTACTTCCTATAAAATCAGAAGCAATTAATATTAAGATAAAATATGAATTAAAAAAAAAAATTATTGAGTGAATTTTTTTAAATATTAGCAAAAGAGCAAATAATATTAAAAAAATTAAGAAAGATGAAAGAATAATTATATTAAATGTTGAAGAATCAAATAGTAAAATTTGATAGTTTTTATAAAAAATGTTTAAAGGAGCAAAAACACTTATAATAAGTGTAAAAATTAATATATTGGAATACTTATTTATATATATTTTTAATAATTCCATTTTATATTGAAAATATTAAAATTGTTTCATTATAAAACAGCATTCAGTATCTATGATCAATTTCTAGAATACCAACTTTTTTTGAATTCATAAATCCTTTAAAAGGTATCCATTCAATATTTTCTCTCATTAAAAATATCATTTGGTCAACATTGAATATTTTAATGTGTCCAGCTTTTTCTCTAAATTTTTCAATAATTTTATTTGTCGTTTTATTTATATCAGCATTATTAAAACCAATGCAATTTGTAATATTTAACCACTCTGTATTTTTTTCAAATACTTCTTCTTCATACCCATTTATATCAAATTTAATAAAATCAATTTTATCTAGTTTTTCTTTTTCTACTATATCGTTTATGGATATAGTTTTGATTTCGTGGGCGTTATTTCGCTCAATTAAATCATCATTATCTCCAATAATTTCTGACATTTCGCTGTTAATATTATTAAGAATTGTCAAATTTTTATCTGATATATTTGATAGAGCATTATTGTAAACTTTGGCGTTATAATTTTTTAGATTCAGGTCACATATTTCACTACTTGTTTTGTCTGGCTCAATACATATAATTTTTTTTACATCCTGGTTTAAATTAATAAATCTTATTGCTTGAGATCCAATATTTGATCCTGCATCAATAATGATTTCAATTGGTTGGTTTACTGTACCTTTAATTATATATTGGCTTTTTGTTAGTCTTGTGTATGAACCAGAGTCTACATTTGGTCTAAAAAAAAACTTATTATTAAACAATATAATATTCATTTTTTTTGCACTTGTTATTTTTGAGATAAAAAATATTTTTATAGTGTTTAAAAATCCAAGAAATCTCAGTGAATTAAACATTCTATACAAGTAATATATTATCCTAACAAAGGTAAGCATAAATTGTGTTTTGTTAAATCTTACAGATTATTTACTAATTTATAAAACAATTTTCTTAACAATACATTAAAATAAAATTTTAAAGTATATGAGATATAATTTACAATGGGTGATATAAAAATATAGTTTACTCTCAAATAATGTAATTTTTTTGTAAACTTATACTTAAATTTATGAATTTTAGTAAAATTTTCAAAACTCGAATATCAAATTATTTGTTAGTAATTATAATTTTAATTTTATCTTTCATTTCTTCTAAATATTCATTTTGGTATGATGTTAATTCATTCTATTCAAACCTTTTGAGAAACTATGAAGGTCAAAAATTTTTACAAGATTATTTCTGCCAATTTTTTCCAATCCAGTTTTTTGTTTTAAGTCCTTTTTTAAAATTTATTAACCTAAATTCATTCATAATATTGTTTTCTATATTTTTGAATTTATTATTTGCATTTCAATTTTCTTATTATTCAAAAAAAATTTTAAATTTTAAAATTAATTCCTTTTATCTATTTGTAATTTTAAGCTTTTTTTTTATTCCTTTTGGAATAGGATCTGCTCATCATAACGAATTAGCAATTTATTTTTGTACAATAGGTTTTTTAATTGCTTTAAGTAACATAGATAAGGTAAGTATGTATGCAGTTATCTTTCTTGTATTTGGACTTACAGTCAAATATTCAATTGCAATACCGCTTTTTGCAGCAATTTTTTTTTCATTTTCTATTTTATTAATCTCTGAATATAAAAAATCTCTTTTAGTAATTTTTGTAAAATATATATTTTTTATATTACTTATATTCACACTAATAATTTTTATCTATAAATTTAACTCAAATCTTAAATTTTTGGACATATTGAGCTACTTATTTATTGATACGCTAAGTATATCTCAGAGTAGAATTGGTTTTAAAGATTTTATTTTATATAATTTATTTAATGAAATTTTTAGTTATTTTAAAAATTTTACAGATATTAAAAGTCTTCCTGTCGGATCTTTTTTTCAATTACCAATAGTTTTATCTTATTTTTATTTTATTTATTATTTTTTAAAAAATCAAAAAAGATTTTATGCAAAAGAAAAAATATTTTTTTATTTTCTTATCTTTGCTTCAATTTTTTTATTTGTATCTCTAGGTCGAGACTGGAATCACAAGATAATCTTTTTTATAATCACTAATTATTTTTTATTTTTTATTTTTTTTAATATTGAAAAAAAATTAACAAAAACTAAAATAAATTTTATATTAATTTGTACTTTTTCCCTTTATTTATTAATTCCATTAAATGAAAGAGTTCCACTAAAGAACTTTGTAAAAGATTTTAATTACGAGACAAAAGATTATTTTTTTAAGTTTTCAAAAGAATCTCCATTTGTTGCTTTTAAAAGATCAATTTATGAAACAAATCATGGTATTAATAATCTGCATCAACAGTATTCAAAAGTGACTAATTATTTATCAAATCAAAAAGACTTAAATTTATTTTTTGTTGATGATTTATCGACTATTTTTTCAACAGTTCTATCAAAAGCACCAAGTGATACAGGTTGTTTTCATACTTGGTTATTTACACCGCCAATTAATAAAGGAATAAGGGAGAAATGGATTAACGTTTTTTTAGAAAATTATAATAATAAAGAAAATTCAATGTTGGTTATTTGTAAAACTGACGATGGTAGATTATGTTTATTTAGCCCTACCTCTTCTGAAGACGGAGAGTTCAAAGCTGTTGAGCCTACAAAAATAAGCGATAACGAGTTTATAAAACAATTAATCGCTAATTCAAAAATTTCATTTAGAACTAAAAATTTTTATATTTATGAAAAAAAATAATATTATCTATTTCTTTGTAAAAAATATTATAGATTTAATTTATGTTTCTTATTACAGAAGATTGCAGAAAAAAACCCTAAAACAATTGAATTTACAAAGTAATATAAAAAATGTGATTGATGTTGGAGCTCATCATGGCGAAACAATCGAAATGTTTTTTGATGTTTTTCCAAATTTACAAAATTGTCATGCATTTGAGCCTTATAGTAAAAGTTTTGAAAAACTTAATTCCAAGTACTCAAGTAATAAAAAAGTTAAACTTTATAACATCGCAATCTCAAATGAAAAAAGTGAAAAATATTTGAATATTTCAACAATAGAAGATGGTCAGTCCACATTAAATAACATCAACAATAATAGTAAATGGTTTTCGATAAAAAAAATATTTATGGGAGATAAAAATATTTATTCTCATAAAGAGCTTGTAAAAACTGATTTGCTCAAAAATTTTTTTAAAAATAAAATTGATATCTTGAAAATTGATACTGAGGGTAATGAATTAAAAGTTTTAGAATCTTGTGGAGATTTGTTATTAGATACAAAATTCATTTTACTTGAGATTCATAAAAGTAAAATGTTTGATGGTTATGATCACGAAGAAATTTTCTCATTTCTAAAGAAAAATAATTATTTAATGATGAAGGAATTTAAATTTCCATTTATGATGTGGAGTGATGTTCTATTTTATAATTCTAAGTTATTTAATTTTGATAATACTAAGGAGTAGTTACAAAGCCATCTTGAATAGATGCAGGATTTTCAAGTTTACCTAGTCTCAACCATGAAGTAATTCTGACTGATTCCTTTGGCAAATTCCCAGAGTGTAGACCATAATTATCAACTAAAAAAACAGTGCCCCTTTTTCCCTCTAAATGTACTTTTTTTCCATCTCTCGCTTCTCTTTTGTGACTGCCTTCGATATATTTAGTTGCACCATTATTTAGATTTATGTCCGACCAATTAATTATAATAGTTAAAAACTTAAAATCATCATAATCTCTATGCCATTCTTGTACATAATGTTTTTTTTTGGTAGGTAAATTTATCCAAGTTAAAGCGCTATATATCTTATAATCAAAATTTAAAATAGACTTAAATAGACTATCTTTGTCTTGTAAAAAATTTTTAATTTCATCAAAATTGATAAAATTTTCTTGATTGAAACAAAAATAATTAAAATTATATTTTTCTTTAAAATTTTTATCATCAAAGAAATATAATTCTCCATCACTTTGAAGTGGCTGTTGCGAGTTATAAAAATATTTATTATTTAAACTTTTAACAAAATTGAAACATTGTTGATCAGTAAAAATTTTACCAAGACAGCAATATCCCTTCTCTCTAAATTCTTGAATAAGTTTACTATCTGTTTGAACATTATATTGGTTATACTTTTTCCACGTTTTTGAAATAATATCTTTATTTTTTAAGCTAACTGATCTTATAGAGTAAATTAAGTTATATTTTATAACCAATTTAACAACTAAATTATTTAATCTAAAAAACTGTAAAACTTTTATCAAATTTACCTCAAAAAATACTTTAAAGACTAATCTTAATAAACTTCTCTTTGTATATTTTGTATTTTTTAACTTGTTATAGTTTTTAAAAAAATTAAGGTATTTATTATTCATTTATTTTTTTATCTTATTAAAAAAAATTTCAAATAGGACTTGAGAATAGTAGGCAAGACCCCATCTGATAACTTGTAGTTTTGCCTTCCCTCCTATTCTTGGTGGTTCATCACCTGGAATTTCTCCAATTTTTAGTTTTGCTTTAGCTGCCCTTATAGACAATAATGGCTCTACTCCTATTTTTGTAAAAAATATTTTTTCGTAAAATTTGTAAGATTTATCATAGTTATCTAATTCTAAATCGTAGAAAATTTTAGA
>MDTA01189750.1_pt1 | contig 12813 bp, 10 predicted proteins | sample 811151 | NCBI WGS metagenome assembly MDTA01 (sample SAMN05326648, study PRJNA326480) | marine metagenome | isolation source: seawater | place: Indian Ocean: South | collected 2010
CTAGAGGATCCGATTGAGTACATTTTCGAGTCAAAAAACTGTCATGTGAACCAACGTGAGGTTCATACGCATACTGAGTCTTTTGCCGCCGCCCTGAGAGGATCTCTTCGAGAAGATCCTGATGTCATAATGGTGGGTGAGATGAGAGACCTTGAAACAATTTCATTAGCCATCACCGCTGCAGAAACGGGCCACCTTGTGCTTGCAACTCTTCATACTGGAAATGCAGCAAGAACGCTCGACCGTGTTCTTGATGTTTTCCCAAATGACCAAAGAGACCAGATTAGAATCATGGTCAGTGAATCTCTCAGAGGAATCATATCCCAACAGCTAATTCCGAGGGCTGACGGTAGTGGTCGAGAATTGTGTCTTGAACTACTAATGAATACCCCAGCTGTTGCAAACTGCATTCGAGAAGGAAAAACATTTATGCTTCCTGGAATCATGCAAACAGGAAAGGCTGTTGGCATGATCACCATGGATGACTCTCTGAAAAACCTCTACAACAAAGGTTTAATCACTCAGGAAGAATGTCTATCCAGGTGCGCTGACCTGACAAACATGAAAAAACACTTTGAGTCCTAGTACCGACCAAACCAATGGCTAATCAGATTGATAAATATTTTCGCTATCTAATAGAAAACGGCGGCTCAGATCTTCACCTCAGTGAGGGGCAACCTCCAAAGATTCGTGTGCACGGGTCGATTACTCCCATCGAAGGTGAGGACGTTCTTACCACTGATTCACTCAGAAGCATGATGAAAGAGATTGCAGAGAGTGAAGCTTGGGATCGGTACGAAGCTACAGGCGACATGGATTTTGCTTATGAAATGGATGAAGAATCTAGATTCAGATGCAACTACCTCAAACAAAGTCATGGATATGCCTGTGTATTCAGATTGATTCCAACCAAGATCGCCACCCTAGAACAGCTAGGCATTCCCGAAGTCGTTAAAGAATTTGGCCACATTAAAAGTGGATTAGTATTGGTGACAGGGCCAACTGGTTCAGGAAAATCAACAACTCTTGCGGCGTTGATGGATTACATCAATTCAAACTTCTCAAAACACATTATCACAGTTGAGGAACCCATTGAGTTCGTTCACAACAACAAAAAAAGTATCATAACTCAGAGAGAGGTCCCCATACAAACTCCGACCTTTGCTGACGGCCTCAGAGCCGCTTTGAGAGAGGATGCTGATATTGTTCTTGTGGGTGAGATGAGAGACCTTGAAACAATATCATTGGCTTTAACCGCAGCAGAAACAGGATTACTTGTATTTGGTACGCTGCATACAAATAACGCAAGAAAGACCGTGGACAGACTTATTGACGTTTTCCCGGCAGACCAACAAAGCCAAATACGAACCATGCTAGCAGCCTCACTCAGAGGCGTCGTTGCTCAATTACTTTGCCGTAGGCATGACAAACCAGGTCGAGTCGCTGTAAACGAAATAATGGTTTCTAACTCGGCCGTTTCTGCAATCATTCGAGAGGGGGCAACCCAAAAGCTTTATGATGTTATCATAGGAGGTAAAGCCGAAGGAATGCAATTTATGGATGAAGATATCTATGCAAAACTTAAAGCTGGCATCATAAGCCCGATCGAGGCGTACATGAAAGCTATAGACAAGAAAAGATTCAAATCTGAATTACCAGAAGACCTTCAGCAATTGGCTAATTCTGCAGGTGCTGAAATGTAATGATTATCGTTAGCAAATAACGATTAAAAATATTCTTAAATTTTATCTTAAATTAAGATTTATAATTGTCACTGCCAAGAAACAGGCAATGCATTATTCATTTATTTTTATGGCCATCTTATTGATGAAGAAAACATAAAAAGAAAAATCCTTTTTTATGTTTCTATCCTACTTTTGAATATATAACCCATATATTTAAAAGATTACAATTATTGTTAATGCGTGATCCTAACTCAGAAATAAAAAAGCTTGAAGATGAAAATCTTTATAGAGCAGTTAGATATGGAACAGAAGAAACGGGCACCAATTTCTGTCTAAATGATAAAAAACTAATAAACTTTTGTTCTAACAATTATTTAGGACTTTGCTCTCATAATCGCATCAAAAATGCAGCTAAAAAAGCTATCGATTCTTTTGGAGTTGGTTCAGGAGCTTCGAGATTAGTATCTGGAGGAACTCTACCTCACATGATAATAGAGGATGAATCAGCCTCCTTTTTTAATAAAGAGTCCGCCATTTATTTTTCAAATGGCTATGCAGCTTCGTTAGGAACACTAGGGGCAATCGTACAAGAAAACGATATCGTCATCATTGATAAATTATGTCATGCGTCATTAATTGATGGGGCCAAACTGAGTGGAGCAACTCTTCGTTCATTTTCTCACAATGATTTGACAAAATTAGAAAAAATTCTGACCTCATCAAGAAACACCAAAAAAAAAGAAACTCGAATTTTGATTATTACAGAGGGTATTTTCAGTATGGATGGCGATTCCCCTCCCCTCCCCGAAATCGTAGATCTTAAAAAAAAGTATAACGCTTTACTCATGGTTGATGAGGCGCATTCATTTGGAGTTTGCGGCAACAAAGGTAAAGGAATTTTGCATTCTATCGGTTTAGAGAAAGAGGCAGACTTTATCATGGCAACTTTTGGAAAATCAGCGGGTGCTGCTGGAGCCGTCACTGCAACTTCAAAAATCTGGAAAGATCTCATCGTCAACAAGGCTAGAAGTTTCATCTATTCAACTGCCCCAATGCCTTCGCAAGCAGCGGCTGCAAGTGAGGGCTTGAAAATCATCAATGGAGAAGAGGGCGATATAAGAAGAGAAAAGTTAAAAAAAAATATCACATCTCTGTGCAATAAATTAGAAATAGAAACATCAGAAGCGGCAATCACACCAATAATGATAGGCGATGAATCTTCAGCCATAAATTTATCTAACGATCTAATTGATCATGGAATCTATGCACCTGCTATAAGATACCCAACTGTTGCCAGAGGTATGGCACGAATTCGTATCACTCTATCTTCAGATCACACAGAAGAGGAAGTTATGCATTTAGCTAACACGCTCATTACATTGAGAAGAGTGAAATGATCTCATATAATAACTTAATAAAATTAACTAATATATTTATCTAGCTTGCTCATTTTGAATTTGGAGTGTTTCCTAGACTGATGAAAATCCTTGTAACAGGCGCAACAGGAAAAGTTGGTCAAAAATTTCTTGATCAATTGATTTGTACAGAGGCCTTAAATGACGCTTCAGCAGTGGCCTTATGTCACAATCGCCTGCTTGAAGAAACAGATAGAATTAAGGTTGTTAAAGGATCTATAGCAAATAAAGACACCGTAGATGTAGCCATGAAAGGTGTGACTCATGTCGTACACCTGGCAACATGCAAGGAGACACCAAACGATGTAATGGATGTTACAGTGAAGGGTCTTTTTTGGCTTCTTGAAGCCTGCAGAAATAAATCCAACTTTCAGCAATTTATACTCATAGGAGGTGATGCAGCTATGGGACATTTTTTCTATCCTCACCCTACGCCTGTAACAGAAACTCAGAAACATTCGGCTTACCCAGGCTGCTATGCTCTATCAAAAGTTTTGGAAGAGGTAATGCTAGAGCAATATCAAATCCAATATTCACTTCCGAGCACTTGCCTTAGGGCACCGTGGATAATGGAAAAAGATGATTTCAAATATAGCTTATCCTTTGGCGATGATGTTTTTGGTGGCCCAGTCTGGAAGGATTTAGTTCCTGAGAAACATGCTAAGGAGTACCAAGAATCAGGCATAATCCCACTGATGCAGGACATACATGGAAAAGCTATAAAAAGAAACTTTATCCATGTCGATGATCTAGTAAAAGCGATCATACAAGCAATATTGCTTCCAGATAAATCTAACGGGCACACCTTCAATATAAGCATGGACTCACCTGTCGATTACGGAGACGTATCAAAATATTTGAAAGAATCCAGAGGCATTGAAAGCGTACCTGTCAAAACTGAATATCACTCAACATGGTTGGACAATTCAAAAGCTAAGTTTTTATTAGACTGGCAACCGAATATTGGATTAAAAAAATTAATAGATCTTTCATGGGATTATGAGAGAGAGGTTAATGATCCGCGAAAAATCTGGTACCCAGGTTAAACATGAAATTTATAATTAACTTATCACTGGCTTATATTTTTTTTCTTTCCTCATCTCTTGCGGATTGGCCTCAATTTTTAGGACCAAATAGGAATGGAAATAATGTAAATGAAAGCGTTCCTCTCACCTTTAAAAACAACGAACCTACATTTGCTTGGACTCGAGAAGTAGGTTCCGGTTTTGCAGGGCCAGTATCATTTAATAAAATAGTTTATATTTTTCACCGCGAAAATGACAACTCTATTGTTGATGCAATCTCTCAGAATACTGGCAGAAAAATCTGGTCTTTTACTTATCCAACTGACTATGTAGATGATTTTGGATTTGATAAAGGCCCCAGGGCAGTACCCTTAGTGCATAACGACATAATATACATTTATGGAGCTGAGGGAATGTTACATGCTTTGGAATTAGAAACAGGAAAAATAATATGGAAAAAGAACCTTCGTAATAATTATGGTTCAGAGAAGGGATTTTTTGGGAGAGCATGCTCTCCGATGATTGCAGGTAAAACACTAATAATACAGGCGGGTGGAAAAAACTGTGGAATCCTTGGTTTTGATCCTTCTAACGGTGAATTAAAATGGAAACTTACTGATCATGAGGCGGGCTATGCATCGCCAGTAAAAACAACAATAAATAATCAAGAATTTGCATTATTCTTCACAAGAACAGGTTTTTTATGCATCGAACCGAACAAAGGACAATTAATATTAGAAAAAGAAAACCGATCGGAAATGAATGCTTCTGTTAATGCAGCAAGCCCCGTTGTAATTGATAATGACAAAGTCTTTCTCTCTGCATGTTATGGCGTAGGATCATCTTTATGGAAAATTGACACCAAAAGAAATAAACTTGACCTAATATGGAGCTCTAACGACAAACTTGATTGTCATTATGCTACTCCAATTCTGTATAAGGATCATCTTATTGGATACCATGGAAGGCAAGAAACAGGAACAGAATTACGGTGTATTGAAGTAAAAACTGGTAAAACAAAATGGCGATCAGGTCGAATGCCCGCTGGCACGATAACATTATCAAAGAATACATTTATTATTTTATCAGAAAAGGGAGAGCTAGTGATTGCACCTGCGAGCACCAAAGAGTTTAAACCGTCTGCAAGAGGTCAAATATTAGGAGCAGATACCAGGGCCATGCCTGCTCTTTCAAATGGATATTTTTTTGCGAGAGACAAGCGAAAATTAGTATCCATAAAATTTAATCCTTAACATTGTCTTAATTAGAAGCTAAAAAAAAGTATGTTTAAATCATTCTCACTCATCACCCTTTTTGCATTAATAAATGTTCTTAAAGGACACGATTCGCACCATAACAACCCTGCTCATGACATGGTTGATGCTGCCAATAATTTTATTTCATCTCTGAATAAAGAAGAACAAAGCAAGGCGATTTTTGATTTAGATGATGACCACCGTGATGGATGGTATTTTATACCTGATAAATTCATCAAGCCTACTGGAAAACGAAAAGGTTTATTAATTAAAACCATGAGTCCTCAACAAAGGCTTTTGGCACATGCCCTTCTTGCAAGTGCAATGAGTAGCGATGGATCCCGCCAAGCCACTACTGTAATGACTCTAGAAGCCATTCTTCATGAACTCGAAAACAAAAACCCTATAAGAGATCCGGAACTGTATTATCTTTCCATCTTTGGAAAGCCTAGCCTCAAGGGTTCATGGGGCTGGAGATTTGAAGGCCATCATCTTTCAATCAATGTAGCGATCGCAGATGGTAAATTATATTCCCTGACCCCATCATTTTTTGGCACAAATCCAGCAAAATCAGGAGATGATGCAGGTTCGTTTAAAGGTCTCGAGGTATTAAAAGAGGAACAAGAAATAGCCTTTGAGCTCATAAACTCAATGAGTGCTGAACAAAAAAAATTAGCTATTCTTCCTGGAGAAGCGCCTGCCGATATCATTACAAAACAGGACCGAACTGCTAACATTAAAACTTTTCTACCAGCCAAAGGAATTCACTATACTAAATTAAACAAGGACCAACAGTCCAAACTCAATCATCTTCTTAACTCATATGTTTATAAATACCGTCACGAAATATTAGAAGAGATTAACGGAAGAAAAAAAATCTTTTCTAACTCACAGGTACACTTTGCTTGGGCTGGAGGAACAAAAAGAGGAGTTGGCCATTACTACAGAATTCAAGGAAAGGATTTCCTTTTTGAATATGACAACACTCAAGGTGGAGCTAATCACGTTCATGCAGTATGGCGTGATTTTGATGGTGACTTTGGAAGAGATCTATTGAAAGAACATCACAAAAAAGAACATTAAGAAAATTTTACAAAACCTGGTACTGTTTCGGTTAATATCTCTAAAAGTTCCATTTTTTTCACCGGGGTAATATAATCATATTCTTCGTCTTTATTTTTGATGTTCAAAATATCTTTTATTCTTTTGAACACGGCATTCTTTAGAACTTCAGGCAGTGACACAAAACTTTTCGAGTAAATCATATAGCTACAGCTGTGTTTAAAAATTGTCTTGTTGAATTTAAGATCTCTCAGAGATCGTCCTTTAGAATCTTTAATTGATCTAGAGGAAAATGCTTTTGTAAAATCCGAATTGGCGTTGGGTCTTGTTATTTTTTCACCCAACTGAATTTCATCTTTCATCAATAATATGGGTACCAAACTATTAACAATTTCATTAATTGATTTTTGAAGTCCCTCTTCACCCTTAGCCCCACTTTTCGTACTATCAAATAATGCTTGTCTCGCCTTATAAGCGGCCTCAACTAGCTCATAGTGAACACCAACCTGATGATCAAATATCAGAAGCGCTCTAATATCACTTCCTGCATGGGGATAATGGCTTGCTTTCAATATTTTTGGCAAATCAAAATCATCAGTGATTTTTTTAAGCTTAAGTTCACTGGTATTTTCAGGTCTAAAAGCAATTGAATTACCCATGTGATTTATTGACTCATCATCACCAGTAACATACCAGCCTCCCCATCTATCTGATAACGGCACATGATGACCAATCAGCTCATAAGTATCGACTGATTTTAAACTTCTTCCACTATGGCTTGGAAAAACAGAACGCCCCAAGGGACCAGGTAAAAAATTTGTGGCACTACCGGCATGACATTCAAGGCAAACCTTATCTCTGACAAATAATTGAGATTTCTTATCTCTTATTGGTCGTTGAAAGTAAAAAATAAATCCTCTTTCGGGATCTGCGCTGGCAATTTCAATTCTCCCCCCTGGCATCCAACCTAAGTACACCTCATCATTAAAATATATCGCTCGTGGGTTTTTTAATGAAACTGCCGCTTTTTGTAAACTTGTTTTAGAAAAAACAAGAACTTGTGATTCATTATCTATATCAAGTTCATCTAATAAATTTTCTAATAACTTATAGTCATTTGATTCGACTAGATCTACTTTGCCCTCACTAACCTTATCAAGCAGTAACGACATAGGATCTTTGAGCTTAGCATTAGAATAATCATGTGGAAAATTGTCATAATCATTAAAAGCTTGCCCATTAGACTTGGCTAAAAACAGCCCAAAATAACAAAGCACTATTAAAGAAAACCCATTCGACATAGCAAAAGACGATCAACCTCGCTTCTCTCGAATTTTGGATACCTCTTTTAAAACTTTGTTAATCCGCCAAACGTTCGGAAAGGTGATTGTGTCGCTTTCACCACCATGCGTCGAGATACTTAAGTCGCCAGATCCAAATCCTAAAGCAATATGTTGGACGTAGTTGTCATTGTGCTTCTCCATGACAGCTCCAAAGGAATCAAAGTTTTTCTCCCCTTCACCAATTTCCCTAACCATAGTGATTTGTGAAGGTTGAAAATGGAAATATCGCCTAAGGTCAAAAAGAAAAACCACCATCAACCAAGGAATAAAAACAACAGCTCCCAGCGCTCTGTAAAAGTCTGAGTTAACATAAAGCTCAAGATTTCCTAATCTTTGAAGCACAGGATCCCACATATTTAATACGCTCAGCGTCAAGCCAACCGCTAAAGCACTAACACCAAACACTATTGCCCATACCCCTCTAAGGTTAACTGTTGTAAAAAAGATAACAATTCCTGTCACCAATAAATGAAATAGAGTAAATTTAGAAGGGGCAAAAGATTGCTCTCCCTCTTTAACAATCACTTCAAATCCAAAGCCTAAAACAGATAGATCACTAATGAGAAAAGCACCTAGCCAAATAGGCCAGTAGTAGACTATCTGACTATGACTGTAAAAAATAATTCCGTCGTCACTACAGTCACGTTTTCTCTTGACGGAATACCAGGTCATTCCAAGGATGCATACCCCTAGAGCAAATGGCGTAATTAAAAAATCATTACCTAAGAAAAAAGGTATGAATGATAAAATTACCAAAATGGCAGAAACTATCCCATAGTTGATAGCCACTTTATTTCTTTTATTGATTGCGCCACTCTTCTTGGGCTTTTCCTGATCGGCTCTGTCCTTCTCCTCTACGTTTTCAACACGCAAAGGGGAAGATTCATTGTCTAAAGAATCCGAGGAATCATCATTATCTATTTCTTCATTCATTTAATTTATATTTCACTTTAGATGCAATATTTTACAAGCATTATCCGTGCCTGAAGTACTTTTAAGGGATTAAATACGATAAACTTCTTTTGAAAAATGATAGTGTAAAAAAATATATAATTTTTTTCAATTTTACAACCGCTTAATTTGATAAGCCGTAATAGTTAAATTAGCTATAATCCGACTTTGTGAAAAATTTCACAAAGTTCTTGCCCGTTTTTCTATAACACCTAGTTTATATTTGTTAAGTATCTAGAAATGTCTAAAACGATCACACCAGCCGCATACGACTCCAAAATAGAAGGAAATGTCACTTTTACAAAATTGGACACTGCTATTAACTGGATGAGAAGCAATTCATTATGGCCAATGCCAATGGGCCTTGCTTGTTGTGGTATTGAATTGATGGCTACTGGAGCCTCACGGTTTGATATTGCCAGATTTGGTATGGAGGTTATGCGTTTTTCACCGCGCCAAAGTGATGTCATGATTGTTGCTGGAACAGTCACCTATAAAATGGCGTTAGCTGTCAAAAGAATATATGACCAAATGGCCGAACCTAAGTGGGTCATTGCTATGGGTGCGTGTGCATCTTCAGGTGGCATGTATAGGAGTTATGCAGTTCTTCAAGGGATTGATCATCTATTACCCGTTGACGTCTATATCAGTGGGTGCCCACCAAGACCTGAAGCGTTATTGGAGGGGTTAATGAGATTACAGAAAAAAATTGAAACAGAAGAATCCTTAGTTGAGCAAAAAAAAGAGCTTCTAAAGGAACTATCTCATTAATTTCACCATGACTTCTTCAAACGCCGTTGATAAAATTGAAACTAAGTTTCAAGATCACATCCTTAATAAAAGCTCTTTCCGCGGAGAACTTTCATTAACGGTCGACAAACTCAAACTGGTTGAAATAATGTCTTATTGTAAAGATGAATTGCTTTATGACTATCTTGTAGACGTTACAGCAATCGACAATCTAGGCATCGACCCTAGGTACGAAGTTGTCTATGAACTGTACTCCTATACAAATTCATGCCACTTGAGGATAAAAGTAGGTGTTGATGAAGCTGACAGAGAAGTATCTAGTGTAGTTGATCTTTGGCCAACAGCAAATTGGCACGAAAGAGAGGCCTATGACATGGTTGGAATCAATTTCTCCGGGCATCCAGACCTGCGCAGAATTTTGATGTGGGAGGGATATCCATTCTACCCTCTCAGAAAAGATTTCCCTCTTGCAGGAAAAGCCAGCGAAATGCCTGACGTTGCTTTCTCTGAACCTGTTCCACTAGAGGGAGGCCCTTTTGTAACATGCCCATCATCAGATGCCACAGACAAAAGAGAGCCGCGCTCTAGAGAAATAATATAACAGAGAATAAGGAGTTAGTTTTTTCCTATCCTCTACTCGAAGCCATACCTTTTATTGAGTCGTAGAGGCATTCTAACTTCGTGACATCTACACCGATTTTTTGACCAGCTCGCAGAGGGAGGCCCCAAATCGCCTCTATCTCAAGAGGTTTACCTTCAACAAAGTCTATGACACTTGACGGTCGATAATCACCCATTGTTTTCGTCTCTCTAATATTATGCTCTATGAGCGAATCCGATAAAGAGAACCCCAAAGAATTAGCCACTAGAATAACTTCTCTCATCAATTCCCGAGCATGGGATAAGAGGGATTCATCCTCTAGAATTACGGCAGTGTTGACACCCCCTGCAGTGATGGACAACCCATTAAAGGGAATATTCCATACTAATTTTTTCCACCTTTGTTCAAGGAGTGACTCACTAACCAAGAATGGAATACCCGCATTTTTAAACATTAATGAGATATCGTGCGTCCTGGGAAGAGGTAGTCCTGAGTATTCGCCTGAACTAATTGTGCCTTGCGCAATATGCTTAACAACACCTTTAGAAGTTCTATTCAAACAAACAAAACAAAGTCCACCCACAACTCGGTTGGCGCCAAACTTTTCAGCAATAAACTCTTCATTACCTAAACCGTTTTGAAGCGTCAATATTACGGTCTCTTTTTTCAATAATGGAGGAATCAAACTCTCAAGAGCATTATTATCTGTTGATTTAATTGCCACGACAATCAAATCACAAGTTCCAATTTCATGCGGTGATTTATACACTTGAGGGTTGGCCAAATGTTGTTTTTGATCTTTGAGAGACTCAACTGTTACCCCATATCTTTTAACGTGATCATAGTCAGACCTCATTAAAAAGCGCACATCCTGACCAGATGATGCTAATTTAGCTCCATAAAACAGACCTACAGCTCCGCAACCAACTATCGCTATTTTGGGATTCGTTAACTGTTGAATTTTTTTCAAAATAGAAAAGTTTATTTGTTATTAGGAATAATTCGAACAGTAACCTTTGAAAGGGTATTAAAATATTTCTGACAACATTTCTGTAGATCGCTAGACGTCGTATTTTTAATTACTTTTAAGTTTTCCTCGTCATAACATTCTCCAAGACCATAAAGAAGATTAAGTGCCATTGATTGCGCCCTAGATGAGTATGATTGTTTTGATAAACTGTATTTACCGATTAATGATTTTTTTGCTCTCACCAAGACTTCATCATCAATTTTTTCAGATATTAATGATTCAATAATTTTTTCTAGTTCATTTTGTACTTTTGATAATGATTCCGAGTTTGTTCCGGCATAAAAATATATACTTCCTCTGGAATAACTAACCAACTGACTTGTACCCACATAATAAGCAAGACCTAAATCCTCTCTAATTCGCTTAAATAACAAACCATCCATACCACCACTTATTTCCTCTATCAGACTAACGACTGCTCTATCTTGGTCATCAAGCTTTAGTCCTGGATATGCTATTAACAAAACGGCCTGTTCTTTATGATGATTGTATTCAATTTCTTTTTGGGTAAGGGACCATTCAGCATCTTTTGTTTGAGCAACAACCTCATCACCCATCTTCATTTTAGAAAAAGCCTCCCCAACCTTACCGATAACTTCATCAGAATCTATAGCTCCACATATTGATATAACACCGTTATTAGAAACACCGTACTGCGAGTAATATTTTATAAGTTTCTCTGTATCTATGCCTTTAACATGATCTTCAGTGCCCAGCCTTGAATTCTTGTACGCATGATTATCAAATAGGTTTTCTCTTGCAATGATAGCAGCCAAGCTAAGAGGGCTCTCCCTCTCTTCTTTGATATCCATTAACAATGTTTTCTTCTCTCTGTTCACCGCAGATTGAGGAAAGGCTGGATGAAGGATTATATTTGATACAATATTAAGTGCCTCTGCAAAATCATTAGATAAAAATTCTGAATTTAAGGACAATGAATTATTCCCACCAATAGCTGAAACGTTGCCTCCTAAGTTTTCAATACTTAAGGCTATTTGATCAGCCTCTTTAGTATTGGTCCCCTTTAGAAAAACCCTTGATAACAGCTGGGTCATTCCTTGGCCATGGATATAGTCGGCAAATAGACCCGCCTTAAAAGCATTACTAAATGCAACAATAGGCAGCCTAAAGTCCTCTTCTATTGAAATTATCAGGCCATTATCCAAGACATGCTGATTAATTTTCTTATTATTTTTATAAATCTGAGCTTTGTTTTTTTTCAGGTTAATTTTTTTACCAACTTCTATCACTGACAACGATTCTTCTTTAAAATATCTATTTGCTACATCTCTAATATTATCAGCATTAAGATTAGAGATTTTCCTAAGATACTCCTCGGTAAAGTTAACATTTCTTGTTATTGACCAATTTGATCCAAGGTCAGCAGCTTGACCTTGAACAGTTTGCAAAGAACTCATTTGAGCAACCATCGCAATCCTTTTGGCTTTATTGATTTCCTCCTCGGAAACAGATTCACATTTTAACTCTTGAATAACGTTATAGATTTCATCCTCCACCTTTTGTTTATTATTTGGGTCGATGCCTGCATTAACTGCGAAGACACCAGCATGGCTAGGTGTATAAGAATATGCACTGATGTTATTAACTAATCCCGATTGTTCTTTAAGAGTCTGAAACAGTCTTGAACTTTTTCCCTGTCCGAGAATTACGGCAATCACATCGATTGCTGGCATA
>MDTA01210779.1_pt1 | contig 12813 bp, 16 predicted proteins | sample 811151 | NCBI WGS metagenome assembly MDTA01 (sample SAMN05326648, study PRJNA326480) | marine metagenome | isolation source: seawater | place: Indian Ocean: South | collected 2010
ATAGAGCCTTTTGTCGAAGGTATTGAGTTTTTAATTCTTTTATCAATCGCTAGAGCATCTTTTAATGATCTAGCTAAACCTTTGTAACATGACTCAATTTTGTGGTGACTATTTTCTCCGTAGATGTTTTCAATATGTAAAGTTACTCCAGCTGATTGTGAGAAAGCTTGGAACCACTCCTTGAATAATTCTGTGTCCATCTCACCAAGTTTCTCAACTGGCAAATCTACTTTCCAAATTAGATAGGGTCTATTAGATACATCAATTGAGACACGACTAAGTGTCTCATCCATTGGTATCATAGTTGATGCGTATCTTGTGATTCCCTTTCTGTTCCCAGCAGCTTTTTTAATGGCCTCACCAATAGCAATACCCGTGTCTTCTGTCGTGTGGTGTAGATCAACATGTTTATCGCCTTTAGCTTTTACATCTAAGTCTATCAAAGAGTGTTTGGATAACTGCTCAAGCATGTGATCTAAAAAGCCTATTCCAGTTTTAATTTTATACTTTCCTTTACCATCTAAGTTTACAGTAACAGATATACTTGTTTCTTTAGTTTTCCGAGTAATTTTTGCTTTTCTATTCATAAATAAGCCGAATAACCTTTGATATATATTCAAATGGTCAATTTATCAATAAATCACTATTGAAGATCTAAAATTAATCTCCACATATAATAGTATGAATACAGCTGAAAAATGGCATGGAACAACAATTGTTTTGTTAAGAAAAGACAACAAAACTGTTGTGGCAGGGGATGGACAGGTTAGCCTTGGTAATACTGTGCTAAAAAGTAAAGCAAAAAAAGTAAGAAAGATTGAAAAGAGAGGAGTTATAGCTGGATTTGCAGGATCGACTGCTGATGCATTAACTTTATTTGAAAGGTTGGAAGCAAAATTAGAAAAACATGCTGGTAATCTGTCAAGAGCCGCAGTTGAATTAGCTAAAGACTGGAGAAGTGACAAATATTTAAGAAGATTAGAAGCGCTTATGGCTGTTGCTGACAGTAAAAACAGTTATATCATCTCAGGCACTGGTGATGTTCTTGAACCTGAAGATGGCATCATTGGAATAGGGTCTGGTGGAAATTATGCTCTAGCTGCAGCTAAAGTTTTAATTGAGACAGATTTGGATGCAGAAGAAATAGTTAAAAAAGCAATTAAAGTAGCATCTGATATTTGTGTTTTTACAAATAATAACATCACTATAGAAAAAGTTTAATTATGTCTGGATCAAAAAAAATTACAAATTTAAATTTAGTAAAAAAAACAAAATCAAAAAAAGAAACTAGAGTAAGCGCTCTGTCGCCCAGGGAGATTGTATCTGAATTAGATAGATATGTTATTGGTCAAAAGGAAGCTAAAAAAGCTGTAGCTGTAGCTTTAAGGAATAGATGGAGAAGACAGGCCCTTGATGATGAAATGAAACAAGAAGTTCTTCCCAAAAATATCCTTATGATAGGACCTACTGGGGTAGGTAAAACAGAAATATCAAGAAGACTCTCAAGACTAGCGGAAGCTCCATTCATTAAAGTCGAGGCAACTAGATTCACAGAAGTTGGGTACGTGGGTAGAGATGTAGAACAAATTATCAGAGATTTGATTGAGATAGCAATAGCCATGGAAAGAGAAAAAAGAAGAAAAGAAGTAAATGCTAAAGCACAGCAGGCTGCTGAGGAAAAAGTTTTAGATGCATTGGTTGGAAATAAAGCAAGTGTAGCAACAAGAGAAAGTTTTAGAAAAAGACTTAGAAGTGGGGATTTAGATAACAATGAAATTCAAATTGAGGTCAACGATATGACAACAAACTCTCAGAGTTTTGAAATACCAGGAATGCCAGGTGCAAACGTTGGTATGATCAATATAGGAGATATTTTAGGAAAATCTATGGGGAATAAGAAAAGTAAAAAGAAAAAAATGACAGTCAAAGAATCTCATGAAATTTTGGTCGCTCAAGAGTCTGATAAAATGATTGAGGAAGATAAAATTATTTTGGAAGCGAAAAAAACTACTGAGGAAAACGGAATAGTATTTCTAGATGAAATAGATAAAGTTTCAGCAAGGGGTGATAGAGTCGGCGGTGATGTTTCAAGGGAAGGAGTCCAAAGAGATCTTTTACCACTCATAGAGGGTACTACAGTAAATACAAAACATGGACCAATAAAGACTGATCATATTCTTTTTATAGCATCAGGAGCTTTTCAATTAGCCAAGCCCTCGGACTTACTTCCTGAACTCCAAGGAAGATTGCCGATTAGAGTTGAGTTAAGTGCATTGAATGAGAATGATTTTAAAAGAATATTAAAAGAGCCAGACAACAGCTTAATTAAACAATATAAAGCTTTACTTAAGACAGAAAATGTCGAACTCCAATTTACAGATGACGGTATAGATATGTTGGCTAAATTATCAGCAGAGGTGAATTCTTCAGTTGAGAATATTGGAGCAAGAAGACTTCACACAATTATTGAAAAAGTTCTAGACGAAATCAGTTTCACTGCATCAGATAAATCAGGAGAAAAAGTTATAATTGATAAAAACTACGTTCTTAAAAATCTTGGAAATTTGGTAAAAGACACTGATTTATCAAAATTTATTTTATAATTTTTTCAGTTTAATAAGCAGAGCTCCATCGCCGCCATCAGCTTTATCCGCCTTTTTAATATCAATAATTTTTTGTGAAAGGTTTTCGTCCGATTGAATATAATTTGGTATTAAATATTGTAATTTACTATAATCTTTTGAAACATATATATTTTTTTCATTATTAGTATGAAGTCCCTTTCCAGTAATTAATAAAATTTCATTAACTCGGTTTTTCGAACAAAAATTTATAATCTCCTCAACTTTAATTTTTGCATCTGTGTAATTAAAACCATGAAGATCAAATTGATATCTTTTTTTATTTATAATTTTTGAAAATACTTCTTCTTTATCAATTATGTCTTTTGGGTTCTTTGTATATTCTTCCCAGGTTTTTTTATCTTTTTTTGATATTTTATCTTTATCTTTCACTTATTGATAATCTCGCAGAGATACCAATTAGGATTTTTACTAAAGATATTTTTTGAAAATTTCCAGTGATCTGTGACAGTTTTAATCTTATTTGGATTTCCTTCGATTATTTTATCATTTTTATCTTTTTTAACAGATATAATTTCGCAAACAAATTTTACTGTTGCATAAATTTCGGTCTTAATTTTTTCATATTTCTCTAATTGAGTTTCTTTCATTCCAATAAATGTTAATTCAGATTGGATATTGTTTTTTTCTCTTGTTTTAATAGCTTCCTCAAATGAAGTTGTCATATCTCTGCTTAATAGACCTTTTAATTTATCTTTATCACCTTTAGCGAAGGATGTGATAATGGTTTCGTATGCTATTTCTGCACCTTTAAGAAAGTTTTCTCTTTCTTCTCCAATTAGTTCATTGCTAGATGTAGGTTTTGTATTTTCAGTTTTCTTCTTTTTTAAACTTTCAAATTCCCTCTCATTAAATCCAGGATAGATTTTTCTGTCTTCGTGACCAGTTTTTCGACCTAAAATACTTCTAAGCCTTAAAATGATAAAACCAGCAATCATAGCTAGTAAAATTATGTCTATATACCCAAAATTATTACTCATAATTTGATAAATATACATTAATATTATATTTTTGTATCAGACAAATGAACTCATTTTTTCTACTTATATTAGGTCTTCCGGCTATTGAAATATTTGTATTAATAAAAGTTGGGCAGCAGGTAGGTGCTCTAAATACAATACTATTGATTTTCCTTACTGCCATATTGGGCCTTTATTACGCCAGGATACAAGGATTGAACACAATAAAATCTGCGTTAGGTAATATTTATCAGAATAAACCTCCTTTATACGAAATAATATCTGGGGCATCGATTGCGTTTGGCTCTATTCTGTTAATTATTCCCGGATTCATAACGGATACGATAGGTTTTTTAATCATTATACCATTGACCCGTAAGATTTTAATAAATCGTTTGCTGAAAGGAAATTTAAAAAGTAAAGCACCACAAAACAATGAAATTATGGAAGGAGAAATAATAGATAAGGATAATAAAAAAAAAGATGACTTATAAGATTGCAGCTAAATACATAAAAAATATAAATTTTAATATCCCAAACGCCAAAACCTTTTTTTTATTATCAAAAGAGATTTCAGATTATAAAATTAACATTGAAATCAAAAGCAAACAAATTGAAAAAAATATTGTTGAAATTGAAATTAATCTCTCTCTTAAACCCGTGAAAGAAAAATCTGAAGTTATAACTTCAAGTATTTTATATTCAGTATTAGTTGAACTAGAACAGACAATAAAAAATAAGCAAGATTTGGAAAAAATTATACTTATTAAAGTCCCAAATGAGGTTTATCCTGAACTGCGGGAATGTTTTGTGCTTTTATTTAAAAAATCTGGTTTTAATGATGTTAAAATTGATAACACAATAGATTTTGAGAAATTATATACTAAAAATAAAACTCAATAAAAATTCTTTTTAAGTTCCTTCTTTATGAATGATTTATGTAAATTCAGATCTTCTTCACTGATGGATACTACCTTTTTGCAATAATTTTTTTCATTTTTTATTTTTGAAACCTGGTCTTTTTCTACCTTATTGTTAAAAAAGGAAAGCTTAGGTTCCTTTTGTTCGAGAATATTTATATAAACTTCTCTTAAAAGTTCACAATCAAGTAATGCGTTATGTTTTTTTCTTCTTGATAAATCAATATTATACTTTTTGCATAATGCATCTAAGGAATTTGGTGTTCCTGGAAACTTCGATCTAGCGAGTTCTAGGCTATCAACAACATCATTTTCGCTAATTATTTTTTTTTTGCATTTTTTTAATTCACTATTTAAAAAACCAAGGTCAAATTTAGCATTATGAATTATAATTTTTTTTCCCTCAATAAATTTTAATAACTCATCAGCAATTTCGCTAAATTTGTTTTTTGTTTTTAAAAAGTCATAAGAATAACCATGGACAGCAAAGGCATCTTGTGTAACGTCCCTTTCAGGATTTACAAGTTTATGGAAAACTTTGCTTGTTGGAATTAAATCTTTTGTCTCAATACAGGCTACTTCTACAATTCTATGACCTTCAGTAAAAGAAAGCCCTGTTGTCTCTGTATCTAAAAAAATTTCACTCATACTTCTTTAAAACTCCGAATACATTATTTTTTAAATGATTTAAAGATTTATTGTTGTAAATTATCTCATCACTTTTACGAATTTTTGTTCGTGGGCTGGTTTGTCTTCTATCTAAAATTGTAAAAAATTTTTTTTGGCCTCCTCTTTTAACAAATCTTCTTAGTCTAATATGTCTTTTCGCATGTATAAAAAATACTTTATCGAATTCTTTGCTTATCTTACTTTCAAATAACAAAGGTATTTCAAAAAATAAGGTTTCTTTGTTTTTATTTTTCTTTATGAATTTTTTTCTCTCTTTTTTAACCTCAGGATGAATGATTTTTTCCAAATTTGAAATAAAAATTTTTTTATTTAATAAAAGAAGTTTTATTTTTTTTTTTTAATATTTTTAGTATTTTTTAATCTTAATTTTTTTTTTATTAATAATCTTATATTTTTTTTCTTATATATCTTGTCGACACATTTATCAGCGCTGAAAACTAAATACTTTTTTCCTTTGATAAATTTTGCCGCTGAAGACTTTCCCGACGCAAGTGAACCTGTAATTGCAATTTTATACATCTATTTTCTTTTCTAACAATTCTATTAATTCATCATCAATTTCTGGGTTTATATTGTTCCATAAATAAAAAGATTTTTGCCCTTGATATAAAAACATTTCTAAACCATTAAATGTTTTTAGACCGATTTTTTTTAATTTTTTAATCATATTTGTCTCTTTTGGATTGTAAATTGTATCTATAAATGTAGAAGATTTTTTAAAATTTTCAGGATTGATGTCCACATCGAAATCATTCCCATTTTTTAAACCAAGGCTGGTTGCGTTTATAATTAAGTCTGAATTTCCGAACTCAGACAAAAGATTCTGCCACTTAGATACTTTAATTTTCTTAAATTTATTTTTTAAGAAAACTGACTTATCATGAGTTCTATTGACTATTGTTATGTCAGAAATGTTTGATTTCTGTAAAGCAACAATAATTGATGGAGATACACCCCCAGCTCCAATGATAAGGCTCCTTCTGATTTTAGGGTTGTTATGAGATAAATTTTTTAAATATCCTGCTTGCATTCCAAAAACATCTGTGTTGTCTCCTATTAAATTATTGTCAGGGCTTAGATAGACAGTATTAACGGAGCTTGTTTTTTCAGCATCGTTGATTAGCCTATCTAAAAAAGGAATAATTTTTTTTTTGTAAGGTAGAGTAACATTTATACCATAAATTTCTCTATTTTTTATTTTTTTAATTACATCAGGAATTTCATTTTCTTCTACCTCCATTGAAGAATAACTTGCGTCGATATTATATTTTTTAAACCAATAATTATGTAAAGTTGGCGACAAGCTATGTGAGATAGGTTTACCAATTATTGCAAATTTTTTTTTATTCATTTTCGTGTAATTTAATATAATTCAAAATTTGAGTGATAGGCAAACCCATAATTGAGTTTCTATCACCTTTAAAATATTCAAAAAGATTTAAACCATCAGCCTCAATTTGATACACTCCATAAGCTAAAAGGGTTTCTGTTTGAATTTTATCCAAATAGTTTTTAAGCTGATTATCTTGAAAACTTTTCATTTTAAGTTCAGATTTATCTGTATAATTCCATATCATAGATCCATTTTTTGAAATGCAAACAGAACTAATCAAAAAGTGAATTTTTCCATTAAGCTTTTTTAATATTGTGAAAGCTTCTGATCGATCCTTTGGTTTATTTATAATTTGATTATTTAATGAGACAACACTGTCGGCGCCAAGGACCATTTCATTTGGGAATTTTTTACTAACCTTGGTTGATTTTAATTCTGCTAAATTTTTTGAAATCACTTCAGGATTCGCTCCCTCGGCAAGCAAGGAAGCTTTTGCTTGATCCTCATCAACATTCGAGGGGACTGCTTCACATTGTATTTTGTTGTCTTCTAAAATCTTCTTTCTTACACCACTTTTTGAAGCTAAAATAATTTTCATTTACTTTTCTGTATATCATATATTTTTATGATAGACGCTGCTGTTTCCTCAACTGATTTTCGTGTGACATCAATTGTGGGCCAATTGTATCTCTTAAATAATTTTTTTGAATCATCTACCTCTTTTTCAATTGATTGGAGATTGGTGTATGTTGGTATATTTTTTTCATTCATAATATTAACTCTGTTACGCCTTATATCTGATAAACGTTGAGGATCAGCGTAAAGACCTACAACGCAGACTTTTAAACTGGGTAATTTCAATTTGTCAGGAATCTCTTGATCAAGAACTAGGGGTATATTCATAGTTTTAAACCCTCTATTAGCAAGATATATAGATGTGGGAGTTTTGCTTGTCCTGCTTACACCAAGTAATATTATATCAGATTTTTCTATATCAACTGATTTTTTACCATCATCATGACTCATGGTGAATTGAATGGCTTCTATTCTTCTATAATAATCTTCGTCTAAAACGTGTTGAGCACTAGGTTTGTGAGATGCTTTTTGATTCAGTAATTTTGAAAAATTTAAAATCAAACTTCCGAGTACTCCGAAACAAGGTATTTTATTTTCCTCGCTCTTCTTTGTTAAATATTTAGCAAGTTTTGTTTCAACAATTGTATACAAAACGATAGAATTCTCATTATTTTTACAATCACTTAAAATTTTATCAATTTGCTGCTCAGTTCTGACAAATACAAATTCTCTCTTTCTATGTTCAAAATTTTTAAATTGTGATTTAAGAGAGAGAAAAATTCTATCAAGTGTTTCGCCTGTTGAGTCCGATATTAAATAAACATTATAATTTATACCCATTTTACTGTTAGCAAACCTTTATAATCAAACATTTATACATAAATCTTATAAATCAGCTTAAAGATATTAACATGAATTAACAAAGTTCTAACATTTTATTGTCTGTTAATAGTTAAACCTCTTGTTTTTGTACATTGTTAATAAACATTAAAAAAATTAAAAAAGCGTGAAAATTTGAAATATCTTAAGTGAATAAAATATGTAAAACTATGTATAAATATTTATTTTATATAACAACATGCCCTATTACTAATAATATCAATATATATATAATTATATAATATGAACTCTTTGTTAGAATGCTTGAATAAAAAACTACCTAAAGTTACACCTATATGGTTTATGAGACAAGCTGGAAGATATTTGCCTGAATTTAGGAAAATTAGATCTAAAAATACTAATTTTATTAATTTATGTTTAGATGTTGACTTAAGCTCGGAAATTACAATACAACCCATTAAAAGATTTGACTTAGATGCTGCAATAATTTTTTCTGATATTCTTTTAGTACCATACGCGATGAATCAAGAGGTAAAATTCAAAGAAGATATAGGTCCGGTCTTGTCAGATTTTAGTTTAAAGAAGTTTGACATCATCAAAACTAGTGATTTTAAAAACAAACTTTCTCCAGTTTATAAATCATTGACCAAAACAAGAAAAAATTTAAACTCGGAAAAGTCGCTGATAGCTTTTTCGGGTGCACCATGGACATTATTAGTTTATATGCTCGATTTAAAAAGCCCCGAAAATAGATTAAAAGAAACTTTTTTTTCCAAGAAAGAACTTTTAAACCAAACAATCAATAAGTTAACCGAATTTATTTGTTTACACTTAGACAATCAAGTCAATGCTGGAGCCGATGTTATCCAAATTTTTGACTCCTGGGCAGGATTAATTCCAAATGAAAATTTAGATGAATACTGCATTAAACCAAATATGAAAATCGTAAACTATTTTAAAGAGAAAGGCATTCCCGTCATATGTTTTCCTAAGGGTTTGAAAAGTAATTACAAGAAATTTAATGATATTGTTTCTCCTGATGGTCTCAATATTGATTATGAAATCGATCCAATTTGGGCAAGAGAAAATCTTTTTAATACTTGTTTGCAAGGTGGAATGCATCCAGAAATTTTGTTAGGAGATAAAAAAGTCATCATAAATGAAGTTGAAAAATATATGAAAACATTTAAACAACAACCATATATTTTTAATCTTGGACATGGTATTTTACCCCAAACCAATCCTGAAGTTTTACAAAATATAATAAAAAAGGTTAAATCTTTTAATGACAGATAAACATCCAAAAATTCTTTACGGGAAAACAGGCGTCCTTTTAATAAACCTGGGAACGCCAAATAGTACAGGTTGGTTAGATATTAGGAAGTATCTTAAGGAATTTTTATCCGACAGAAGAGTAATCGAGGTAAACCCATTTTTATGGAAAATTATTTTAAATTTATTTATTTTAAACTTTAGACCATCTAAAACTGCAGAGGCATACAAAAAAATATGGATGAAAAAAGAAAACATGTCTCCATTAAGATATTACACCCTGAAACAGTCTGAAAAGATAAATAATAAAATTGGTAATAAAGAAATCTTAATTGATTATGCTATGAGATATGGCCAGCCAAGCATAAAAAACCAAATCAATAAACTTAAAGTAGAGGGGTGTGAAAAGCTTATAATTTTACCTTTATACCCACAGTATGCTGCCGCAACAACAGCCACGGTTTGTGACGAAGTATACAGAACGCTAATAAAAATGAGATGGCAGCCTAGCTTACAAATTATTCCACATTACGAGTCAAATCCACTTTATATAAAAGGCTTGGTTAATAGTTTAGAAAAAAAAGTTTCAGAAATAAAGTGGAAACCTGATTTAATAATTGCATCTTATCACGGTATTCCCCAAACATATTTTGATAAAGGAGATCCATACCAATGTTACTGTCAGAAAACAACAAGATTGATTTCTGAAAAATTTAATAAGATACCTATCAAAACAACTTTTCAATCAAGGTTTGGACCACAAAAGTGGTTACAACCTTACACAGATAAAACTCTCGAAAGTCTACCAGATCAGAACATTAAAAATATCCTTGTTATCTGCCCTGGCTTTTCTTCCGATTGTGTAGAAACTTTGGAAGAAATTAATATTCAAGGAAGAGAAGCTTTTATAAACAATGGAGGAAAGAACTTTGATACCGTACCATGTTTGAATGATAGCGAAGATCACATTGTTCTCTTCGAAGATTTAATAAAAAAATATTTGGTATTAAAATGAACTTCTATTTTTTGTATAAATCTCTTCACCTTATAAGTGTTATTTCTTGGATGGCTGGACTTTTATATTTACCTAGAATTTTTGTTTATCATACCCAAGCAAAAAGTGAAGAAACTTTAGAAACCTTTAAAACAATGGAGAAACGACTCTTTTTTTACATAATGAATCCAGCAATGATTTTATCATGGATTTTTGGTTTTTTATTGATTCACTCAATTGGAATAGAAAATATTACAACATTATGGTTTAAAATTAAGATTATATTAGTGTCGGCTCTTACTTTTTATCATTTTTATTTATTAATTTGTTTGCAAAAGTTTCAAAGCAACGATAACAAAAACTCAACTAAATTTTACAAAATCATCAATGAAGTACCAACCGTTTTGCTAATAATCACTATTTTTGTTGTTGTTTTTAAACCTTTATAATTAGGGCTTGAAAATTTAAAAAAAAAGCATATATTGATATCACTCACCTCAACCAATCAATCAAATGAATTTACAAGAGTTAAAACAAAAGAACCCAGCCGATTTAATATTAGAAGCAGAAAAACTTGGAATTGAAAATCCAAGTACTTTGAGAAAGCAAGAAATTCTTTTTGCCATACTAAAGAAACTTGCTGAAAAAAATGAACAAATAAGTGCTTCGGGTGTTCTCGAAGTATTACAGGATGGTTTTGGTTTTTTAAGAGCTATTGAGTCTAACTATTTACCTGGACCAGATGATATTTATGTAAGCCCAAGTCAAATAAGAAGATTTGGTTTAAGAACCGGTGATACGGTTGAAGGAGAAATAAGAGCGCCAAAAGATGCTGAAAGATATTTTGCATTACTCAAAGTTAATAAAATTAATTTTGATAACCCGGAAAAGGTAAGAAATAAAATTGCTTTTGATAACCTTACACCTTTGTATCCAAATGAAAGAATTAAATTAGAAATAGAAACTACTAAAATTGAAAAGAAACCAGACAATACAGCTAGACTTATAGACTTAGTGAGTCCTATTGGTAAAGGACAGCGTTCTCTAATTGTATCTCCACCCAGAGCAGGAAAAACTATGATACTGCAAAATATTGCGCAGTCTATAACAGCTAATCATCCCGAAATATATCTTATGGTTTTATTAATTGATGAAAGGCCAGAAGAGGTAACAGATATGCAACGATCAGTTAAAGGAGAGGTAGTTTCGTCAACATTTGATGAGCCAGCTTCAAGGCACGTTGCGGTAGCTGAGATGGTTATTGAAAAAGCAAAAAGATTAGTTGAACATAAAAAAGATGTGGTAATTTTATTAGACTCGATTACTCGTTTAGGCAGAGCCTACAACGCTGTAGTTCCAAGTTCTGGAAAGGTTTTAACAGGAGGTGTAGATGCTAATGCTTTACAACGTCCAAAAAGATTTTTTGGAGCCGCAAGAAATGTAGAAGAAGGAGGATCCATGACAATTATCTCAACTGCTCTGATAGACACTGGAAGTAGAATGGATGAGGTAATTTTTGAGGAATTTAAAGGAACTGGTAACTCAGAATTAATATTAGATAGAAAAGTTGCAGATAAAAGAATTTACCCGGCTCTCGACATCACAAGGTCTGGCACAAGAAGGGAAGAACTTCTATTTGCTAAAGATGATTTATCCAAGATGAATGTTCTTAGAAGAATTATTAGTCCAATGGGAACAATGGACGGAATAGAATTTTTAATTTCAAAAATTAAAAATACTAAAAATAATTCTGATTTCTTTAACTCAATGAACAAATCAAGCTAATTTATCGAAATTTTGTTTGAGTTTCCATCATGTAAATAGAACTCAATTATATTAGACAAAATTTCAGTTTTATCTTCGTTGGTAATAGTTTCTAGTACTTTTTGCTTCTCTTCGTTTGTTACAGGAGAAATCATAGCTATAGTGTTAATTTGTTGAAGTTTATCAAGTTTTTCAAATTCAGGCCAGTTTAATAAAAGTCCATTTTTTTTAAAAAAGGTTTTAGTTTTTTCTATAAGTGATTTAAAAATATTATCAGCAAAATTAGGATTTTCTTTTTTTTCTATATCAACCTTGAATCTTTCATAATCAACCTCAAATTCTCTGTACAATTTTTCATTGTAAATTTCTTTTTTGATCTCAAATCTCGTTAACCCAACGAGATTAATTAATACTCTCCCATCTTTTGTTTTTTGGTAATCGCTGATCTTTCCCAAGCAACCAACATTATAAACATTTTCACTGTCACGCTTTGATTGAACCATACCCATTAGCTTATCTTTTTTTAAAGTATCATTAATCAAATTAAGGTACCTTGGTTCAAAAATATTTAGTGGTAAATTTGTTTCTGGAAAATATATGACTCCACTTAAAGGAAATACTGGAATAAGATTTGGAAACTTGCTTTTCATAATATAATTGTATTTAATATAACATAGAAAAAATAATACAAAAACTTGCATTTGTAAAATTCACTTACTATAATCACAATAAAGCGGGCATAGCTCAGTGGTAGAGCGTCTCGTTGCCAACGAGAAGGTCGAGGGTTCAAGTCCCTTTGCCCGCTCCAAAGAAATTGAAAATA